>Ga0114999_10004041_pt1 | contig 17968 bp, 15 predicted proteins | sample ArcticOcean_MG_C_3_FD_89820 | JGI IMG/M metagenome (GOLD analysis project Ga0114999, IMG submission 89820) | Marine microbial communities from western Arctic Ocean - ArcticOcean_MG_CB8_126 | ecosystem: Environmental > Aquatic > Marine > Oceanic | place: Arctic Ocean: Canada Basin | collected...
AGGTTGATGCTCATGTGGGTCTCCTTCGTTTTAGGCGACGTGAAATTGCCTGTGTGACAGAACCGTCCCCGGTCCCGCCACGGTGAATCCATACCGCCGGCCGGCGGTGCGTTGTTTAAAGCGCGTGGTTTTGTCTGTTAAGGGTTGAAACAAATCTCTCATTAAAAATTCTCCCGTATCCACTGCCCGAAACGGCCGAAGCCACGGTTCATCTGTTCGGGTGGGCAATAGGCGGCGCTGGGCGCCTCGGCCTTGTTGGAAATTGCGTAATGCAACAGTCCGACGGACGTCGCAAAAGCCGGACCGGTGATAGCATCCGCCATGCCGTCGATGGTTCTGGGGCGGCCCATGCGGACCTGCTTGTCGAGAATGCTTGCGGTCAACTCGCGAACGCCGGTCAACTGGCTGGCGCCACCGGTCAGAACGACCCTTTGCCCGGCAACCTTGTCGAAACCGGCTTCGATGAGGCGGTCGCGGACCATTTCCAGGGTTTCTTCGATTCGCGGGCGAATGATGCCGACCAGCATGGAGCGCGGAATATGCCTGCCTTCAGCGGATTTAGCCTCGCCGACCATGGGCGCCTTGATGATTTCGCGGTCATCGGACGAGGACGGCATGGCGCTGCCGTAGAGCGTCTTCATGCGTTCGGCCTGATCCAGCGGCGTCGATAAACCGCGTGCGATATCATTGGTAACATGGACCCCGCCGACGGGAACGATATCGGTGTGAACCAGCTCGCCATCGAAATAAACGGCGATCGATGTCGTGCCACCCCCCATGTCGATGCACGTCACGCCCAGCTGGGTTTCGTCTTCAACCAGGGTCGCCAGAGCAGACGCATAGGACGACACAACCTTGTCATGGACCTCCAGGTGGCAGCGCTGGACACTGGTTTCCAGATTGCGGACCGGACCGCTCAGGGCACTGATGATGTGCATGTTGACGCCAAGACGTTCGCCAAACATGCCGCGCGGATCACGCACCCCCCGGTTACCATCGACCGAGTAGCCGACGGGGATGGTGTGCGCCAGCTCCCGTTCCTTGGCCAAGCCGTCTTTCAACACCGTCGGATCGAGAATGCGCCGCAAATCCGCATCGCCGATTTCGTGCCCGGCAATGGAGACTTCATAGGCGATCAAGCGCGATTTCGGCTTTCCGCTGGACAAATTGACAAACACGCCTTCGATGTTTTTGCCCGCCATTTGCTCCGCCGCTTCGACGGTGGCGCGGATGGAGGCTTCGGTTTTATCCAGATCGACGATGGTGCCCGAGCGAAGGCCTTCGGACAACTGTTGACCGATGCCGATAATCTTGAGTCCCTCTTCCGGTGCCAGAACGGCGTTGGAATTGAGCTGGGCTATCAGGCAGCAGACTTTGGTGGTGCCCACATCGAGCGCCGCGACAAGGCCGTTGCGTATCATTTTTGGTGCTGTTTTCTTTTTCATGTCCGTGTTTCTTTTAAGTTTCCTGACCATTGCCCTTGGCCGGTTTTGTCTGTCGCGGGGGCTTGCGCACGATCAGCCGGTCGGGCAGGCGCAAATCCAGAATTCGCACATCGCGCTCCAGCACCTGATGGGTCTTTTCGTATTCGGCCAGGCGGGTCCAAGCGGCGGCGGCATTTTCTTCGGGCAGGCGCACGTCAATATCGCCCTTGAGACGCAGGTTCCAGCGCCGTCCGCCGACACGGACCGCCGCCTTGACCAGACGCATCAGCTCCGGTTCCGTCGCCAGCGCTTCGAGCAACTTAGAAGCATGCTTCGGGGCATCCGGGCCGACCACCACCAGCAAATCGGAAAACCGCTCGAGGCCTTTTCGCAAAATGACTTCGCCGTCCGTATCGATAAGGGCGAACGCCCCCTTGTGCTGCCATAACACCAGAGGTTGGCGTTCTTCCACGTTGAGCAGCACGGTGTCGGGCAGCATCCTTTCCACCGTGGCCTTCTTGATCCAGGGCAAAGCCTCGACACGCTTTTGCGCGGCTTTAAGGTCAAAGGCCAGGATCGGTGCGCCCCGGGCCAGCCGGACAGCGGCCAGAAGATCTTTTTGCCTGGTTTCGCTACGGCCTATGACGAGAATCTCATTGACCTTGAAACCCACTTCCGTCGATGCCTTGATGGCCGCCCATTTGACTTTTTCCAAGGCATCGGGAACCCAGCCCGATTGCCACACCCGCCAGCTGCCGCCGGCCGCCAAGCCGACCAGCAGCAGGACCAAAGGTATCCGAAAGTGGCGGTGTCGCCAAAAGGGAACAACCCGCCGGCGCGGCTTGCCGCGGTTAGAATTTTTTGGCTTTGCTGTTTTTTTCATGCGTCGCACTCCGCGTTATCGACCATCCACACCACCAGCTCTTGAAACGAGATACCGGCGTAAACGGCCTGTTCAGGCACCAGCGAGGTCGTGGTCATGCCCGGTTGGGTGTTGATTTCAAGCAGATAGGCTTTTTTGCCGTCGTAACGGAAATCGGCTCTGGAAACGCCCCGGCACCCAAGAGTTTGGTGCGCCAGAATCGCCAGGCGCATAACCTCATCGGTAACCTCGGGCTCAATTTCGGCCGGAATTACATGATGCGATCCGCCGTCCACGTATTTGGCGTCGTAGTCATAAAATTCCCGACCGGTCTGGATGTCGGAGACACATAAGGCCTTGTCCCCCATCACGGCGACGGTCAGCTCCTGGCCTGGGATAAATTTTTCGACCATGACACGGTCGCCGAATGGCCAGCCGGTGTCGCCGAACAGCGGCTCATTGTCGCCTTCGAGGACGATATGGACGCCGACACTGGAGCCTTCGTTGAGGGGCTTGATGACATAGGGGCGGTCCATGACGTCACCGGCGAGAATGTCTTCACGCGATACGATCAAGTGTTCGGCCACGGGAATGCCCGCTTCCGCGAACAGCCGTTTCGCCATCGGCTTATCCATCGCCAAAGCCGACGCCAGCAGCCCCGAATGGGTGTAGGGAATGTCCAGAATGTCGAGCAGTCCCTGAACGCAGCCGTCTTCGCCGAAGCGGCCATGCAGCGCGTTGAATACCGCATCGGGACGTGGAAACAGGCGTGTCAGCAACGCCCCCATGTCGCGTTGCACGTCTATGGAGGTCACCGTCATACCGGCATCGCCCAACGCTTGAACCACAGCCGCGCCGGATACCAGCGAGACTTCCCGTTCCGCCGACCAGCCGCCCATCAGAACCGCCACGTGCTGGGTCATGTGAGACTCCCTTCGGCGCGGCCGATGCGCCGGATTTCCCATTCCAATGTGGCGCCGCTGTCTTCGAATACCCGGCGGCGGACTTCCTCGCCCAGGCCTTCCAGATCTGCCGCCGTGGCCCCGCCGGTATTGATCAGAAAATTACAATGCAGGTCCGAGACCCGGGCCTTGCCGCGCATGAGGCTCCGGCAACCGGCTTTTTCGATCAGCTCCCATGCCTTGGCGCCGTCCGGATTGCGGAAGGTCGACCCCCCGGTCGGTGTTCTGATCGGCTGGGTCTCTTCCCGCTCTGCCTGTATTTCGTCCATGCGCCGGGTAATGGCGTCACGGTCGCCCGGCACGCCACGCAGCCGGGCCTTCGTGAATATCCAGTCTTCCGGAACGCCGCATTGACGGTATCCGAACGCCATGCCGGCCAGTTCCAGCCGGTGCAAAGTTCCCTCACCGTCGAGGGCTTCGGCATCGACGAAAATATCCTTGAATTCCGTGCCATAGGCGCCGGCGTTCATTTTCAGTCCGCCGCCGATGGAGCCCGGTATCCCGGACAGGAATTCCAGTCCCGTCAGCCCGGCATCGCGAGCTTTGCGGGCCACGGTGACGTCATGGGCGGCGGCCCCGGCGGTGACAATGTCATCGTCAATGTCGATATCAGCAAACCCGGCGCCGGCGCGGATGACCACCCCTTCGATACCGCCATCGCGGATAATAATATTGGAAGCCGTTCCGATGACGGTCACCGGGACCTCTGCCGGTTTATCTTTGAGTAACCCGGCCAGATCATCAACATCCGCGGGCTGGAACAAAACGTCGGCCATGCCGCCGGTCTTAAACCAGCTAAGCTTGGCCATCGGCGCGTCCGCTTGCAGGATGCCGCGCACGGCGGGCAAGCGTTCCATCAAACCGGGCGAGGGCTGCTTAGCTGGCATCATTCGCCGCCTCCCTGCCCTTGGTCCGGACTTTGCGTAACTGGTCCGGCAATTCATTGGCCCAGCGGGTGATATCACCGGCGCCCAGGCACACCACCATGTCGCCGGGCCCGGTCTGGCTGTTGATGATGTCCGCCAAATTCGCCGGATCCTTCAGCGCCAGAACGGTGCGGTGTCCATGGCGTTCCAGGCCTTCGACCAGGGCGTCCCGGTGGATGCCGTCAATGGGCTCTTCGCCGGCTTCGTATACATCGGCCACGACCACCACTTCGGCATCGTTGAAACACGTGCAGAAACCTTCGAACAGGTCCTGCAATCGGGTGTAGCGGTGTGGTTGTACGACGGCGACTACCTTTCCTTCGGTGGACGCACGGGCGGTTTTCAGAACGGCGGCGATTTCAACCGGGTGATGGCCGTAATCATCGATAACAATGATGCCATCGACCTCGCCGACACGGGTAAAGCGCCGCTTGACACCTTCAAAGGACGCCAACGAACGGCGGATAACGTCTTCCCCGATGCCAATTTCAACAGCGATGGCAATTGCCGCCAGCGCGTTTTGCACGTTGTGTTCGCCCAGCATGGAGAGCGCCAGATCCTTGAACGTTTGTTCGGCGCCGGTCTTGCGGTCGGTGATATGGACATCAAACCCGGCGGCGTCGGATGATGTCGTGACATTAACGGCGCGCACATCGGCCTGTGGAGAAAAACCATAGGAAATGACGCGGCGATCGGACACGCGCGGAATCATGGCCTGGACCTCGGCATGATCGATGCACAAGGCTGCAAAACCGTAAAACGGAATGTTGGCGACAAAGGAGTCGAAAGCGTCGCGCAGGCCCTCAAAAGACCCGTAATGATCCAGGTGTTCGGGGTCGATGTTGGTGACCACGGCGATGGTCGAGGGCAGTTTCAGGAAGGTGCCGTCGGATTCATCGGCCTCTGCGACCATCCAGTCGCCGGCGCCGAGCCGCGCGTTGGAGCCCCAGGCATTGATAATACCGCCGTTGATGACCGTCGGGTCCATGCCGGCGGTATCCAAAACCGCGGCGATCAGCGATGTGGTCGTGGTCTTGCCGTGGGTGCCACCGACGGCGATGGACCATTTCAGGCGCATCAGTTCGCCCAGCATTTCGGCCCGGCGGACGACCGGTATCATGCGATGGCGGGCGGCCTGGACTTCCGGATTATCGGATTTGACCGCAGTCGAGATGACGACCACCTGAGCCTCGCCGAGATTTTCCTGTGCATGGCCGATATGGATGGAAATACCGAGATCGGTGAGGCGCTTTACGTTCGGGCTTTCGGCAATGTCGCTGCCCTGCACGGAATATCCCAACGTATGCAGGACTTCGGCGATGCCGCTCATGCCAATGCCGCCGATACCGACGAAATGGATCGTTCCGATGTCGAGAGGAAGGGCCTTCATGCCGCCCTCCTTTCGTCGCCATTGGATGGCAGCAATGTGCACACCATATCCGCGAGACGCCCGGCGGCGTCCACCGATGCAGCGTCCTCGGCCGCGGCCGCAGCCTTTTCCAGAATGGCCGGCAGGCCGAACAAAGACTCCAAGCGCGCCGACAACCCGGGTGGCGTGAACGCCTGCTCCGGCATTAGCCAGCCGGCCCCGGCTTCATCGACGGCGTGTGCGTTTCGGGTTTGATGATCATCTATGGCATGCGGATAAGGAACCAAGATCGCCGGGCGGCCGACGGCCAGGGTTTCGGCGACTGTGGACGCTCCGGACCGGCCAATCAGCAAGTGCGCCGCAGCCAGACGTTCCGGAACGTCCTCGAAGAACGTGCCGAGGTCGGCGTCCATACCCAGTTCCCGATAACGGTTTTGCGTCCGCTCCAGGTCTTCCGGGCGGCATTGTTGGGAAATACGAAGGCGTCGACGCAGATCGTCGTCGAGAAGCGCCAAGGCCTCGGGGACCACATCGGAAAATACCCGCGCCCCTTGCGATCCCCCGATCACCAACAACGATACCTGGCCTTCCGGCGTCAACGGTGGATAGGGCCGCCCCATAACGGCGGAAACGGCGGGTCTGATCGGCATACCCGTATGCACCACACGGGCAGCGCCATTCTCCGGCAGGCCTTCGGCCCTTTCGAAAGACGTTGCGATGTACTCGACCCGGGTCGCCAGCAGCCAATTCGCGCGGCCGAGTACGGCGTTCTGCTCATGGATGGCGGCGGGATACCCGCCGAAACGAGCGGCCAGCATGGTCGGAACCGAAGCATAGCCGCCAAAGCCGACGACCGCTCTCGGATTGAGGCGTTTCAAAAGCTTTCGCGCCTGCCATGTGCCGATTGCCAATTCCGGGCCGCTTTGCAGGCGCGCCATAAAACTCTTGCCGGCAAGGCCGCCGGCACGAATGCGGTGAGTCTCCACGGCAACCCTGCCGCCCTTCCAGGCATCGCCCCGGCGGTCGGTAACCAGGGCCAACCGGCAACCCCGTCCGGCCAGTTCCGTCGCCAGCGCTTGCGCCGGGAACATATGCCCGCCTGTGCCTCCGGCGGCCAGAACGACGAGCGGCTTGAGATCGTTCATATCGACCTCCCGCCCGGTTGTTCGCGGGTGAGCGCCAACACCATCCCCATGCCGATGGCCAGGGCCAGTGTAGACGAGCCGCCATAGGACACGAACGGCAGTGTCATGCCCTTGGGCGGCATCAGGTTGACGTTGGACGCCATATTGATAATCGCCTGGACCGCGAACTGGACCAGCAGGCCGGTCACCGCCAACAACACAAACAGATCGCCGGATTTCAGCACCCGGCTGAACCCTCTCAGCACGACAAAGGCGAACAGGCCAACCAGGATCAGGCACAACACCAGGCCGAATTCCTCGCCGGCGACGGCGAAAATAAAATCCGCATGGGCATCGGGCAGGACTTCCTTGATGCGTCCTTCGCCAGGACCGCGCCCGGCCCAGCCGCCGTTGAAGAAGGCTTCCAGGGCGCGACTGACCTGATAGCTTTCACCACCGGCGGGATCGAGAAAACGATCAACCCGGATCTGGACATGGCTGAATGCGAAATACGCGCCCACCGATGCGGCCAAAAAAGCGACCCCTAAACCCATCACCAGCAACAAAGGCAGCCCGGCGACGAAGAATTGCACCGACCACACGGCGGCGATGACCATGGACATGCCGACATCCGGCTGCAAAAGCAGCAAGGCTACGATGGACACAAACAACCCGGTGGCAATGGCATAGCCCGGGAACTGCCCGTCGAGACGCTGTTCGGAGAACATCCATGCGGCGACAACGGCAAAGGCGGGTTTAACGAACTCCGACGGCTGCAGGGAAAGCGATCCAACCGGCAGCCAACGCGTGGCGCCTTTGATTTCGGGCCCAAACAACAAGGTCGCGGCCATCAGAACCATGGCCCCGCCCATGCAGACCACGGCAAGCCGGCGGATATTGCGGGGCGTCAAGCACGACGTCATGAATATGATCACCACGGCGGCGCCCAGAAAAACGAACTGGCGGCGCGCGAAATAGAAGGTATCCAGGCCCAGCCGTTCGGCCACCGGCGGGGACGCCGCCAGCGTCAGCATCGCGCCAATAGCAACGATGGCGCCAAGCGCCGCCAGGGTCCAACGGTCAACGGTCCACCACCAACTGACCACCAGAGACGTATCGGTGCGGGCCAGGGTGCTCATGGGGCCGGTTCCTCGTCGCGAGTGGTTCCGGGGAACACGCCCGGCTCCTCAAACGGATCAATTTGCTTGCCCGGCAAGGCTTCGACCAGATCACGGAACGCGTCGCCCCGGGCTTCGAAATCATCAAATTGGTCGAACGAAGCGGCCGCCGGCGACAACAGCACCACCGGGGCAGGCCCGCCACCCGAGGCATCCTTCTTGGCCTTCTTGGCCATCTTGGCGGCCTCGGTGACGGCGCTTTTGATATCGCCGGACATGGTCATCGGCACATGGCCATCCAGGAACTTCGAGAATTCCATGGACGCCTCGCCGATCAGGAAAGCATGACGCACATTTCCGAGATGGGCCTCCACCGCCTGCAAGCCGCCCTCCTTGGGCCGCCCGCCGGCAATCCAGTATACCGCGTCGTAACACGCCAGGGCTTTCGCCGCCGCCTCGGCATTGGTGGCCTTGGAATCATTGACGTAGCCGACACCGTCAATCATGGCGATGGGTTCCTGGCGATGCACAAGGCCGGGATAACTGTTAATGCAGGCCATCACCGCGTGCGGCTGAACGCCGGCTGACTTGGCGGCGGCATAGGCCGCGGCGGCATTTTGCCAGTTGTGCTGCCCGGCCAGGCAAGGATTTCCCTTGAGGTCCATGACCGGTGTCTCTTGTCCGTCCGTATCATCGACCAGAATGCCGTTGATGGCGTAAATACCGCCGTGAACCTGTTCGCGCCCGGAAATACCAATGACCACCTGCTCGTCGGCGGCCGTTAATTCGTCATAGATGGCGCGGCAGAATTCATCGTCGATGCCGATGATGGCGGTCCTTGGTTTCGTCTGGCGGTTGAAAATGGATTTCTTGACCTGGACGTAGCCGTCCACGCCGCCATGCCGGTCGAGATGGTCGGGACTGATATTCAACAGAACCGCGACATCGAAAGTGATCGATTTAGTCAGCTCCAATTGGTAGGACGACATCTCAAGCACATAAGTGCCATCGCTGCTCACGGGACCCAGTTCCAAGGCCGGAACCCCCAGATTGCCGCCGATTTCAACCTCACGCCCGGCGATCTGCATGATGTGGCCAAGGAGCGTCGTCGTCGTCGATTTGCCGTTGGTGCCGGTAATGCCGATATAGGCGGCCTCGCGCTGGGTGCGGACCAGTAATTCAATATCGCTAATGACTTCCACGTTGGCGGCTCTGGCCATTTGCACGATCTTGTGGGGCTCTGGATGATTGAGCGGAATACCGGGGCTGAGCACCAGAGTGGTGTGCTCCTTCCAGTCGCATTTGTAGAGATCAACCATCGGCACTCCGGCTTCGGCGGCCGCGGCGCGGGCGTCCTCATCGTCATCCCAGGCCTCCACTTCGGCCTCACTGTTCTTCAGCGCCGTCGCCGAACTCAAACCCGAACGGCCAAGTCCGAATACGGCGACCAGGTAATGGGCGAAAGGAAAGACGTCGATCATGTGTTGCCCCTTACCGAAGTTTCAACGTGGACAGGCCGATCAGCGCCAAGATCGAGGCGATGATCCAAAACCGGATAACAATGGTGCTTTCGGCCCAGCCCTTCTTTTCGAAATGATGGTGTAACGGGGCCATGGCGAAGACCCGCTTGCCGGTCAGCTTGAAGGACACCACCTGAACGATGACCGAAACGGTTTCCAGCACGAACAAGCCGCCGACGATGGCCAATACCAGTTCGTGTTTGGTAATGATGCTGGTGACGCCAAGGGCCGCGCCTAAGGATAATGATCCGGTGTCGCCCATGAAAATTTTGGCCGGCGGCGCGTTGAACCACAGGAAGCCCAGACCCCCGCCGACAAGCGCGCCCAAAAAGACCGCCAGTTCCCCCGCGCCGGGAACGTGGTGGATTTGAAGATACGAGGAAAACACGGAATTGCCGGCCAGATAGGCGATCAGTGCAAATACACCGGCGGCGATCATCACCGGTACGATCGCCAGACCGTCCAGTCCGTCGGTAAGGTTGACGGCATTGGACGCGCCGACGACAACAAAAACCTCGAAGACGATGAATAGCCAGCCGAGGTTCAAAAGTATATTCTTCAGGAACGGCACCGCCAGGGTCGTGGTCAGTTCTGGAGGCAGTTGGCCGGCGATGGCAAAGGCCGCAACCAGGGCGATGGCAACCTGCAACAATAACTTTAACTTGCCGGACAGGCCGCTGGAATCCTGGCGCGTGACTTTCATATTATCATCGAGAAAACCGATAATGCCGTAGCCGATGGTAACGCCCAGCGCGATCCAGACGTAATGGTTGGTCAGGTCCGCCCACAACAACGTCGCCAGGCTCAACGCAAGTAATATGAGGAACCCGCCCATGGTCGGCGTACCCTTCTTGGTCAAAAGGTGACCTTCCGGGCCATCGGAGCGGATGGGCTGGCCGTTGCTTTGACTGCTTTTCAGCATATTGATAAGCACCGGCCCGAACATGAAGCTGACGATCAGCGCGGTAATGATAGCGCCGCCGGTGCGGAAGGTCAGATACCGGAAAACGTTCAGCGCCGGGAACTGATCGGCCATGGGAAAGAGAAGATGGAAAAGCATGCTCTTCCCCCTATCCGTTGACCGCGTGGCCATTGACCACGTGATTATGGTTGTCCGGATCGTCCTCGTAGGGTTCGCCAAGGTCCAACAGCGCCGCGACAATAGGACCGGTATTGGACCCGGCCGACCCCTTGACGACAAGGACATCGCCGGGACGGACCGCGCCCAATACCTGATCCAGAAGACCCTGTGTCGTCGGCGCCGAGCCGCCGCGAAGGGATTCCGGCAGGACATCCCACAGCGCATCCATGTACTGGCCGGCGGCAAACACCAGATCAATTTTTTCCGCGATCAAGAAATCCGCCAACGCCGCATGGTGGGTCGCCGATTGATCGCCCAGTTCCAGCATGTCGCCGAGAACCGCGATGCGCCGCCCTTGACCCTCAGGCTGCATCCGTCCCAACACCTCGATTGTCGCCTGCATGGACACCGGAGACGCGTTATAGCTTTCATCAATAACGATAAAATTGCCGCCGGGGATGGCGACGGAATGACGCCGGCCACGCCCTTTCAGCCCGCACATGCCAGCCAGTTCCTTTGCCGCCGCATCCACATCGCCTTCGGCAGCGTCTACGGCGGCCAAAACGGCCAGTGAATTCATAACCCAGTGACGACCAGGCACACCAAGCCGGTAGCTGATTTCCCTGCCGTTAATCACAGCCATCACATCCGAGCCTTCGCAATCGGTACGAATGTCGATGGCCCGAACCTGGGCTTGCGCATGCACGCCGAAACCGATGATGGTTTTAACGCCCGCCGACAGGGCGGCGGCGTAAAGCCGGTCAAATTGATCATTGTCACGGTTGAGGACGCTAACGCCGCCCTCTACAAGACCAGTGAAAATTTCCGCCTTGGCGTCGGCGATGGCTTCCAGGGAATCAAAGTGCTCGCTATGGACCTGTTCCACATTTGTGATAACGGCGACGTGGGGCCGCACCATTTTCGTCAACGGCGTAATTTCTCCCGGATGGTTCATGCCGATCTCGAACACTCCGAAGGCGGAATCGGCGGGCATCCTGGACAAGCTCAACGGCACCCCCCAGTGATTGTTGAAACTGCCCCGGCTGGCCACCGAGGGGGCTTGGTCTTCGAGAACAAAGCGGAGCGCTTCCTTAGTGCCGGTCTTGCCGACACTGCCGGTGACGGCAATGATTTTTGCAGCCGTGCGCTCACGCGCGGCCCGGCCCAGATCTTCAAGCGCCTTCGTCGTGTCCAGGACTTCCAACAGCGGGGCTTCGTCGCCAAGGGTATCGGGTCTGCGATCGACGACCGCGGCGCTGGCCCCGGCGGCCAGGGCATCGGCGGTAAAATCGTGACCGTCGAACCTGGGCCCTTTGATAGCGACAAACAGATCGCCGGAATTCACCTCCCGGCTGTTGATTGTGATCCCGTCGGCGCGCCAGTCCACGCCACAGCGCCCGCCTGTCGCCATGATCGCGGACCCAGAGGTCCAGAGATGGGTTTCCGCGGACGGGCTCACAGGGTCAGCCTCCTGATAACATCACCCGCGACCTGGATATCGTTGAAGGGCCGGGTCTCTGTGCTGATGATCTGGCCTTTCTCGTGCCCCTTGCCGGCGATAACCAGAAGGTCGCCTAAGTCCAAACCCCGGATGGCTTCGGTAATGGCTTCTTCCCTGTCGCCAATTTCAACCGCTGACGGAGCCGCCGCCAAAACCTGGGCGCGGATTTGAGCGGCATCTTCGGTGCGCGGATTGTCGTCGGTAACGATCACCACATCCGCCAAGTCCTGGGCGATCGCCCCCATTTCCGGACGCTTGCCCGGGTCCCGGTCGCCGCCGCAACCAAACACCACATGTAATCGCTTGGCGGCGTGGGGCCGAAGCGCTGTAAGAACGTTCGAAAGCGCATCTGGTGTATGGGCGTAATCGACGAATACATGAGCACCGGCGGGAGCTTTACCGGCCAATTGTACACGGCCGGGCGCACCGCCCAAAAGTTCCAGTTGGGCAATCGCCTCTGCGGCATCCTCGCCTGATGCAATCGCCAGAGCCACCGCCGCCAAGGCGTTGGAGACCTGGAATTCCCCCATCAGGGGTAGGTTTACATGGATCCGGTTTCCGGCTACGGAAATGTCCAACCGGTGGCCGCCCGGAATTATGTCACTGGCTTTAAGGCAAATATCGGCGCCTGCGATTCCGTAAGACATAATTTCAAGGCCTTTGTCCCGGCAGGCAACGTCTACGGTGTCGGCGTAATCTCCATCCGCGTTGATGACGGTGGTACCGCCGGGCACGATGATTTCGGTGAACAGCCGCAATTTAGCGGCGAGATACCCGTCCATATCACCGTGATAATCAAGGTGATCCCGGGTCAGGTTGGTAAAAGCCGCGACGTTGACCTTTACTCCGTCCAAGCGGTGTTGTTGCAGCCCGTGCGAAGATGCCTCCAGCGCCAAACGACGAACGCCGAAACGGGCCAAATCGCGCAGATTGCGGTGCAGGTCGGCAGGATCGGGCGTGGTCAGGGTTTTACGGTTCTCGAACCCCCGGGCGACGACGCCGAGCGTCCCGGCACTGGCAGCCTTGCGGCCCAAGCCTGTCCAAATCTGGCGCAGGAACGTGACCACCGAGGTCTTGCCATTGGTCCCGGTGACGGCGCAGATCATTTCCGGTTGTGTCTCAAAATAGGCCGCCGCCATCAGGGCGTATTGCCGTCGCGGATTGGCATGGGTCAGCAAGGGAACTGGCGCGCCCGTCAAGGGATCGCGGGCCTCTCCTGGCAGCGTCGTGCCCTCGGGCGCGAGAATGCAGGACGCGCCCTGCTCCAGTGCATCGGCAATATAATCCCGCCCGTCCAGCTGATTTCCGGGCAGGGCGGCAAAAATAAAGCCGGGCTCTACCTGGCGGGAATCACAGGTGAGCCCGATAATCTCCGTTTGGTTCACGACCGTCTCATCCGTCACTTCCATCTCGGTTCCATCCAAGACCTCAGTAAGTTGCAAGAGCCTGCTCCGGTGGTCCGGCGTCCTCGGTCCCACGGTTTCTTTCGGGCGCGCCCAACACCGCCCGAACTTTTTTCAACATCTGGCTTTCACTCTCCCCGTTAACTTTGTGAATGCGAGCCCCGGTTTTTACCTTGATTATGGTTTTTCCGGGCGGTGCGGAGTGCTTCCTGGCGGTGAAAGTAGTTTTCTCTTTTTCCTCGGCAATCCGCCTCACGGGAGGCATTCCCAAGAGCGGCGCCATGCGTTGAACCACATGCCCTACGGCGGGCGCCGCGACCCAGCCGCCGGTGGCGTAATTGAAGGTGCGCGCATTGCCTTCCGGCTCGTCGACCATAACCAGCAGGATGTAGCGTGGCGCGTGGATTGGAAAAGCGCCGACAAAAGATGAAATCATTGCATCCTTGCGGTAACCCCGGACCGACAACTTGTCCGCCGTGCCGGTCTTGCCGCCAATGGCGTAGCCTTCGACCGCCGCCTTGCGCCCGGTGCCGTTTTTAACCGCCAGCCGCATCAGGTGGCGCATCTTCTCGGACGTTCCCGTCGACAGCACCCGTTTGGTTTCGATGGCTTCGCGGTCGTCGCGTTTCAACAAGGTCGGCGGCACATAGAGGCCCCCGTTGACCAGGGCCGCGACGCCGCTCGCCATCTGCAAGGGCGTCACGGCAATCCCGTGGCCGTAGGAAATGGTCATGGTGTTGATGTCCCGCCAGCGGTGCGGCGTCAGCGGACGGCCGACCTCCGGCAATTCCACGGCCGCCGCCTTCAGAAGGCCGAAACGTCCCAGATAGGTCCTCTGCGCCTTGGTGCCGACATCGAGGGCCATCTTGGCGGCGCCAATGTTGGACGAATAGACAATGATTTCGGGTACCGACAGCCAGCGGTTCTTGGCATGAAAATCACGGATTGTGAAACGGGATACATGGATCGGTTCACTGGCGTCATAACCTCCGTCCATGTTGACGGTGCCGGAATCCAGCGCCATGGCGGCGGTAAACAGCTTGAAGATGGAGCCCATTTCGTAGACTCCCTTGGTCGCCCGGTTGAACGCCGGCTCGCCGCCCGCGGGCCCCGGATCGTTGGGATCGAAATCAGGCAGCGATACCATGGACACCACTTCGCCCGAATTGGCGTCCAGCACCACGCCGGCGGCGCCGATGGCTCTAAATTCCCTCATCGCGCCAGTCAATTCCCGGTGCAGTATTTCCTGAATGCGAATATCCAAAGCCACTTCAATCTTGTCGCCAACCCTGAGGGGCCGGTCGAAGTATTTTTCAAGACCAGAGACGCCCCGCCCGTCCACATCGGTCATGCCCAGGATATGAGACGCCAGCCGCCCGTGCGGGTAGACCCGCCGTTCCCCGTGTTGAAAGCCGAAACCCGGCAACCCTAAGCGATTGACCTTATATTGCTGTTTCGGCGTCAGGTTGCGGCTGATCCAGATAAAACGGGAATCGGATGCCAGCTTAGTAAGCAGTTCCCTGTGATCCAGTCGCGGCAGAACAGTCATCAGCTTGTCGGCGGCATCGCGCGCATTGAGCACGACCTTGGGGTCGGCAAAGAGCGACGCCGTCGGCAAACTGGTGGCCAACAAAATACCGTTGCGATCGACAATATCGGCCCGGTCCGCAGGGGCCCCTGGAGTATGATCGATGATGGCCAGTTGCGGCTCGCCGCCGCCCTTGAAGACCGTCAGGTCAACCAGCCGCGCTCCGATCACCGCAAACGCCAGCGTGAGGACGATGCCTGTCACCAATAACCGGTTGCGGCCCACCTCAAGAGCCTGCTTGCGGAACCCTTCAATGCGGCGGGCTGTGGTCATTGCTTGGACTCCCCGGCACCAATTTGCGCCGTCAGCGGCATCACCGATTGCCCGTCTTCGATCGTCACGGCAGACGCCGAAAGGGCATCCATAGGAACCAGCTTGGGGAAGAATTCGATGGCCGTGCCGACTTGGGCAGGCTCGACCGCGGCCATCCCCAGATAGCGTTCCGCCAATTGCCGCAAACGCGATGGCTGGTTCAAATGGCTCCACTCGGCCTTCAGCACGTGAATGGCTTGGCGGTCTTCGGTGATGGTGCGGTTGTATTGCACCAATTCGGCTTCCATATCCTGGACCTGATACTTGACCACGAACAGGGTCAGGCTGAGCGATACCGCTAAAAGGGTGATCAGGATCGTGGTCGGACGAATCATAGCGAAATCTCCGATACCAAGGATTGATGATAATGACCCGTAGGGATCGCCCATGGGGCTCGTCGGGTAGGAGGATAGCTGCAGACGATGCGGCCCATCGTCAAGGCTTTCCGACGCTCTCCGACGGGCCCCATGGGCAACCGGAACGGCAGCTTTTCAAGGTTTTCGGCAAGGAGCGTGCGGCGTAGCGATGTGGGGCATCGCGAGGCGTGCGCGACGCTGTCCGAAAGCCTTGAAAAGCTGTCCCTATGGGTCATTATCATCAATCCTTGGTATTAAGCTGCTTGGCGCGACGGCGCGGCGGTGCGCTCGGCGGCGCGCATCCGGGCCGAACGGGCGCGGGGGTTTGCGGCGGTTTCTTCCGCCGAGGGTTTAACGACACGCTTGGTCAATAAACGGAACGTGGCCTTGGTCTCCGGCGCTGATTGCGGCGGCAGGTGACGGGACGGCCGGGGCCCGGCGTTGCTGCCGGATTTAAGGAATTCCTTGACCTGGCGATCTTCCAGGGAATGAAACGACACCACGCACAAACGCCCGCCTGGACGCAGCAGCGTCTCGGCGGCGTTCAGTCCGCGTTCCAGTTCACCCATTTCGTCGTTGACGTAAATTCTCAGCGCCTGGAAGGTCCTGGTCGCCGGGTCGATACCATCCTTGGACTTCCGCACCACCCGGCGCACCAGCCCGGCCAACTGACCGGTCCGGGTGATCGGGGTCTCGGCCCTGGATTCGACGATGGCCTTGGCGATGCGGCGAGACAGGCGTTCCTCGCCGTAACGGTAAATGATGTCGGCCAGTTCCTTCTCCGTCAGTTGGTTGACGGCTTCGGCTGCGGTCATGCCCGATTGCGCCATGCGCATATCCAACGGTCCGTCGGCGCGGAAGCTGAAGCCGCGCGCCGCATCGTCGATCTGCATGGAGGACACCCCTAAGTCCAGGGCGATGCCGTCGATTTGCTCGACGCCGACCTCGGCCAGCAGGCGAACCATATCCCCGAAGGGTCCGTTCAATACCGTCAGCCGCCCCTCGAAGCGGTGCCGCAGATCGACGCTCCTGGTCTGCGTATCAGGATCGCGGTCGATGCCCCACACGGTGCAGTCGGCGGATTCCAGGATGGCTTCGGAATATCCGCCGGCGCCGAAGGTGGCGTCCACATAGACCGCACCGTCGCGAGGCGCCAGGGCGTCAACGATCTCGCCAAGCATGACGGAGGTATGGAGAGCCGAGGGAGTAGGGGGGGTCATTATTTTGACTCCTCCCCTTCCCGTCTCGGCGGCTGTCTCAATTGCAGGGTCGCGCCCCGCGCCCGGGCGCGCTCGAAGGCCTGGCCGCGATTGGCCTCGTAGGCCTTGGGCTCCCATAACTGGAAGCGGCGGCCGCGCCCGACAAAAAGGGTCTGGGTGGTGATTCCCGTTGATTTCAAAACGTCTTTCGGCAGCGCCACACGGCCTTCCGGATCCAAAGGCAGGCGATGGGCGCTTTCCAGAATCACCGACAGGTCATCCTGCTCATCGGAAAACATCGGCAGGTCTTCGAGGCTATCGCTCAGGCGTTCCATGAAGGCCTCGTCGCACGCCTCGAAGGCGCTGAATTTGAACAGGGGATATACGTAAAGGCCGTTGAAGGACTGGCCGGCGAATGACGAGCGAAAGGGCTTGGGTATCGAGACCCGCCCTTTCTTGTCGATCTTGTTGACGTATCTGCCAACGAAGAGTGCCATGTCAGTCCCCAATAAAATTCTTTCGTTCCAACGACTTTTACCGCTGACGCCCAAACTTGCCCGATGCTGGAAATCCCCCTCGGATCGTGGATCCCCCATGATCGCAATATGGCAAGTATTGGGATAACATGGGTATTCATGGGCGTCAATGGGATATTATGTATTTTGATGGGTTAACAAAACCTTTCCAGAGCGCGGAATTCCGGAACTTTCACAAGTCCATGGCGGGGGCCAAATCCGGCTACGAGAGCCGAACCATGTACGCATTCCGCCAACCCCCCATAAGCCGCCCTAATTCCGGCGGCTTTGTGGCTGGTTAAAAATGCTTTTGTGGCGATTTTCAGAGACCTAGCATCACCCTAGGCTTAGGGCCCACTAATTCGTATCGCCGTCATTCCCGCTTCTCTCTTCAGCCGTCATTCCCGCGCAGGCGGGAATCCAGTGCCGTCGAAAATGAAGCAACTTTGCGTAAACATACTGGCAGGAAAACATAAACGTACGATTTACATTGGCGTCACAAATAGCTTCACAGCAAAATACTCCGTCCATTCTATTGTGTAGTAAGGCTGGATTCCCGCCTTCACGGGAATGACGAAGTTAGGATGATGCCAATTAACTGAAAGTAAAAAGCCAGACGGTCTGTAAGCCGGGTTCTGTCCACCCCTCACCAATAAAGGCTCAGAGATAGATGGCCATTCATCTGGGACGCCCGTTACCGGACGCCTC
>Ga0114999_10004042_pt1 | contig 17968 bp, 15 predicted proteins | sample ArcticOcean_MG_C_3_FD_89820 | JGI IMG/M metagenome (GOLD analysis project Ga0114999, IMG submission 89820) | Marine microbial communities from western Arctic Ocean - ArcticOcean_MG_CB8_126 | ecosystem: Environmental > Aquatic > Marine > Oceanic | place: Arctic Ocean: Canada Basin | collected...
ACACCGACGAAGCGGATCTCACAACAGGAGACGACTCCGCATTCGTTGATACCGTGCACACCAATCTGTTCGGTCCCTACTTCTGCACGAAGCGATTCCTACCGCTCCTGCTGCAAGGCACAGACCCGCGTGTCATCAACGTTGGGTCAAGCTCGGGGATCCTCACGCCAAACCTCCGGAGCGCGTATGGCATATCCAAGGTCGGCCTGCATGGGCTGACGATCGCGACCGCTCGCGAGTTGGAGGGTAGGGTAGCGGTGAACGCGCTATCTCCGGGCCACGTACTCACTGATCTCGCCCCTGACGGCCCTGGCAACCCACGCTCATCAGCTGAAGCAGCCCTGGAGATGGTGACGATGCCATCGAGCATCGTAGGCATGCTGTTCCACGCCACGCCGGGTGATGGGGGAGCGCCCGCCACCGCAGTTGAGCGAGCCTGGAGTGAGTTTTAGCTCACTGCCACATGGCTTCCGAATGCTTGACCCTTCCGAGGCAGACCGGTACCTTTTACCGAACGTGATTCGTCCTCTGAGTCTTCGCATAGGAGAGAGACCGCCATGCAAACTTCCATCCCTTGTGTTCTGATGCGAGGAGGGACCTCCAAAGGTCCATTCTTCCTTGCCTCTGACTTGCCGTCTGATCCCGCCGTCAGGGATCAGGTGCTGCTCGCAGCCATGGGCTCACCTGACAATCGCCAGATCGACGGTGTCGGAGGGGCCGACCCGCTCACCAGCAAAGTCGCCATCGTTGGTCCTCCCACGCGAGCGGATTGCGACGTTGACTACCTGTTCGCGCAGGTGGTCGTCGACGAGGCTGTCGTGGACGTCTCGCCAAACTGCGGCAATATGCTCGCGGGCATCGGTGGATTCGCCATTGAGCACGGCTTTATTGCGGCCGAGGATGGCGAGACTGTCGTTCGCATCCACATGGTCAATTCCGGCGACAGAGCTATCGCGCGCATACCGACGCCCGGCAGAGAGGTCGAGTATGAAGGCGACGCTCGGATCGACGGCGTCCCGGGCACGTCTGCCCCGATCATGATCGACGTTGAGGACACCGCAGGGTCGTTCTGCGGGGCGCTCCTGCCCACGGGCAACCCGGTGGACGTCATCGACGGCATCGAATGCACCCTGATGGACAACGGCATGCCCGTGGTCGCAATGCGTGCCGCCGATCTCGACCGCACGGGCTACGAGACGCGCGACGCCCTCAACGCTGACACTGAACTCAAGGAACGCATAGAGTCCATCCGCCTCAAAGCGGGCCACCTGATGAACCTAGGCGACGTTACCGATATGGTCACGCCCAAGATGTTCCTCCTGGCCAAGCCCAAAGACGGTGGTGCGCTCTGCACGCGATCGTTCATCCCGAAGGTCGCCCACGCCTCCGTTGGCGTACTCGCCGCAGTCACGATCGCGACGGCGTGCGTCATTCCCGGTACGACGGCGGACGGCCTGGCCACGGTTCCTGAAGGCAGCCGCAAGATGATCAAACTAGAGCACCCGACCGGCGACTTCGCCGTGGAGATCGAGATATCCGGTCCCGTCGATGACCCGAAGATCGAGCGCGCCGCGCTTCTGCGGACGGCACGCAAACTGTTCGAAGGCAAGATTCTCATCCCCGGTCGCGTGTGGGACGGCAAAGGCGCTGCCCTGGAATCCGCGACGGCATAGGCAACTGAAACATGACAACACCCAAGATGATCGCTGGACCGGATCAGAACCCGGTCAAACCATCACTCGTGCTCCCTGAAGGAGCATGTGATTCCCACTGTCACATCTTCGGGCCAGGGGATATCTTCCCGTACCACCCGAACCGATCCTACACGCCCCCCGACGCCGGCAAGGAGACCCTCAAGGCCCTCCACGATCACCTCGGCATCTCCCGCGCGGTGATCGTGCACGCGTCCTGCCACGGCCCGTACATGGACGCCACGCTGGATGCCATCGCGAGTTCCAACGGCAACTACCGTGGTACCGCGATGGTGGAGAAGGATGTTTCGGACGCGGAACTCCGCAGGCTCCATGAAGGCGGGATCCGCGCCGTTCGGTTCAACTTCGTGAAGCACCTAGAGAGCGTGCCAGACCCAGAAGAGGTCAGGCGTATGGCGGATCGCGTGAAAGAGATGGGCTGGCACCTCGTTGTGCACCTCGACGCAGTGGACATCGATGAGCTTTCGCCTTTGCTCCTCGAACTCCCCGTGCCGTTCCTCATCGACCACATGGCCCGGGTCAAGGCTTCGGAGGGCATTGACCAACCTGCCTTCAAGACGTTGCTAGACCTGATGGGGCACGAAAACGCCTGGGTGAAGATCTGCGGCGGTGAGCGAGTCTCGTCGCAAGACGCGCCGTTCCACGACGCCATACCGTTCGCTCAAGCGCTCATCGCTGCGGCCCCGACGAGGGTGTTGTGGGGGACAGACTTCCCACACCCGAACGTGCGGATCATGCCCAACGATGGCGAGTTGGTGAATCTGTTTGGGGAGTACACGTCAGACCCGGCTGTACAGAAGCAGATACTCGTCGGTAATCCCAGCACTCTCTACTTTGACGTCAATTAGCGTAAGTTTAGCTTTCCTGGAGCTGTCAGTGAACGGCTGGAGCGATAATCGCTCCAGCCGTTCTTTCGCGTTTGACATATATCGCTCAACCCGCGATGCTCCCTCCACGATGACTCCGCTGACGCTGTCCGCCAGTTCCGTATCGCGTATTTCCCGCCTGCACGCAGTACTGTGGGGGTCGCTCATCGTTCTTGGGATAGCCGTGGGCGCTCTCGGCCTAGCGATCCCCGCTCGCGCCGCGTCCGACACGGTGGTGGTGATTGAGCTGGATACCATCATCCACCCCATCGCAGAGCGGTACTTGGAGCGCGCGCTCCAGCGGGCAGCAGATGACGGCGCTGCAGCTATCGTGATCACCATCGACACACCTGGTGGTTTGCTCTCGTCCACACGCGAGATAGTCACCCATCTCTTCGAATCGCCCGTGCCGGTCATCGTCTACGTGTCGCCGGCAGGAGCCCGTGCTGCGTCCGCAGGCACGTTCATCACGGCAGCGGGGCACATCGCGGCCATGGCGCCTGGCACCAACATCGGTGCCGCCAGTCCCATCTCAGGCGACGGTAGTGATATCCCGGACACGCTCAAGGACAAGATCTTCGAGGACACCGCCGCCGAGATACGCGCGATCGCGCAGCGGCGTGGTCGCCCCGTGGAGCCACTAGAGGCAACGGTGCTCAAAGCCAAGGCCTACACCGCACAAGAGGCTCTAGAGCTAGGCATCATCGACCACATCGCAGAAAGCGTGTCTCACCTGTTGCAGTTGGTAGATGGCACCGAGGTGCGTGTGCAGGGAGTCATGGGCGAGGAACCAGTTGTACTCCACACCGCTGGCAAAGCTCTCGTGAACGTCCATCTGGGGTTCTTCGACAAACTTCTCTCCTTAATCGCCGATCCGAACATCGCGTTTTTATTGATTTCGCTGGGCGGGCTCGGTATCTACTTTGAACTCATGAGCCCAGGCAGCATCTTCCCCGGCGTGGCGGGCCTGCTGGCGTTGGGGCTTGGCTTCGTGGCCCTCGGTAACCTACCTGGGAACTGGGTCGGCGCAGCGCTGATCCTTCTCGCGTTCGGGCTCGGCGTCGCGGAGGTGAATGTCGACGGATTCGGCGTTCTGGGGATGATGGGGGTCGTGAGTTTCGTCGCGGGTGGCGTACTTCTGTTCGGTCACTTTGGCACGCCCGCTCCGCTGTTCCCTGACATCTCCGTGAGTCTGCGGGTGCTGGTGCCGTCGGCGGTCATCGTCGCTGGTGCTAGCGCTTCGTTGGCCGTCGCGTCAGCGAGAGGGCGGCGCCGGTTGAGGGATCAGCCGCCCACGACCACACTGCTCGTAGGCGCTGAGGGGGTCGTAGAGACCGCTCTCGACCCGGAAGGCACGGCACGCGTCCATGGTGAGGTCTGGAACGCACGCACGGCCACAGGCGAGCATGTTGGTGTTGGTTCACTCCTAGTAGTCACCCGAGAGGACGGCGCGATGCTTACAGTTCGCGTTGTGAGAGAGGAGGGGTCGGAGTCGATCCCAGACGATGGCCCCGCGCAGAGTCAGGAAGAAAATATCGAAGGCGGCATCGCCTAGGAGGAACTTATGGCAGTTTGGGGTTTGAACATCGTCAAACAGTACGAGCGATTGGTACTGTTCACGTTCGGGAGCTTCACAGAGGTTCGCCAGCCGGGCATCCGGTGGATATGGCCCTTCGTCAACAACGGTTCCACCACGGTTGACCTCCGTGAGGTACCCGTAGCTATTCCGAGCCAGACGAGCATCACGCGCGACAACGCGCCGATCAATATCGATTTCTTCGTGTACATGCGCGTGATGGAAGATCGGCCTGAGGACACCATTCTGAACATCAGCGACTACCGCAGCGCCGCGCAGGCCCTCGCAATGACCACTCTACGTGCGGTGGTCGGTGAGATGGACCTGGACGATGTGCTTTCGAAGCGTGAGCGCATCAACGGCGCCCTCCAAGCGAAGCTTGATGAAGTCACCGCCAATTGGGGTGTCAAGGTCACGCGCGTAGAAATCAAGGAGGTCGAGCCGCCACGGGATGTCCAAGACGCGATGAACCGCCAACTCTCGGCCGAACGCACGCGGCGTGCTGCCGTGACCGAGGCTGAGGGTCAGCGTGACGCCGAGATCAACAGGGCTGAGGGTGAGCGACGCTCGTCCATCCTGCGCGCAGAGGGAACCAAGCAGGCCGCTATCCTGGAAGCTGAAGGCGAACAGCAGGCCCAGATACTGCGCGCCGACGGCTTCAGCGACGCCATGACTAGGATCAACGCTGTGGCTTCCCAGGCCGACTCGCGCACCATGAGCCTTCAGTATTTCGAGACGCTCAAGGAGATGGGTACAGGCCCGTCTACGAAGTTCATCTTTCCCATGGAATTCACATCGCTCCTGCAGCCGTTCTTGAATAGCATGGCGCCATCGACCGACGGAGGCTCCGACAGCAACTCGTGACCCGATCCCTGCTAAGTTTCGTTTCTATCCGCATGCCGCGGCCCTTCGGGGTCGCGGTGTTTGGGTTACTCCTGCTCGTCTTTGCAGCATGCGACAGCGAACCAGCGACTCAGACACCCCCTTCGGCAGAGGCGTCGCGCGATCAAACAGTCCAAACGCTCCGAGGGCTTAGCAGCGTCAGATTTGAGATCACTCATCCCAATGGGGGGACGGATATGGGCGGCGGCCTGATGCTGAACACGGTGGAAGGGGTCGCGCTATTCCCTAGCAGCGCGCGCATGAGCGCTAAGGGTGCGGTTCAGCGGATCGCCGTCAGCTTCGGCATCGTGCAGACGAATAGCACCACCTACTTCAGTGGGCCCATCGGTGACACGTGGCGCGTTGTCCCACCGGAATCGTTGCCCTTCGACTTCATAGGTATGAACACCAGCGTGGCCACGGCGCTCGCGAATGCGTCTGGCATCACGGTCGCTCCAGGGGAACAGGTGAAGGGCAAGCATATATTCCTACTCTCAGGCGCGATCGTATCCGACGACCTGCAGGGGCTGGTGCCCGGAGCAGCCTCAGGGTTGCCACTGACCATCGAATGCTGGATAGGTCAAGAAGACGGCCTACCCTGGAAGGTAGTTTTGACCGGTGCTCTCATCAGCTCCGACCCAGAAACCATGGTTCGGCAGCTCGATCTTAATGCCTTCGATGAGCCAGTGACAGTCGAAGCGCCGATCTAGCAACGGCTCCTCTTTGCGTGGTCTACGGCGGCCATGAATCATCTCTCTGCACCTCATTCATCGTCTATCAATATATGTATGACATATGGCTGTCGTATACTCGCCATTCTTGCCGTATTCTGTTCTCTAGCTCCAATGACGCCATCTGATCCCCGGGCATGCCCGGGGATGCCTCATGCGCTCAGGAGCGGATGGGTAGAAATGGGCAGAAGTGGTCGACATCAAGACGCGCGACTACCAGAGCCGCGCCCTCCCCGGAGCGGCTAAGCGACCCTTAGTCCCAGCGGCGAAGCCAAGAGACCAAAACATTTAGGAGTGAGCCCCCACCAGCTTCACGATCGAACCCACCAACGAGCCCGGGAATGCAACAAAATGTTACAAAATGCAACACATCAAGACGCGGCGCTGACTGGGGCACACACCCGCCCTAGGCTGCACCGACGACGGCCCAACTGCCTGATGGGTCGTCGCCCGTAGAATGACTGTCATGCCCCGGCTTTCAGCAACAGGCGTACTTTTAACGGTCTGCCTTGGTGTGTTCCTCGCCTCGTTGGATCAAACATCGGTAGTTACCGCGCTGCCCGAGATTATGCTAGACATGGGCATCTCCATCGACCGCCTAGACGACATGGCGTGGGTGGTGACCGCCTATCTGCTCGGCTTCACCGTAGCCATGCCCTTGTTGGGCAGAGCAGGGGATGTCTTCGGCTACCGGCGGCTCTACCTGAGTGCCGTGCTCCTCTTCGGAGTTGGTTCAGCGCTGGTCGCGCTCGCTGACGGCCTCGGCTGGCTCATCGCGGCACGAGTCGTGCAGGCGGTAGGCGGAGGCGCGTTGATCCCAGGCGCGATCGCCCTCGCCGGCGAACGACTACCCGGCGCGCAAAAGGCAATGGTATTCGGCATCGTCGGCGCGGCCGCAGAGACGGGCGCCGTGCTTGGCCCCCTGTACGGTGGCGTGCTCATCGAACTCCTAGGGTGGCGTTGGATATTCTGGACGAACCTGCCGGTGGTCGGTCTGCTGTTGCTCGCCATGCTCGCCGTCCCGGAGATCAAGGGTACCGGTGGGCGGCTCGACCTCAAGGGTGGTTTGCTCTTGGCTGGAAGTCTTGCCCTAGTAACAGGAGCGCTCTCGCAGCGTTCGCTGTTCACCTTCGACGCAGTCCTACCTTTCGCGATCGCTATTGGCGCTATAGCTGCTATCGCCTTGTTGGTCTACGTGGAGGCGCGAGCCGAGGCTCCAGTGATCGCGAAAGCCCTGTTCGCATCGCGCCGTTTCGCCGCCGCCATGTCGGCCCAGTTGCTCGTAGGGGCCGCTCTCATATTGGCGCTTGTCACAGTGCCCCTGATGACAGACACGGTTCTAGGACAAAACCCGCTGGAAGGCGGCCTGCGCCTGATGCGATTCACCGGCGCTATCCCCTTTGGCGCGCTCCTAGGTGGGTTCGTCGTCCACTGGGTTGGCGTTCGAACACCAACCATCATCGGGCTGCTGTTGGGCGCGCTGGGGTTCGTCCTCATGGGCACTTGGGACGAAAATATCGCCGACCCCGCGCTCACCATCCATCTGGCAACCGGCGGTTTCGGGTTCGGACTGGTTATCGCCCCCCTGGTTCTGTCCGTGGTCGAATCGGCATCGGAGAACTACCGAGGTACCGCAGCTGCGTGGGTGACGGTCTCGCGCATGCTTGGAATGACCCTCGGGCTTGCCGCGCTGTCCGCGTGGGGAATGGGCGAGCTTCAACTGCTGACATCCGCGCTGGAGTTCCCGCTACGCTTCGCCGGAGAAGCGTCCGACGCCTACCAGGCACGCATCACCGCGTACCAGGACGGAGTGACGGGCGCGTCGTTCGACGTATTCAAAGCGTTCTTCCGCATCGGGGCCGCGCTCACGCTAGCAGCCATCGTGCCGTCGCTGTTCATCCACGATCGCCACGTCTCTACCCAAGCTTGACGATGTCCGATTCGGCGAATGGCGAGCGCACGCGGATTCCAATGCTCGGCTTCGCGTAGAGTTCGGGAGGAATGCCTATATCAGCCAAGTAGAGTTCACCGATGGCTGTCTGGGCATCAGGGTTACGGAGGCCCGTTTTCGGCAACCCGAGGGTCATCGTCGCATCCGCGATGATCGCAGGGTCGTACACCTCGCCGGAGTTCGCACCCACGCCACTGGGCACGTCTAGTGCCAGCACGGGGCACTTCTCATCGTTGGCCGAGCGAATCAATGAGGCCACCGCACCACGGGGTGGGCCGTTGAGGCTGTACCCAACCAAGGCGTCGATGATGAGGTCCGCGTTTGGCAGATCCACAACCCCGCCCACCAGGGTCATCGGCACCTCAAGCCCGTCCAGTATCTCCAGTTGCTTGCCGGGCACATCGCCGAAACCCTCCAGCCCGGCTGACGTGAACAACTCAACGTTGGCACCCCAGTTGTGCAGGTTCCGGGCGCAGACCATGCCGCCACCGCCGTTCCCTCCCGAGCCGACCAGGATGAGCACCTTCTTACCCTTGGCGTCGTCGCCCAAGAAGCGGGACAGAGCCAAACGCGCGAGCGCACGGCCAGCATTCTCCATCATCTGCTCAAGGGATATCCGAAAAGGCCCCACCATCAGGCGGTCAACCTCACGCATCTGCTCCGTGGTAATGAACGGGACGTTTGCGTTCAAGTCACACCGCCTGCTCGCTAGATGCCGCCGAGCAGCCGAAGGATGCCTGCTTCGGCATCGTCCCCAAGATGTACCCGAACCAAGCGTCGTTTCTTGTCCAGCAGCGCCTGATAGTCACCCATCGCCTGGGCTGCTATCAGTGTGCCGAAGCCGTACGTCTCGCCAGGGATCTCGAGATCTTCGTCGTCGACCGTGAACTGCAAGTACAAGCCGGTGTTCGGTCCGCCTTTGTGCAATTGACCAGTGGAATGCAAGAAACGCGGACCGTAGGCCATGGAGGTCGCGATCTTGTAGCGCTCCGCGACCAGCTTCCGTAGCAACCCTGCAGCAGAATCGAGCCCCTCAGATGGTTCGGCGTAGGCCATTATCGCGAGGTAGTCCCCCGGCATCGCGCTAGCGAGGAGGTCCTGAAGGTCACCAGCAGGCGCGGGATCAGGCAGATGGCCCTCGTCCAAGAACGTTGCCAGCACGCGACCGGAGGAATCCTTAGCCGCTTGGACGTCGGGTTGGTCGAACGGATGAATGTCTAGGAGCGCTCCAGCTACCGCTGTCGCCAATTCCCACCGGAAGAACTCGCCTCCGATAGCGTAAGCATCGGCGATATCCAACCGAACCACAGGGTGACCGGCAGCCGCAAGCCGCTCGGTCGCAACGTCCGCCTGCGCGTTATCGTCACCTTCCACGCGGAGGAACACGAAAGCCCTGTCATCTCCGTAGGCCTCGGCTTCTAGCAGCGGCTCCCCGACAATGGGGACGATTCCTGTCCCCTGCTTGCCGGTGCTTTCAGCAAGCAGCTGCTCTGCCCATAACCCGAAGCTGGCCACGCGCGCTGACGCGATCAGCGTCAATTTTTCGCGCCCCTCTTTGGCGGCGGCGGCTATGTAGGCGCCAAGCCACGCTCCAGAATCCCCGTCGAGGCTGATCGGCCCAGGGGATTTCGCGGCGATCCCTTCGGCACGCGCGAGCAGTCGTCCGATATCCACGCCGATGAGCGCCGCGGGCACCAGACCGAAGAAGGACAACACCGAATAGCGCCCCCCCATGTCTGTCGGGTTGAGAAAAACACGTCTGAATCCCTGATCATCTGCCAAGTTTTCGAGGGAAGTACCAGAGTCGGTGATGGCGATGAGATGTGAACCTGCTTCAGGATCACCAACCATGTCCGCAACCAACTTCCTGAAATACTTATAGAACGAATTGGGTTCGATCGTGCCACCGGACTTGGACGAGACGATAAACAGCGTTCGGGCAGGGTCGATGGCTCTAGTCAAAGATCGCAAAGTCGAGGGAGCGGTCGAGTCAAGTACCGTGAGCGCGGGGTAACCACCGGCGCTGCCCATGACCTCTCTAACGACCTCGGGGCCGAGGCTGCTCCCTCCCATGCCGAGTAACACGATGTGATTAAAGAAAGAACTTTTGATCTCATTGGCGAAGGCCGTGAGGTTGGCGACTTGCCCTGCCATTTCTTTGATGACGCGCAGCCAACCAAGTCGATCCACGATCTCGGTCGGGTCTTCGCGCCAGACGGTGTGATCCGCAGCCCATACACGAGCGACGATATCGTCACGCTCCAGTCGCGCGATCAACTCGTTCACCGGTGTGGCGAATTCACCCAACAGGTCAGAAGGTTGGCGTGTCCCTTCGGTCATCAGTTAACTCGACTGAGGAGCTTGCGTGCTTCCTCCGCGACTCGTTCAGCAGTGAGGCCGAACTCCTTGTAGATCGTAGCGAACGGCGCCGATGCGCCGAAGTGGTTGATCCCGATGGCGGTACCGCCGAGGCCGATGTACCTGTCCCATCCCAACGTGACGCCTGCCTCGATGGAAACACGCGCCGATACATTGGGGGGCAAGATCGCGTCACGGTACGCCTGGGGTTGAGCGTCGAATAGGTCTAGGGAAGGCATGGACACGACTCGTACGTTTGTGCCTTCGGCGGCAAGAGCTTTCCCTGCCTCAAGCGCGATTGGTACCTCAGACCCCGTTCCCATCAGGATCACGTCAGGCATCGGTGACGACTGCCAGAGCACATAGGCTCCGCGATGCACGCCGGAGGCCGCTCCGTACTCGGCTTGGTCGATGATAGGCAAGCCCTGGCGCGTGAACACCAAGGCCGTCGGGCCGTCTGTTCGTTCGATCGCAGACTTCCACGCTTGAGCAGCCTCAGTGCCGTCAGCGGGTCGAATCACGTTCAAGTTCGGTATCGTTCGCAGGCTCATAAGATGCTCGATCGGCTGGTGGGTCGGCCCATCTTCACCCACGCCAACCGAATCGTGGGTGAACACGTAGATCACGCGTAACCCCATGAGCGCTGCCAGACGCATCGGCGGGCGCATGTAGTCCGAGAACACCATGAACGTCGCGGTGTAGGGGATAACGCCCCCATGGACCGCCATCCCGCCAGCGATGGATCCCATGGCGTGCTCTCGCACACCGAAGTGCATGTTGTGATCAACTCCAGAGGCGAAATCTCCGCCCGTTTTTTTTGTCAGCATCGTCTTGTTAGAGGGAGCGAGGTCTGCTGAGCCGCCTGTGAACCCGTGGATGCGCTCTGCGATGTAGTTCATTACACGGTTGGAGGCGTCGCGAGTGGCCACCGGCTTCTCATCTGGGCTAAACAGGCCATCAAGACCATCTGCCCACCCCACGGGTAGTGCGCCGCTGAGGTCGGCGTCCAATTGCGCGGCTTCGCCAGGAAACTCCTTCCGATAATCGGCCAGTTGGGCAACCCAAGCTTCCTGCGCCGCGGCACCCCGTCCCAGCGCCATACGGGCGTGGGAGATCGCCTCTTTGGGGAGATCAAACGGCTCGTGCGTCCAGCCCAGGTTCGCCCGGGTAAGGGAAACTTCATCCTCACCCAGCGGCTCCCCATGAACCCCACCGGTGTTCGCTTTGTTCGGACTGCCAAAGCCGATGATGGTGTGACACACGATTAATGTGGGTAGGTCAATTTCAGCCTGTGCCTCACGGATAGCAGCATCCACTGCCCCGGTGTCATGGCCGTCCACAGGGCTAACGACGTGCCACCCATAAGCCTTGAATCGATCTCCGACGTTTTCCATGAACGCGATGTCGGTGTCGCCCTCAATTGAGATCCCGTTGTCGTCGTAGAGGTAGATCAACTTGCCCAGCTTCAGCGTGCCAGCCAGCGATGCGGCTTCAGAGGCCACTCCTTCTTCCAGGTCTCCATCTGAAACGATCGCGTAGGTGTAGTGATCGATAACCTCATGCCCGGGGCGGTTGTAGTGATCTGCGAGGAACCGCTCGGCGATGGCCATGCCCACGCCATGCGCGAAACCTTGCCCCAGCGGTCCCGTCGTCATCTCCACTCCAGGGACGCCGAGTTCAGGGTGCCCAGGAGTTCCGCTACCCCACTGCCTGAAATTCTTGATGTCATCTATCGAAAGGTCGTAGCCAGTGAGGTGCAGCAAGGAATAGAGCAGCATAGAGGCGTGCCCTGCAGAGAGTACGAATCGGTCGCGGTTCGGCCAGGCAGGATCCGTTGGGTTGTGCTTCAGGAAGCGATCCCATAGTACGTGAGCCATCGGTGCCGCACCCATGGGGGTGCCAGGGTGGCCGCTCTTCGCCTTCTGCACCGCATCGATTGCAAGGAAACGGATGCTGTTGATGCAAAGATCGTCGACCTGAGCGGTGGTCATCTGAGTTTCCAAGCGTAGGGCCTCCAAACGAACGTCGAGCGTGCGCACAATTCTAGCGCAGCATTCTGTGGTTGCGGGCGCGAAACAGGCCTATATCCCAATGGTTCTTGAGATGGTGCGGACTCTTCTTGAGGCACTCCAGCAATATCGCTCGAAAGTCGTACATCAGACCGTTGACTGGCCGAGCCAGAATGATAACGACTGACTGACTGAGACTGAAGTAGAGTCCCAGGACGTGGTGTAAGAGACAGCAGGGCCTGGCAAGACAGGGGCCAACGCGGTACTCGAATGGAAGAAGTCGGGCGGTACCGTGTGGCTGCCTGGCACCGTGCCCATCAAGGACACCCGCGCTGAGGTCACCCAGCTTGGCAAGACCTACGCCAACCTCTACCAGTTTGAGTACCGCGCAAGCCTTGTCAGGCTCGACCCTGGCATTGCCTACGATATTCTAGTGACTGTGACCGATTCAGACGGAGTAACCCAGAGCGATCCCGCAACGGGCACAGCTTCCACGTGGGACGAAACCAGCGAGATCAAAGTTACCGGGCGTTTTCTCTGGGTCGATGGCTCATCAGGCAGTGACAAGAACGACGGCCTATCCGAAGGCGCTGCGTTCAAGACCATCCAGAAAGCCGCAGATGCGGTCATTCCGGGTGACACGGTCACCGTGATGGATGGCACCTACCGCGAGCACGTGCAGATGACTTGCTCAGGACTCAGTACCAATTACATCCACCTCAAGGCTGAGACCCCATTGGGCGTTATCTGGAAAGGCCCACTTGGATCCGACCGCACCGATAGGAACAATCGATTGCTGGTCACTGATGCTTCCTACCTGCGGATCGACGGGTTCTACTTCGACTCGATCGAGACTAACAGCGGAGTAACAATCTCAGAATCCTCAACCGACATCATCGTCGAAAACAACTTTGTAACGAACGCTAACGGGGAACACACAGAAAACGCCGTCGGCACCGACGCGGGGAATGGCATCCAAAGCTCAGAGGTGTACAGCATCCGGATCGGTGGCAGCCTTGAGAATCCAGGATCCGATGACATCACGACTGTGACGCGCATCACCCTACAGGACAACGAGGTTGTCGTCACAGAGCGGGAGTTGCTGGAGCACGGGGGCATAGAAACAGCATCGTTCAATCTCGGCAATCACGTCATCAGGCGCAACAAGATCACGTTCGGCTACACCAGCCCAGGAGACCACGGCGAAGATTGCATCCACCACACTGAGAACAACAAAACGATCCGAGCTTCAACGAAACCGACATCTACGACAACCTATGCATCAATTCCACGGACGACGGCTTGGAGCTCGATGGAGCGAATGTCAACCTACGGGTTTGGAGTAATACGGTTTACGGTCAGAACCTGGGTACCAGCCTGGCCGCCGTAGGAGTCGGTCCAGCGTACGTCTTCCGTAACGTTTACTACGCACCTCAGATGCATTGGACGGCATGTGTTGGGATCAAGACTGGTGAGAACAGCACGGGATGGGCATTCGTCTACCACAACACATTCCACATCGACTGCGCTGACTCGAACGGCTGGGTGAACTCTGGCAACGCCAAGACGGCTGAGAACCAGGTATTCAGGAACAACATCCTGTTCGTTGTTGACCGCATAATGACCTCTAGCGTGGGTAGTTCAGGGGGCGAGTGGTTGCTCGACTCCCACTACAACCTGCTGTACGACTCAGATGGCGGCATCTTCGCGAAACTCGACGGCGTGCAGTACAACAGCTTCGCGGAACTCCGGGCGGGTGTTACGGGCAAGTGGGCCAACTTGGAAGCCCACAGCATCCACGGCGAACCCAGTTTCGTGGACTCTACGAATCCTGTCCTGGCGAACCGGGACTACAGGCTGGCCAGCGATAGCTTAGGTATCGACTCCGCGGTGGCTATTCCCTGGTTCAACGATTCGTCTTCCGCGTGGCCCTTCGCGGGTACGGCACCGGACATGGGAGCTTTCGAGAGCTACTAGCGTCCCTCTCAAGACTTGCTGGAACCGTGGACAGTGCGACCAAAAGACCCCCGGCGAATGATCGCCGGGGGTCTTTTGGTAACCGTCTTGAGGCTAGAAGGTTGTCCTATTCTTTTTCGTTCTCGAATTTGTAATCAGGGTTGGTGTAGGCCTCTGGGGGCATCTCGCTGGTGAGGCCGCGCTTGGTGAGCTCCGCCGCGAAGTAATCCCGTATCGTGGGATCTTCTTGGTGATACTCAAACTGATCCGATGAGCGGTCGACGTTCTCGGCCGCGAAGCCGGTGAACTGTGGCAGCGGGTGGAAAGCGAGGTAGCGACCTGGCTGTTCGCCGACGTTGAAGTGCTGGTGGAACCAACGGTTCGGGGGCACGAAGATGCTGCCCTCATGCCATGGAACATAAACCTTCTCTTTGCCTTCCTGCCACATCACGGAGAATCCCTCACCTGAAGGGATAGCAATGATGTAGGCGGGGCCGTGGCGGTGGCCCTTCTTGTAGGTCTTCGCCGGGAAGACGGACATGTGCGCGGTGAGCTCGGAACCAGGGAACTGAACAAACACGGTCGTGCCGCCAGCGCCACGCCCCTTGAAGGGAACGAGTTTGTCCCAGGCGCGCATGTCGGGGAAGAAATTGCCGACCCAGTAGCTGCGAACCTGGCCGCGGCCTGAGGGGTCGTTCTCGATAGCCTGCGCGTCGGAGAAGAAGTCGCCTTCGGGTCCGCCGACCATACTCTTGGTGGGGACAGAGACATCAAAAAAGTGTTCCGCTGTCTGGAGCGTGGACATGGCCACTGGCATGTTATTCACGTGGAGCAGCCGGACAGGCACATCACCGGTCATGTTGGAGTACTCGACCCAATGGTTGCCTGGGATACGGAACAGCGCGTGGTCGTTCCACTCGAAGCTATGCTTCTCGCCACCATCTGCCCAGACCGTCGCGACGCCGCGGCCCTTTAGGACGTAGACGACCTCTTCAAGCGCAAACTTCACGGGAGCGATGCGGCCTCCGGGCGCGATCTCGGAGATACGTGCCTCGGAAACTCCTTCCTGACCAGCGAGTTGGAGGAACGCGGCTTTGTGCCCGCGTGCGTCCCAGTCACCGAGTTCGAGTGTGCGCCCGTCTTCGATGTAGTAGTCGCGATAGATCGGGATCCCCTGCGCCTCCATCCAGTTGTCGTAGAAGTAGGGCTGTCGGATGTAGTTCACTGCTGGCTTGGTTTCAACCATCAATCTCTCCTGCATTAGGCGTCGTGCCCAGATGGATGGGAGCCTATCACAGCCGACCGCTACGCGCGTTACCATACGTCTGCTTTCGGCCAACAGGTTCAGGAGTAACAGATGTCACAGATGATCGCGCCCAGCGTGGGCTTTATCGGGCTGGGGCGCATGGGGAAACCGATGGCGCTCAATCTCATCAAGGCAGGGCACCCTCTGGTGGTTCATTCCAGGAGCGAAGGCCCCGTGAACGAGCTGCTGAAGGCCGGCGCGGCGCCCGCTGGCTACCCAGGGGAGGTCGCAGCACTAGCGGACGTTGTGTTCACGTGCCTGCCGGACGAGGCCACCAGTGGGAGTGTATATCTGGGGCCGTCGGGGCTCGTTGAGGCATGCAGGCCTACGAACCTGTTCATCGAGACGAGTACCGTGGGGCCGGAGCTGGCCCGTCGCATCGGCGCTGAGGTCGAGGCCAAGCGGGCGGGGTACATCGACGCGCCGATCAGCGGCGGGGTGGAGCGCGCGGAGGACGGCGGCCTGACTATCATGGCGGGCGGAACCGCTGAGACCCTCGAGCGCGCTCGGCCGCTGCTGGAGGTGATAGGGGCGACCGTTCACCATGTGGGATCGGTGGGGCAGGGCGAGGTGGTCAAACTGATCAATCAACTCCTAGTGGCCGTGCACATCGAGGCGGCGTGCGAGGCGATGGTACTGGCCATGAAGGCTGGCGCCGATCCGCAACAGGTGCTCGACGTGCTCTCGTCGTCGTGGGGGACGAGCGCGATGCTCACCCGGACGGGGCCGAAGGTTGCTAGCGGGGACTACGGAACCGCTGCTCCCACGCGCCTGCTCGCCAAGGATATCCAACTGGTCGCAGGTATGGCGTCGGAGAATGGTCTGTCGCTGCCGTTGCTTGACCGCACCCGGGAAACCATCGAGCTTGCCATGGCGGGCGGGTTATCCGAGACGGACGTAGCCGCGCTGGCTACGCTCCTTACCTAGGAGTGACCGAACGGGCTCGGCAAGGCCTAGCCCGTTGTTCTCATGAGGCGTGCCGTCCCTACTCCTTGTAGAGAGGGAACACGGAGAGCGCCTTCTCACGGAAGATGCTCTTCTTGTCGGCGTCGGAAAGGAAATCGAATCCGTCGATGATGGGGACCAGGTCATCAGACGGTTTGCCGGTATCAGGGTTAAGGACGCTGGTACCGCTGCCTGGGGCCTCGGTGCCGAACATCATCTGGCTGACGCCGCGTTGCTTGAACGCGAGCGCGAGGTAGCCCGAGTCATAAGCGCAGGTGTCGAAGAACAGGTTGTTGGCGGGGTCATGCTCGATCGCGCTGTAGTCGGGGCCGCCGCCCATGGTGAGGCCTGCAGAGCCTCCGCCCTGGACGCCCGAGGATTCTGCGCACGGGATGAACCGCGAGAGAGATCCGCCACAGTGGCAAACGATGATCTTCAACTCGGGGTAGCGTGAGAAGACGTCGCTCTTCTCGAAGAGATCGGTCGCCAGCGATTCCTCCGTCAGGAAGTTGTACTGGTAGTTGTGCGGCAGGATCGTGATCCGGGGGTCTTTGCTGATGGACGCGTGAACGGTCAGCGGTGCATTGAGCTTGATCGATGCCTCGTACAACGGGTACCAGTAGGGGTCGTTCACGCCTGGCGCGCGGCGATCCGCACCTGGGTCGGGGTTCAGCGTGGCGCCGATGAAACCTAGCTCGTTGACCGCACGCTCAAACTCCGGCACAAGGTGCGCGGTGCTCGTCTCAAAGTCGATGCCCACCTGGGGTAGCTGTGCCACACCACGGAAGCGGGAGGGGTGCATCTTCACGGTGTCCGCAATCACGTCGTTGGTCGTGCGAGCCCAGAGCGCCTGAATGAGCGGTTGCTCCCGGTGCATCATCGCGACGGGGCGCGCAGAGATGAACTGCACGTTGATCTGCCGCTCATCCATCATCTGGAGATGGCGGTCTTGCGCCTCCTGCATCGGGCCATCGGGAATCTTGAGGCCCCCGGAGGTCGAGCATAGCGCGATGATGTTGTAGGCGTACGCACGGAAGTGCGGGGGGGCGTCGAGTGATGCCCGTGGATATCAATGATCTTCTGGCCGTTGTACATGGAGGGTCCTCCTCATCCATGTTTCGCGTCGCGCACCATACATGATTCAGTCATCTCGGGATGCGCCTCTAAAACCTGAGTTGTGCTACGGGACCAGCACTACCTTGCCTGTAGTCTTGCGTCCTTCAAGGGCACGATGGGCGTCGGCGGCTTGCTCGAGTGGGAGCGTGAGGCCCACACGGGCATTCAGCTTGCCCTCAGCAGCCCAGCCGTAGATATCGTTGGCCCGCGAAACCAACTCCTCACGCGTTTCGGTGTAGTTCACCATCGTGGGGCGTGTAAGGAACAAGGAACCTTTGGAATTCAGTAGCTGCGGATCCACTGGGGCGACCCTGCCACTGGACTGGCCGAAAAGCACCATGTAGCCACGCGAGCGCAGGCAGTCGATACTGCCCTCGAACGTGTCCTTGCCGACGGAGTCGTAGACCACCGGCAGCTTCGCTCCATCGGTGATACGGGCGACCTCTGCGACGAAGTCCTCCTTGGAGTAGAGGATGACTTCGTCGGCCCCTGCTCCACGCGCCAGCGCGGCCTTCTCCTCGGTGGATACTGTCGCGATGACGTGGGCGCCGCGCATCTTG
>Ga0114999_10004044_pt1 | contig 17967 bp, 17 predicted proteins | sample ArcticOcean_MG_C_3_FD_89820 | JGI IMG/M metagenome (GOLD analysis project Ga0114999, IMG submission 89820) | Marine microbial communities from western Arctic Ocean - ArcticOcean_MG_CB8_126 | ecosystem: Environmental > Aquatic > Marine > Oceanic | place: Arctic Ocean: Canada Basin | collected...
ACAGTCCGACCGCACGGCGCATACGGCGGACTCCCCCCAGCTCCGGAGACAACGAAACCAGCACCTTGGTTCCTTAGAATGCCCCAACTTCTTGGACCGCCGGGGCCTCAAAGCCTAACATAGGAAGTGATACCACATCTGGGGGCACGTCACGATGAACGAGTGCGTCCGCGTCCTTCTGGCCGAGGGCGCCGATCATCTCCCACTGGGTGCCGAACGTCATGGCGCCGAGGCACAGTTCCGAGACGAAGACACCGGTGTTGGCGAGCGGGCGGTATTTCATGGGGGCGTTGCTCCAAAAGTGTAAGGGTGTGCCAGTTAGTTGAGTTTGATGGGCATGGTCATAGCGCCGTTTCCCGCGGAGTCCCAAGCGGCGAAGCGCACCCAAGCTTGCCCCGTCGCGTCGAACGGGATCGTGAACGTCTGGCTGCCGAAAGGAGGTAGATCCTTGGCCGAGACCACCCGGGTCGTGGTCCTCTCGCCGTCACCGTACACGACTTCGACGAAGTCCAGCGGGAACGTCCACTCGACCTCGGCCGTGAGGGTCATGTTGGAGCCCCTTCCCTCATATCCGTGAGACGGGATGAGCACTTCACCCGAAGTCACGAAGTAGTCGCCCTCCGTCAAAGCATCGATGATCGGGGCGTAATCGCCCGGCTCTGGCAACGCGTCGATCCGTAGGTAGCTCACCGGCCCATTCGCATAGATATCGTCGCCCGGAGACTTGAAGTACGTCTCCGTGATGGCCAGCAAGTACTTGGGTCGGAGCGAAGTGTCGGCGATCCAGTTGTTCATGTCGTCGAGAAGCGGAATCACGCGGAAGTCGGAGAGGCGCACCTCGGACAAATCGGAGCCCATACCCCAGCGCCATCCCACCCCCCGATATCGATCGTTGAGGAACTGATCGGTATCGGAAACCGCGTCGGGAAAGCCGGTGGAGCCTTTCGTTCGCGGGTGAGGCATGAAGACGAGCATGTCCTCCGCCTCGATCATCGTCATCAAGTCCTCGGCGCTCCCGATGTTGTACATGCGCCCGTATTCGGAGTGTTCTGTGACTAGGGGGGTCCCGGGAGCCCGCTCGTCCACATAGTAGACGGGGTGCGAAAACAGCAGGTCCCAGTGCCCGCCGAGCAAGTTGGTGTTCTCCATCTCGGGCATCACCATGAACGCATCGTCCGAGTGACGCAGGGCACCGCCGAACAACCAGTGGAGTTCCTCCAGTTGCGTCTCCTCGCGTGGACGGTCGACCGGTCCCGCGATATTGATGCCCGCGGCGCGTATCACCTCGAAATCGGAGAGCCGGGTGTCCATGCTGCCCGAGGCCAGAAGGTCCCGACCCAGATCGGTGTGGTAGTGGCTGCCCATCACCTGATAGCCCGGCAGCGGCTTGTACACGTCTCCGTTGGTAAAAGCCAGTGCACCCTCGAACGCCTCAGCCGAAGCGCCGAGCGTCGGATAGAAGTAGCCGGCCATGTGCTGCTCGGTCCCGGGAGGCGCGCTGTATAAGGACCAATTCGCCAAGTATCTCTCGACGACCTCCTGTTCGCCCTGACGTATTCCGAAGCTGAAGGTCGATTCGTCGTCCTTTCGGTACCAGTTGTTGCCGACGTTGATTTCGACCTCGCGCGCCCAGAAGAACGTGTGCGGGGGTGGGAATGCCGCGATCGCACCCCCGTTCGTCTCGGCTACCACCAATCGGTTCGCCGCCCGAAGCACCACGTGATCCGCGTTGGCTGGGCCAAGGAGCGAATAGCTCTGGTCGTGGTTCGCGATATCCCGCCACGCGATCCGGCTGCCCTCGAGTTCGAGGCCGGTGAGGCCGACGTCGTATTTGTAGGCGACCGACGGCAGATCGGTCGAAGCGACGGCTTCGACCCGAATGAGATTGGTGCCTTCGTACACGGTCAGCACCAACGATCCCGAGAAGGAACCGAGCCTCATTCCCGGGAACGTGACCGCCAGCCGGGCACCGTCGGTCGCGACCACACAGCGCTCGGCGGAGTAAACGGCACTCCCGCGGCGGATTTCGCCGGGGGACCGTGGGAGGCCGGGCTGATCGGCAACACCATCCGCCGGGGGCGGATTGCCTCCCCCGACCTCGGTACGCAAGTCGAGCGGGGCGTCCCAGAACACGTCCCACTTGTAGCGATCGACGACGTCCTGCGTGAGCAGTACGTCCAGATCACGGAGCGGACTGAGCTGCTGGTTGCTGATGCGCCGGAAACCCTCGGTGATTTTGAATTCGACTCTTGCATCGGTCGCAAGGGTGACCCATGCTCGCCTTCCGTCTCGGATTGACAGCTCGGCGATCGTTGGTGTGCCGTCGGTAAGGGCGAGCCCGAGGCGCAGCTGTTCGTCTTCGGCGCCTGGCCATTGGACCAGTAAAACGCCGTCCGACACGCGTGCGGTGATCGCGCCTGTCGGTGCGTAGCTCGTGAACTCACAAATGAGCGGGGTGGTGGGACTGGAGACTTGCGCGAGGGCCGCGCCAGTCAGCGCCGCGGCATGGATGGGTGAAAAAAGCCCCAGTACGACCAAAACAACTACGGAGAAAATCATCACGAGTTCACCTCTCTTGCAGGACCTTTCTCGCGTAGAATACCGGTTGGTTTGACGACCGGCTATGTTCGCTCCCGGCCGCCTGGTTGCGGATGGTCGTGAGACGGGTCCGTGGCCGGACCCGCGCTAGTGAGAACGTCTAACCCCGAGGGAAAGTTGAGTATGTCTGATCCGTCTAGATTGCCACGTTTGCGCCAGCACGCTGGGACCGCTGGATCCTGCCCCCCGGCGTCGCTGGCCCCCGCTCGGTCTTCGCGTGTGCTGGCAGCTCTCGCGGCCGTGGTCGTGTTGGGCGGCTGCGCGGGTGGGGCGCCAACGATGGACGACGACGTGATCATCGTCTCGGGGGCCTCGGGGCAGCTAGGTGGAGTAGCGGTGCTTGAGTTGCTCGCACGGGGCGTCGCGCCAGAGAATCTGATTCTGGTGAGCCGGACGCCGGAGCAGCTCGACGAGTATGCGCGAATGGGTGCCAGCACGCGCTTTGGGGACTTCTCACAGCCCGAATCGCTCTCCGCCGCCTACGAAGGCGGGGACCGGCTGCTGTTGATCAGTTTGAACACGCGCGGCAACCCGAACCCCGACGTTCGTACGCAACGGGTGGAGTTCCACAAGAACGCCATTGATGCCGCGGTGGCGGTGGGCGTCGAGCACATCGTTTATATCTCGTACGTGGATGCCGACAACAACCCGTCGCCGATCGCCGTCGACCATCGGTTGACCGAAGCTATCCTCCGGGAAAGCGGAGTGGCTTGGACGTTCATCCGTGACCAGTGGTACATGGACCGATTCCTCCGACAAGCCGCGAGCGTCGTGGAGGAGGGGCGGGTGGTCGCGGGGCCCCAAGCAGGCACCGCTTTCGTCACGCGCGCGGACTGCGCGGCGGCAGCCGCAGCAGCACTTTCCACGCCTGGGCACGAGAACCGCATTTACGAGATCACGGGTCCCGAGCTGATCGGCTCCCGCGAGTTCGCGGCGATCATCGGTGAGCTCACGGGGCAGACGATCGAAGTCGCCGAGGCCGCGTCGGAGGACGCGGAGCTGACCGTGCCCGACATGCCATCCGGAACGATGCTGACGGGCGATTTCCAGGAGCTGGTGGGTCGCCCACCGACGTCGGTTCGACAGCTACTCGAGGCGAACCGGGAGGCCTGGGCTCAAGAACGGTGACGTCCATGATGGTGAGAGGGCGATTGCGTGTGGCCGCGTGGGCCATCCTGTTGGCGGTCGGGTCGGGATTCACAGCGACCTGCGCCACGTATCAGCTCTTCAGCGACTGCGTCGCTCCCTCACCACAATGTCCCGCCCAGGGGGCGGCGGATCAGGAGGCGGTTCTTTTCCTTGTGGGAGATGCGGGGTCCAAAGAATTCGACCGTAATCCCGTCATGCAGCATATGAATGCGGCCGTCAGGACGTTGGATCAGCAGGGTGTCCCGACGACCGTGCTGTTCCTCGGGGACAACGTCTACGAGGAAGGCGTGCGCGACGGCCATCCCGAGGATCTCCGCCTCCTTGGGGCGCAAGTGGAGGTGGTCGCCGGGACATCCGCGAAAGGGATCTTCCTTGCGGGAAACCACGACTGGGGCAACACGACCAAGGCCAGTGGACTCGAGCGTTTGGTGAACCAAGAACGGGCGCTGGGAGTCTTCAGAGCCGAGGGCGCCGACGTCGTCCTCGCCCCTCGAGCCGGCTGTCCCGGCCCGAAACAGGAGAATCTGAAGAATTCGAGCGGGGATGTACTCGCCACTCTCGTTTTGCTCGACACGTCTTGGTGGATGCGCGAACCGCCCACCGACTCGCTGTGCGGCGCCACGACGAGGGAGGACGTGATTCGGGGGCTGGAGGGTGTGCTCCGTAACGCGCCCGACGTCCCGCTGGGGTCGTGGCTGCCCACCATCCTCTTCGGACGGGGGGGCCTCACGGGGGACATGCGGGGTCTCTCCGATGGCTTGCGAATCGGACGGGACTGATGCGAGAAGACCTGAATACCCCTCCTTACCGAGCGCTCATCGCCGACCTGTCGGAGGTCTTTGCTCGGACGTCCCGATCCATCATCTACGCGACTGGGCACGAGCATTCGCTCCAAGTCATCGACGAGTCGCACGGCGACGCTTCCGTCCTCCACCTCGTTTCTGGCAGTGGCAGCAAGGTGACGGGTGCACGGCCGATTGATGGAAGCCGGTTCACGGCTGGGATGCCGGGATACATGCGTCTCGACTTCCGGTCCGGGGGCAGGGTTCAGCTCGACGTGATCGCCCAGTGTTCGGAGGAGGCCCGGCAAGCCAGCATTCGCCAAGCGGGACCGACCGACGGCTTTCAAAGTGTGTACCGGGCACGCGTTCGCTGATGGGCGGGTTGCCGGCGGACCCTTCACTTCTGGACAGGAACCCGTGTCGGGTCTTAGGCTCCAAATTCCTTTCAAAAACAATCGCCCACTTATCCAGGATACACCCACGTCCGTACAACTTGGTGACGAGGTCCCCGATTTCACCGCGGAGAGCACCGACGGCACGATCAATTTCCACGACTGGATTGGGGACGGGTGGGCCGTGCTATTCTCCCACCCGAAAGATTTTACGCCCGTATGCACGACGGAACTCGGGTCCGTGGCCGGACTACAGCCGGAATTCGAGAAGCGTAACTGCAAGATTGCAGGCCTGAGTGTCGATTCGGTGAGTGATCATGCGGCGTGGTCTGTAGACATCGAGGAGGTCACCGGGAACGCGGTGGGTTATCCGCTCATCGGCGACACGGATCTCACCGTCGCCAAGCTCTTCGGCATGCTACAGTCCGAAGCCGCCGGGACCGCCGACGGGAGGACAGCCGGCGACAACGCCACGGTGCGCAAGCTGTTCGTGATCGGACCGGACAAGAGGGTAAAACTCACTCTGACCTACCCGATGACTACCGGTCGCAACTTCCACGAAGTCCTTCGTGTCCTGGACTCGATTCAGTTGACGGCCAACCACAAAGTCGCGACGCCAGCGAACTGGAAGCAGGGTGAGGACGTGATCATCGTGCCTTCGGTTTCAAACGAACAGGCCGAGGCGAAGTATCCCGGTGGTTGGAGTTCTCCGAAGCCGTACCTGCGGATCGTAGCTCAGCCGGAGTAGCTGGACGGAGCTCCTCTAAAAGAGCCGAGGCCCCTCAGCAAGATGCTGTGGGGCCTCGGCTCTTGCTCAGTCCGTCCCAGCCAACTCTGCGTACACGGCAGTCAGGAACCTCTCTGGGTCGCCCCAACGATCGTCCCATTCTGCCGTGACGTGTGCGGCCGTCACGTCGTTATAGCTGGCGCCGTTGGCCACGAGGGCCGCGACCCGGTCTTTCACCGTGAGGACCATGTCTCGGAACTCCATAACGTCCTCCCGTGTGGAGGGACCACCGTGGCCTGGGACGATCAACGTGTTCGGTCCCGCGAGCCCAATGAGCGTCGCGAGGGCATCGAGCGTGCCCCAGAGGGTCCCCCCGTTCGCGGTATCGATGTACGGGTAGCCCGTGGTCCGAAAAACGTCCCCCGCGTGGATCACGTCGTCAGCGCGGAAGTGGATGTAGCTGTCTCCGTCCGTGTGGGCCGGCGCGAGCGGGGCGGCGTGAACCTCCCCTCCGTTCAGGTGGATCGTGATAGCGTCGCTGTACGTCAGGACGGGCAAGGCATCCGCCGGTGATTGAGCCGCCAGGCGGACACGGACTTCATCCCGAGCGAGGATCAAGACGCCCATCCGGCCGAGGTTCTCGTTCCCCCCGGTGTGGTCCCCATGCACGTGTGTGTTGATCAAAAACCGGATTTCGGCGTCGGATATTCGCCGAATCGCGGCCACTATTTTGTCGGTGAGCGGTGCGAACTGGTCGTCGATCATGACGATGCCGTCGTCACCCACAGAGAGGCCGATGTTTCCGCCTTGGCCCGCCAAGTAGTAGACGCTGCCCGCGACGTGGTGCGGCACGATTTCGACGTTGTCGAATCTTCCTTGAGCGAAAGCTTCGGCCGGTAGGAAGGCGCTCCCCGCGGCCAAAATCAGGACTCCACATCCGAGCTTGGACAGAGTGTTCATGGGTTCGCTCCTTCGACGGTAATGGTTACGGACTTCTGCCGGCGGTTATTAAGGTTTGGCGGGAGCGGTCGATCGGCAAGGTCGCGAGCACTACGGTAGCCGAAACACGAAGAGAGTGTTGCCGCCGCCGCGCTGTCGGATCTCCGGGGTGATGCTCCGGTAGTTCACGCCGCCGCCGGCCGCAATGGCGATATACTGAACTCCGTCCACGCTATAGCTCACAGGGAAGCCGCCGGCGCTCGAGTTGAGGATCTGCTCCCAGAGCACCTCTCCGGTATCGGCGTCGAAGGCACGCAAACGCCGCGCATCGTCGGTAACAAACACCAGCCCGCCTCCCGTGGTCAGCACGGATCCGCCGATCCCCGCCCTTTGGCGGAGCGCCCAACGTGTCTCCCCTGTGGCCGCATCCACCGCCGTGAACTGACCCACCTGTTCGTCGGAGTTGGGCACCTGCACTCGCTGGTAGGTGGCCGAGCCGTGGTAGTCACCGAGCGTGGGTGCCACCGGATTCAACGACCAGGTCATGCACGTGTTGTTCGTTGGGGCATAGATGGTGTTGGTCTGGGGGCTGTAGGCGACGGCTTGCCAGTTGATGCCGCCCCCGTTCAAGGCCGGACAGATGAGGGCGTCCTCCCCGATCGCGAGAGCTTTGAGGTCCGGGTTCGCGATTCCCTTTCGGCCCTCTACGTCGACACCCACGATGACGTTCTGGTAATTCGTCGCGCGCGCCCAGAGGAATTCTCCCGTGGCCGCGTCCAGCGTCCACACGAGGCCGGGTTTGCCCGGGACCCCGGTCACCACCTTACGACGGCCGACCGGGTTGATGTCGGGATTCAACCAAGCGACCGCGTCCGGGTCGGGCGCCACTTCGGTCTCGATCAGGATGCGCTCGAACGGGTGGTCTTGATCCCACTCGTCTCCCGGAAGATGCTGGAAGTACCACACGAGTTCGCCGGAGTCGGCGTTGAGTGCGAGCGTAGAGTTCGTGTAGAGCACGTCGCCGGCGCCGGTGTCTCGTTGGGCCGCTCCCCAGGGGATGGGCACCGCGACACCGATGTAGATCAAGTTCAGCTCGGGATCGTAGCTCGGGGCGATCCAGGCGGAACCCCCACGGCGTTGTTCGTCCGGCAGAGCTCCCCAGCTTTCGCTTCCGGGTTCGCCTTGTTTTGGGATCGTATACGTACGCCACAACTCACGGCCCGTCTCCACGTCGTGGGCCGAGATCCAGCAACTGGTGTTGATGTAATAACAACCGGACATGCCCGCGACGATCTGCCCTTTGATGATCTGGGGTCCGCCCGAGTAGTGCTGGCCGACCGTCCAATCCCCGACTTGGTGCTCCCAATTCACCTCTCCTGTGCGAGCGTCGAGCGCGACCAGGTAGGCGTCGTGGGTGGCCAGGATGAGTTGGTTGCCGTAGAGCGCAGCGTTGCGGTTGGCGCACGCCAAGTTCGCCGCGTGTTCGACCCGCTCGCGGCGGTAGACCCAGAGCGAAGTTCCGTCTCGGGCGTCGAGCGCCTCGATGAAGTCACACGCCTGGGGGAGGAACATGACACCGTCGTGCACGAGTGGGGTGGTCTCCTGCAGGCCCGGAGCCATAGTCCATGCCCACGCCAGGCGGAGGTCTCCCACGTTCGAAGCGTCGATCTGATCGAGGGGGCTGTAGCCCCAATGGCCATAGTTCCCCCGCCACATCAACCATTCGTTCTCCGGCGGGTTGAGCAGCATGGCTTCGGTCACGGGCGTATAGCGATCCATGAGCGACTGCGCGCCCGCGACGGAGAAGGCGCGAGGAGCAGGGCGGCGGAAGAGACGCCGTAGAAGGCGACGCTTCGAATCGTGCTTCGACTCGTGCTGCGACCCGTCGGACCTCGGAGCGAATGGGTCACTCGGTTCGACTCCTCGCGAAGTTTGAGAGCGTGGGCACGGTGGTGGAGGGCGTGGGCGCACGGTATGGAGGAGGTTCCGGCGAGGCAAGGCACGGATTCGCTTCGCCAGATCGTTTTTGGCGGAATCCTTGCGCACCGTACGTCCGGCCCGCTCTTTCCACTCGATGGAACCGCTTCTCATGACTTCGCTTCAGGCCCCCCACGCCGATCCGTTCTGCAGACAGCTCGCGCATCCTATGAGCGAGCGGCTGGGCCATCCAGTGTTGTTCGTCGACGACGACCCGTGGCAAGAGCGCCAGCAGCGGCTGGACGGAGGCGAGATCGACGTCGCTTGGATCTGCGGACTTCCATACGTACGTCGCGCCGACACGACTGCACCGACGGTTACCCTGTTGGCTGCGCCGGTCATGAGCGGTCCGCGTTATTGCGACCGCCCGATCTACTTTGCCGACGTGGTTGTGCGGCGGACGAGCCAGTGGACCAGCTTCGCCGATCTTAGGGGCAAGCGGTGGGCCTACAACGAGCCCTCGTCGCATTCGGGTTACGGCATCACCGGTTCGAGCTGGCGCGCTCTGGGGAGGAAGCCGGCTTCTTCAGTAAGGCGGTGGAGGCTGGCTCCCATCAGGCCGCGCTGGAGCTGCTCCTTTGCGGTGACGTCGATGCGACCGCCCTCGATAGCACGGTTCTGGAGGCCATGTACGTGCTTAGACCGGCGCTTCGTGAGCAGCTGCGGGTCATCGCGACGTGGGGCCCGAGTCCCGTTCCACCGTGGGTGGCGGCCAGCCATCTGGCGGAGGAGACGCGCTCCAAGATAAAGTCGATTATGACCTCAATGCACTTGGACGCGCGCGGCAGGGAGAGTCTTCAAGAAGCCGACACTGCACGCTTCTGCGCGGTCGAGGACGCCTCCTACGACACCATACGGAGGATGGCGCGGGAGGCGGAGGGCGTCATCCTGTGAGCGACGGGGCGATTTTTCAACGGGTCGATCGGTCACCTACGGAACGACGCCACGTGGCGGCTGGGCGCTTCCGACGGCTTCCAAGAACGCCGCCCCGTACCGTTCGAGCTTGAGGGGCCCGACGCCCGAGAGGGCCAGGAGTTCATCGGGGGTGCACGGTCGGAACTCAGCCATCGCGCGCAGCGTCTTATCGTTGAATACGACGTAGGCCGGTACACCTTGACGGTCCGCGATCGATTTGCGGAGATCGCGTAGATGCTGAAACAGCGCCTCCCCCTCGTCCGTTAGCGGCCCGGCCTCCGCCACTCGGTCGTAGGATTTCGAGGATCGACGACTTGGGCTCCGTACGGCGTTTGTCATTCCCGCGGCGGCCAACTCCTCGGTTTTCGCGCCTGTGCACCAATCACAAGACGTTCCGCACGCTTCGAACTCCTCCCCGAAGTGGTGGAGAATCTTGCTGTGGCGGCACCCACCGTTGTCCACCAACCGAAAAAGAGACTTGGTAGCTTCGATCTTCGCCCAGTAGAGATCGGGGTCGTCGATCTCACTCAGGAACCGCTCTTGCAGCTTCACGTCGGCCCACGAATAGAAAAGAAAACAGTCGCTATCGAGGCCGTCACGTCCGGCGCGTCCCATCTCCTGGTACCAGGACTCCACGTCCTTGGGCATGTCGCGATGGATGACGAAGCGCACGTTCGACTTGTCGATGCCCATGCCGAAGGCGATGGTCGCGACGATCACGTCCGCGTCGTCCCTCGCGAAAGCGTTCTGGTTCGCCGCCCGGTCCTCGTCCTCCATGCCCGCGTGGTACGGTAACGCCCGTACTCCCTGGTCACTGAGAAAATCGGCCATCTGGTCGACCGCTTTCCGTGAGGAGCAGTACAGGATGCCGCTCTGCCCGGATCGCGCTTGGATCAAACCCGCGATCTCTCGCCGAGTGGGTCCGTCACCCTTTTTCCTGCAGTAGATGTGCAGGTTGGGGCGGAAGAACGAGCCTTTGAAGCCCGCCGGCTTCTTCATGCCCAACTGGCGGATGATGTCCCGAGCGACGTCGTCCGTGGCGGTTGCAGTGAGAGCGAGAACGGGCACGTTGGTCAGCTCGTCGCGGAGCCGCTGCAGACGCCGGTACGATGGCCGGAAGTCGTGACCCCACTGGCTGATGCAGTGGGCTTCATCCACCACCAGCAAGGACAGGGACCAACTTCCGGCTTCGCGGCTCAGGCGGCCGTCTAGACCCTCGGGAGCCAGGTAGACGACCTCGTACTCGCCGGCTCTCAACGCCCTGAGCCTCAGCTCTCGCTCTGCGGGCTCCAGCGAGGAGTTGATCGCGACCGCTCGAAAGCCCAGATCGACGAGCGCATCGACTTGATCTTTCATAAGGGAGATCAGCGGAGATACGACCAGCACCGTGCCCTCCAACAAGCGGGCCGGTACCTGAAACGTCAGGGATTTGCCGGCTCCCGTGGGCATGAGCGCGATGCAGTCACGTCCGTCGAGCACGGCTTCGATGACTTTGAGCTGGCCGGGTCGGAAGTCGTCGTAGCCGAATACGTCGCGAAGAATGCCGAGGGGTGTGGACGTCGGAGCGGGTGGGTCGGTGGCGATCGGAGGCTCCATGTAAGGGACCGCTTGGTCGGCTCTGGGGATACGGTTCACGCGTACGGGGTGAGAGCCCCAACGTACACGAATGGGCGGGGCGGGGAGAGGGGCGGGTCGGACGATCGCGCCGGTCGGGCCTTCGTGGCCCGCTCTCCAACGTTATGGCGCACGAGCCACAAAGATGAGGTGCCGAGCGCCTTTTCCGAGGTGGGCCCTCACGACAAGCTCCTCGACCGCGAATCCAGCGATGCCCAGGCGTTTGGAGAATTCCGGATCGGGCCCTGCCGACCACACCGTGAGCAGGCCGCTGGGCCGGAGTGCTTCGAAGGACGCTTTCAGCCCGGCCTTCGAGTAGAGCCAATCATTTTTCTTGTGGGTCAAACCCTCGGGACCATTGTCCACGTCCAACATGATCGCGTCGAAAGAACGGGCCTCGGCCCTCAGCAGAACGGCGACATCGACCTCGTGGACGGTCACACGCGCGTCGCGGAGCGGATGCCCGGCGTGTTCACCGAGCGGGCCCCTATTCCACTCGACCACACCGGGCACCAGTTCGGCTACCACCACTTCGGCGTTCGGGCCCAGGTGGCGGAGGGCGGCGGCCAGGGTGAAACCGACTCCGAGGCCGCCGATCAACACGCGTGGCCGCTCGCGCCCGGCGACCTCGGTGCAGGGGATCTCGGCCAACACATCCGCCGATCCGTGGGCTCGGGTGCGCATCAGGTCCTGGCCTCCCGGGACCTTTATCACGAAATCCTCGCCGAACTCATAAAGGCCGAGCTCACCGCCGCTGCCCGGTATGGGCGCGGTATCGATCAGTTTTAGGAAAGGTTTCGGCATCAGAAGCTGTACCTCGCTCTGAAATACACGTTCGAGCCTCGCTCGAACTGGCCGAAGAAGGTGGCATCTCCGCCCATCATGACGTTCGCACCCGCCGCGACGGTGGCTTCAGCGCCACTCGATGGTCACCACGTTCACCGGCTCTTGGATACCCTTTACCAACACGGCTTTGGGATGACTGAGCCGGTCGGGCGGCAGTCCCTCCGCAACCTCGACGCTTCCCACGATCTCGCCGGGTCCGGCCAGCGCGGATATGCGGGCCGCCCGGTGGACTCCCATGCCAATGAGGCCCTCGCCTACTTCCGTGACCTCAGCGAGATGCAAGCCGATGCGGACTTGAGGGGCGAAGCCGCTATCGGCACGGTGGCGACTGAGGCGCTTCTGAATATCGATAGCGCAGCCGAGGGCGTCCGACGCGTTCTCGAACACGACGAAGAAACCATCACCCACATGGTCTTTCTCGTGCCCTCGGTGTTCTTGGAATAACGAGCGGAGTGTGCGGTCGTGCCATCCAACGAGGTGTGACCACGCCTCATCACCGATCACTCCGATCAAGCTGGTGGATCCCACCATGTCGGTGAACATGAGGGCCTTCACGGCCCGGACTAAGGTTCGAGGACCCGCGGCTGCCCCGAGTAGCTCGGTCGCCCGGCGAACACCCGGCGCGGCACCCAGCCGCTCGAACGTCGAACGGGCCGCCTCGATCTCCATCTTTGCCGCCGGCTCGTTGCCTTTCTGGGGATAGGCACGACCCAGATTCAATCGTGCGCCGGCCGATTCGTACGGCATGTCGCAATCCTTCAGCGACCGCCACGCTCTGGAGAGATGCTCGATGGCCTCCTCAACTCGCTCCTGACCCAGGGCGACCTGCCCGTGCGCGTATTCCGCGGCCCCGGAGATCGCGTCAGACGAAAAATTATGGGCGATGCTCCTCAATTCCTCGGCGGCCTGTTCAGCCGCCGCTACGTCCTTTTGAGCCAGGGCGACGGCCACCTGGGCCGAAAGAAGCGGGGCCCGGTCGAGGGGGAGCTTCGTGTTTTCCAGGGCACGGTCCAGGAGTTGACGGGCCTGGGGTGCATCCCCCCGTACGAGATTCAAGACGGCGAGGCCCGGCAAAGGGCTTTTCCCGCACTCATCGGCCTGTTGGAAGGCCCTCTCCGCCTCGGCGAAATCATCAATTTCTTCTCAGTGGCCTAGACGTGATTCGAGAACGGTGCGATTCGAGTATTTCCACCCGAGCGGCCCGGGCACGAGGCCCCAATCGATCCTCAGCCAACGACCACGCTACATGCCAAAGGGTATGCTAGCAACATTCCGGCGGCCGAATAAGTAAGAAGTCTCCTCCTCTTGGCCCTTGCCGTGATCTTCACCGTTTGGGTGAGGTTCCGCGACTAGATGGGTGCTTTGTCTTCTCAGTTGCAGGCCCCCGAAGTGCTTCTTGCGCGGGTTTCCGCACCAACTCACTATGTCCCCTGACCGACACGGCACCTGAACGGCGTGTAGTCAGCACAATCCGTGTCGTTAGCACCATCGAGGAGGGAGCCCGTCATGTCATTTGCCGACCGTTCGAGCCGTCTAATTCTTTTCTGCTGCGCCCTGATGTTGTTCGTGGGATGTGGTGGAGCCGAGGAAGGAATGCCTTCCGCGGATGCTCTGCCTGCGTCGGAAAGCGGGTCGCCTTTCAACTTGCCGCCCGCGGGAATCACCGGCACACCGGCGGACAACGTCACGGATCCGGCGCTTGGAAACCTCCCGAACCCGAATCCGACCGTAATCGAGCACTGGGGACACTTGCCGAACGATCGGGTCTGGGGGTCGACGGCGGGCGCCGATATCGGACCCGACGGGCACGTCTGGGCGTACGACCGGTGCGGTGGAGGTCTCGACGGGGGCTGTGACACCAACCTCGTGGACCCGATCGTCAAATATGACCGTAACACGGGGGAGCTACTGGCCGCCTTTGGTGCGGGCTTGTTCGTCACCCCACACGGCCTCCACGTCGACGACGACGGGAACGTTTGGGTGACCGACTTTGCGGGGAACGAGGCCGGGACGAAGGGCCACCAGGTGATCAAATTCAGCCCGGAGGGCGAAGTCCTGATGCGGCTCGGAATGGCGGGGATGGCAGGAAGCGGCCCCGGCCACCTCAACCAGCCTAACGATGTGATCACGGCGCCGAACGGAAACATCTTCGTGTCGGATGGTCATAGTGGACAGAGTGACGCGCCGCCTGCGGGCTCGACAGGACGGATTCTGAAGTTCTCGCCTGATGGTCAGTTCATCAAAGAGTGGGGACAGATTGGGAACGGCATCGGGGAGTTCCGTACGCCTCATGCCCTCGAATTCGACTCGCGGGGTCGCCTCTTCGTGGCCGACCGGGGCAACCACCGGATCCAGATCTTCGACCAGGACGGGAATTACCTCGACTCGTACTACCAGTTCAGCCGCATCAGCGGCCTGTTCATGACGGCTGATGACGTGCTGTACGCTATCGACTCCGAAACGAACGGGACGAACCACCCCGGTTGGGCTACGGGCATCCGGATCGGGAATTCCGTCGAGGACGCGGTCACCGCGTTCATCCCTGGGCACGCCTATCAGGATCGGGCATGGAACACGGCCGGGGAAGGCATAGCGGTCGACGCCGACGGAAACGTGTACGGGGCGGAAGGGCCGGGGTCGCGGCCCGCCGTCGATGGTGGGCTGACCAAGTACGTCCGGCGGTAGCTGCCCAGAGCCATCGAGAGGCACACCTCTGGCAGTGAGTGCTCGTTGAGTCAACCAGAACCGCGGGTTTACCGCCAGGAGCTTCTTCCGACGCATTTCCTGGAGCGCGCCGGTGACGCCTACGCGGACCGCATCGCCGTGGTGGACGGTGAGGTCGAATACACGTGGCGCGAGTTCCGCGCTCGGGCAAGGCGCCTTGGGTCCGCGCTCCAGGGGCAAGGGCTCGAGAAGGGGGACCGAGTCGCGTTCCTCGCGTTGAACTCCGAGCCGTTGCTTCTCGCCCACTTCGGTGTGCCGATGGCCGGGGGCACGCTCGTGCCGATCAATACGCGTCTCTCCAAGGCCGAAATCGCGTACATCATCGAGCAATCGGGATCGACCAGGGTGTTTTGTACTCCCGAGCTTCGAGACCTACTCCCAGAATTTCCGCCGAGCGTTTCGTCGCTCGATACCGGAGGCGAACTCGAGGAGCTCCTGTCCCAGGGTACGGACGAGCCGCTACCCACGGATGGGTTTCACGAGGACGAAACGGTCGCGATCAACTACACGTCCGGGACCACGGGACGGCCCAAGGGTGTCATGTATCACCACCGTGGCGCTTATCTGAACGCGTTGGCGATGGTCCTCGATCAGCGTCTCACGGCGGACAGCGTCTATCTCTGGACGTTGCCGATGTTCCACTGCAACGGATGGACGTTCGCCTGGGGGGTGGCGGCCGTAGGTGCAACGAGTGTCTGCATTCCGAAGATCGATCCGGTGGACGTTTGGCGGCGCTTCGATGCGGGCGTCACCCATTTTTGCGCCGCGCCCACGGTCCTCACGATGTTGGCCAATGATCCGGCCGCACACAGACTCATGCGGCCGGTGCGGTTATTCACGGCGGGTGCCCCACCGTCTCCCACGATCATCGAGCAGATGTCCGCCCTCAACTTCGAGCTCGAGCACACGTATGGCCTGACCGAGACCTACGGCCCGTGCACGATCAACGTCGCTCCAGCGGATCTGGCGAGTGTCCCCTCCAAAGAGCGGTCGCGTCACAAGGCACGGCAGGGGTTCGGCAATGTTTGCACTGGAGAAGTCAGCGTCGTGGATGAACAGATGCGACGTGTCCCGGCCGACGGCGAGACCATGGGGGAAGTCGTCATGCGTGGAAACATCGTCATGAAGGGTTACTTCGAGGACGAGGTGGCTACGGAAAAGGCGTTCGCCGGTGGATGGTTCCACAGCGGTGACATCGCGGTTCTACACCCCGATGGCTCGATCGAACTCCGCGACCGGATGAAGGACATCATCATCTCGGGGGGTGAGAACATCAGCACCGTCGAAGTCGAACAAGCGGTGGTGTCCCACCCGGCCGTGATGGAGTGTGCGGTGGTTCCCATCCCGGACGAAAAATGGGGTGAGGTGCCCAAAGCCTTCGTTACACTGAAGCCGCAGCGTGAGGCCTCGGCGGAAGAGATCATCGAGCACTGTCGCGGCCAGCTCGCGGGTTTTAAAGTGCCGAAAGCGATCGAGTTCGGCGATCTGCCCAAGACGTCCACCGGAAAGATTCAGAAATTCCTGCTTCGCGATCGCGAGTGGAAGGAGCACGGCGGGCGGATCAACTGAGGGGATTGGACAGAGACCGCGCCCCATCGGGGAGAGGTGTTGCTCCCGCACCCCCGTGCTCCCGGCAAGCGAGTACCGCCACCCATCGCCGGCTCTAATTGGGAGTCGTACACAGAATTGGGAGTGGTACGAAAAAACGTTAGGCTTCTCTTCTAACGTCAGGTCTCTCTTCCCACGTGTGGGCCACGCACCGTGAAAAGATGCATGGCCTCGAATAAGCTGGCGAACAAGGGTCCGTGACGAACAATGCAAGACATGACCGAAGGCCCGATTTCCGGGCACATCGCTAGGATGGCGGTGCCGATCGCCATCGGCATGGTTTTTCAGACCCTCTACTACCTGGTCGACCTCTACTTCGTGGGGCAGATCAGCGACACCGCGATCGCGGGGGTGAGCGCAGCAGGTAATGTGCAGTTCTTGGTCATGGCCATCACCCAGATTCTGGGTGTTGGGACGATGGCGCTCATTGCTCAAGCGAGCGGAAAGAAGGACCGGGGCGACGCGAACCTGATCTTCAACCAGAGCCTCGTGCTTGCAGCGTTGGCCGCTGCCATCACGTTGCTGGGTGGTTACGGCTTGGGCGGATGGTACATGAGCACGCTCGGTGCGGACGCCGCGACGATGTCCGCAGGCATCACGTATCTCTACTGGTTCCTGCCAGGCCTCGCTCTGCAATTCGCCATGATCTCGATGGGGTCGGCGCTCCGGGGGACCGGAATCGTCAATCCGACGATCGTCGTCCAGATCCTGACCGTGGTGCTGAACGCGATCCTGTCGCCGATCATGATCGCCGGCTGGGGCACGGCCCGTCCGCTCGGGGTCGCGGGGGCGGGACTCTCGACAACGATCTCGGTCGCCGTCGCCGTGGTCTTGATGACGATCTACTTCAGACGTCTCGAGCAGTACGTGGTGTTCGACGCCAGCATGGTCCGCCCCCGTGTCTCCGCCTGGAAGAGGATCCTAGCCGTGGGCCTGCCACCCGGCGGCGAGTTCGCGCTCATGTTCGTGTACATGGCGATCATCTACTGGGCGATCCGAGGCTTCGGACCAGAGGCGCAGGCGGGCTTCGGAGTAGGCTCACGAGTTATGCAAGCGATTTTCCTTCCCGCGATGGCGATCGCGTTCGCCACGGCGCCGGTCGCCGGGCAGAACGTGGGCGCCGGCAAACACGCGCGGGTACGGGAGACGTTTCGTACGGCCGTGGTCACGCTCAGCGTGGTCATGCTCGGTCTGACCTTGCTGTGCCAACAACGCCCCGACATCCCGATCGCCTTCTTCACTAGCGACCAGGCGGTCATAGACGCGGGAGCCGAGTTCCTGAGGATCATCTCGTGGAACTTCGTTGCGGTGGGGATCATCTTCACCTGCTCTGGTATGTTTCAGGCGATAGGAAACACCGTCCCGACTTTGCTCGCGAGTGTCACGCGACACGTAGCCTTTGCGATCCCCGCGATATGGCTCTCGAAACAGAGCTGGTTCGAGCTCCACCACCTTTGGTATGTCTCGGTCGCAACCGCGACCATCCAGGCCGGAATCATCTGGTGGATGCTCTCGGTCGAAATGAACGAGAAGCTGAAGGACGCCCCCTCACTAATGGGGATCGAAGAGGCTCAGTGACGTGCCCCCAGATGTGGTACCACTTTCTATGTTAGGCTTTGAGGCCCCGGCGGTCCAAGAAGTTGGGGCATTCTAAGGAACCAAGGTGATGGTTTTATCGTCTCTGGAGCCGGGGGTA
>Ga0114999_10004045_pt1 | contig 17966 bp, 18 predicted proteins | sample ArcticOcean_MG_C_3_FD_89820 | JGI IMG/M metagenome (GOLD analysis project Ga0114999, IMG submission 89820) | Marine microbial communities from western Arctic Ocean - ArcticOcean_MG_CB8_126 | ecosystem: Environmental > Aquatic > Marine > Oceanic | place: Arctic Ocean: Canada Basin | collected...
GGGATCCAACCTAATTTTATTTTATGTAGGGGTAAGAAAGCATTAGATGAAGAAAGAAAGAGAAAGATAGAAGTTTATGCAAATATTAAGAGAGATAATGTTATATCAATGCCAGACGTTATCGGGCCGGAGACTGCAAATACTATTTATGTGATCCCAAGAGATTTAGAGAAAGAAAGAATGGCTGAAAAAATTATGGATCATTTGAAATTAGAGAATAAAAAGGAACCTAATTGGACCGAGTGGGATAGGAATGTTAAAAAAATAGTTAATCCTAGTAAGAAAATTAAAATTGCTATGATAGTTAAGTATGTCTCTATAGGAGATTATCAATTGACTGATAGTTATTTGTCGGTTAATGAATCACTAAAACATGCTGGAGCTAAGAATGATTGCAGGGTTGAAATTTCCTTTATTAATGCTAAGGATCTGGAGGAGAATGGCGTTGAAAGTCTAAGGGAATTTGATGGAATTTTAGTTCCTGGAGGTTTTGGATCTAGCGGCGTTGAAGGAAAGATAGCTAGTATTAAGTTTGCTCGCGAGAAGGATATTCCATTTTTAGGATTATGTTTAGGATTGCAATTATCAGTAGTTGAGTATGCTAGGAATGTTTGTAATTTAGCTAAGGCTCATTCAACAGAAATTGAAGAATTTATTGAACATCCCGTTGTAGATATTTTATTTGATCAAATTAATCTAGAGAATAAGGGAGGGACTATGAGATTAGGATCCTATCCTGCTAGATTAAGAGAGGGTAGTAGAGTTGCTAGTTTATATGGGAATTTAGAAGTAAGCGAGAGGCACCGTCATCGTTATGAGGTTAACCCAAAATATCATTCTATACTGAGAGATAATGGTCTTGTTTTTTCTGGCATGAGTCCAGATAATCAATTAGTTGAATTTATTGAGTTGCCTGAGAATAAGTTTTTTGTAGCAACTCAGGCTCATCCAGAATTTAAGAGTAGTCTTTTGAAGCCTGCGCCCCTGTTTGATGGGTTTGTTAAGGCTTGTTTAGATTGATTAAGTTTATTTATCCCTAGTTTTTATCTCTTTAATGGAACTAAATAGTAAGCAAAAAGAGGCAGTTGAATTTGTTAAGGGTAATTTATTAATTATAGCTAGTGCTGGGACTGGGAAGACTACTACCATTGTTAGCAGGTATGTGAATATGGTTGAAAATCATGGATATTTGCCTGAGCAAATTATGATGACTACATTTACAAATAAGGCTGCAAAGGATATGATTGAAAAGATTAAAGAGAGTAGTGAGAGGATTCCAAGATTTATTGGCACCTTACATTCAATATTTCTTAGAGTTTTAAGGGTTAATGCTGAGAAACTAGGCTTACAAAATGGATTTGTTATCTTGAGTGATGAAAATGATAAGAGGAAAATACTTAAGGAGATACTTAAGAGTCAGAATATTTCTGATAAATATGAGAATGTATATTACTTTACAAATTGGATAGGCAAATTTAAGAATAAAGGTATTTTGGCTGAAAATTTGGATGAAAGTGGGAGTTTGGAGGGAAGTAATGGTATGGTTGAGCAGTTGTTTGATGATGAAACTGTTACAATAAGTGGGGAGTTGAGGAAACAGGTTAATTTAGTGTACAAGAAATATCAGGCATATTTGAAAGCGAATTCGATGTTAGATTTTGATGACGTTTTACTTTATACTTTAAAATTATTAGAAGAGAATAATGAGATTCTTCTTCATTATAAGAATAAGTTCAAGTCTATTATGGTTGATGAGGCGCAGGACTTGAATGTTGTTCAGATTAGAATCTTGGAGATGCTTGAGAATGACAATTTATGTTTGATTGGAGATGATTGCCAGAATATTTATGAATGGCGTGGGGCGAGCAATGAACTAGTGTTTGATTTTAGTCAGAATAAGAAGGCGATTTATTTGGAAGAGAATTATAGAAGTAAAGAGAAAATTATCAAGGCAGTTAATGATACAATTAAAGAGATGAGGTTTAAGATTGATAAGCAGTTACGGTGTAGTCGAGACCTTGGAGATGATATTCATGTTTCCTCTTACTTTAGTTTGAGAGATGAGCTTGGAGGGATTGCAAAAAAAGTTAAGGGATTGATAGAAAGTGGGGTTAAGGAAAAAGATATTGCTATTTTGTTTCGTACTAATTATATAGGGAATTTTTTTGAGAAGGAAATGCTTCGAAATAGGATTCCTTGCCATTTTTCTAAAAGTAAGAGTTTTTTTCAAAGAGAAGAAGTTAAAGATTTCTTAAGTTTTTTAAGATTGAAAATAAACCCAAATAGTGAACTTGATTTTGAGAGGATTGTTAAGCTTGTTGAGGGAGTGGGAGATGTTAAAACAAGGCTAATTATTGAGTATGCTCGCGGAGAGGGTATAGATTTGGTTGAAGCACTAAACTTTTATGCGCGATTTGGGATTGAAAGCTTGGCTGGGAAAAACCTGGTTAAAATGCAGGAATTAATCAAAGATATGGATGGAGATCCTAGTGCGCAGTTCTTTGAGATATTTAATTATGAGGGGCTGATAAACCAGGTTTATCATTATGATCTTAAAAGATTGAAGGAGAAGAGGGTGAATATTAGACTCTTGAAAGAACTTTATGCACCTTATGGTGATGGGATGGGGATTATGAGATTTTTGGATGAACTAATTGATATTGATAAGAATGACAGTACTGAGGGGAAGGTTATTTTGTCAACCATACACTCAGCAAAGGGATTAGAATGGAAACATGTATTTTTGGTTTGTTGTAATGAAGGGATATTACCTTATTATAAACAGGAGTTAGGAGCAGTTAAACGGGACTCAGAATTAAGGTTGTTTTATGTGGCTATTAGTCGGGCAATGGATAAGTTATATGTAAGTTGTAGTAGAAGTCATAATTGGAGTGAGTATGATCCGAGCCATTTTATGGAGTTGGTATATTAATAAAAAATCAAAGATTTTTTTTTGATGATGAAAGAAAGTTAAACGCCTAAAGTGACCTTCACCTTTCTTTTAATTTTATTATCTAATCTTCAAACTCATGGGTATTTCAGGATTTTCTGATTTTGGTTTGAAACCTTGTTTTTCCCAGTCTTTTAATGAATCTTCGGTTGCAGTTGCAATGACCTTATAGCATGTAGAATTTATTGCAAAATTCCTGTCTCCTGTTTCAAAATTCATATGTGTTGGATCTCTGGCTTTTAGGTGCATAACTCTTGCCCCATTATGGGCAAATTTTGGCTCTATAAAACAACTAGGAGTTATTCCGGGATAGCTTTGGACGTGGTCGTGATTTGAAGGATCCCAAAGGTCATATCTTACTTGAACTTGTCCATTATCTTGCTTGAATCCAAAACTCTCATAAAATCTTTTAAGACTAGTCCCACAATCTAAAACAATTGTATCAATATCTCCTTGTGAGTTCTCAGATATAAGTTTCTGTAATAGGCTCTTCATTATCCCATTACCTTTAAATCCGTCCCTTGTAACCACATCTTCTAGATAGCCTGTGTTAAATCCTTCTGGGATCATTAATGATGCCGCTCCTACGACTTCTTTACCCTCTGTAGCTACATAAAATATAGATCCTGCCTTTGTGGCTCTATTATAAATTTTTAAACATGGTTCTTCAGGAATTCCCGGGGCAGTTGTAAGATTGCTTAATGTTCTAAAATAGGTTAATCTTGTATCTATATCTCTAAAATCTTCAGCTTGTAATTGTCTTACTCCAAAATCCATATATAATTTGATTATTGAAGCTATAAATGTATTATTGTTTTAGACTCCCCAGGTGACTTTTACTTTCCTCTTAATCTCTGCAATCTTTTGTAGGGTTTGAATTTCATCTTGACGAAGAAGATCTTTGTTATCTTTGAATTTTTTGAATTGGTTTTCTGAAAGGTCGCTATATAGATAATCTTTTCCTGCCAGGACTCGGTCGAACATTATTCCAGGAATACTCATAGCTATTTCTTTGCCTTTTTCTGCCTCTTTCACTTTCTTGTTGTTTTCTTGGACATCTTTAAGCTTTCCTATTTTGTTTCCTTCCTCATCCATTAAATGTGTTCCGGGTTTGGCTTTTCCACCCTCTACTGCAGCTCCAAAAACTGCAGGGTTAGAGTTACGAAAAATATATTGGTGGAGGATTTTAAGTTTACAGATTGTTGCTAGAGATATTAGTTTACCTCTACGGATTTCGTTTTCCTTATTTTCCTTAAACTTAACGAGATCTTCAATTATTTTATAGATGACTTCATTTTTTATAATTTCTACCTTTGAAGTTCTAAGCATATCTTTTACTTCTTCATCTTCTTCAACGTTGAACCCTACAATAACTGCATTAGTTGGATCTTCACGAACATTTGTTTCTGCAGAGATTAGGTCTTTTTTATTTATTGAGCCAATTCCTGCTTTAATTACATCAATACGTTCTTGTTTAAGTAGGGTCATTAGAGCTTCTAAAGAACCTAATGAATCTGCTTTAATGATTACTCCTTTCTCATTGGTATTTAGTTTATCTCCGAGGTCTTGTTTGAACTCTTCTTTGATTTCTTCTAAATTGTCTTTGAATATTTTAAATGGCATTCCTGGTAGAATTCCTTCAGCGTTAATAAGCTGCATTCTTACTCCGGTTGAGGCAGTTACTGCCTTATTAGGTTTAAATTTGTTTGAAATTGGTTGGATTTCTTCAAGAACTCTAATTTTACTAATAATTGGATCATCAAAACTTGCAATTGCTATTTTGTCAGAAGTTTTTAGTGTCCCATCATATAATATACTTTCAGCGTATTGCATATCTTTTTCTTTTTTTATCTCAAGAATTACTCCTTTTGGTTCATCCCCTAGCACCAAGTTTTCTTTAAGGAATTTCTCTGAAATTCCTGCAAGTGTTAAAATTAGTTCCTGAATTCCTTCTCCACTTTTGGCTGAACAGGGTATTAATGCTAGCTCCTTAGTGAAATCTGTTACTTCATAGAATGGCTTTGCGTTGAATCCATGATGATGTAATGTTCCTTCTAATGTTAATAGTTTCTCTTGGAATTGAGCCTTTGTATTTGCAGATTGCCTTTCAATGTTTTCTAATAGGTTATCAGATTGCTTTCTCCATCCAGAAATATTATCAATTTTATTTAGGGCCACTATAAATGGAATTTTATTTAGTTTTAGAATATCAATAACTTCTTGGGTTTGAGGTTTTATTCCATCGTTTATGTCAATTAGTAAAATAGCAATGTCTGCTAAAGCTCCTCCACGTTTTCTTAAATGAGAAAATGCTGCGTGTCCCGGAGTATCTATGAATAAAAATCCGGGTATATCTAACTTTATTCCTTGTTTGTCAATAAGTGGGCATTGCTGTTTAATGTGTTCAATAGAAACTTTGGTGAAACTTATTTTCTGAGTAATCCCTCCTGCTTCTGAATCATAGACATTGGTTTTACGGATACTATCCAGTAGAGTTGTTTTTCCATGGTCTACATGACCTGCAACTGTAACGATTGGTTGTCTGATTGTCATAATCATTCTAAAATAAGTGTATTTAAAAACCTTAAGGGTCCTTAACTCATTCGGAATCTGAGATTCCGAAGATTTTTAAAGATTGGAATTTATATTATAATTTGATGGGTGTTGAAATTACTAGATTGATTTATGCTGTTAATGATGATGGTAGCTTTGGTAGATTAATAACCTCTGATAGAGATGTAACTAATCTTGAAACATTAGCATTTAGGGCGTGTAGATCTGAAGTTGAGTTGAATGGTGTTAAATATAGAATATTGAAGGATCACATATATAATGATGGGGAGGATTTAGTTGTTGATGTAAGATATGAAAGGATTAACTAAAAATATATAAATCCCTCATTCTTGTTTTTCGAATGAGTTTAGAAGATAGGTTGTCTCAATTTCGTGGAAATCCTTCTAATTTATTGATAGGTAATGAAACATACAGATATTCCTCTTTTGAAATATATGTGGCAGATAGGGATTTTGGAGTTAGTGAGGAGATTTTAGAAGCTCAATTAAGAAACTGGGAGAGTAATCTTTCAGATGATATCTCGAATTTTAGAGACTATGAACGATCTCAAAGCGCATTGGTGGAGTTAGATGAATTATATTTGGTATCTAAATTTGAACCGATAAGGGAAACATTGGAGTGGTTTTATGAGGGTGGGGCTTTTGAAAGATTAGATGTTGAAACAAGGTTTTTAGATAGAGATTATGATTCTGATGAAACTTGGGTTGAGGGGGAAGATGCACATACTGAGGCTTATTTCTCAAAAAGTGATATAGGGATTCATACATTATGTATATCTTTGAATTTTGCTTTTTGGTTAGGAGCCGGCTATTTATTGAGTAAATTAGATTAATTTATATATTTTAATTAGAATTTTTATTTAGTCAAAATCATTACCCTGCTAAAACCTTGGCTGAAAGAAGAAGTAAGATACCTGCTACGATTATTAGCATGTTAGTAATTCTTTTTAGGGGATCTTTTTCTTTGAAGATTTCTGGGATAAGATCTGAAATTGCTATGTGGAGAAATCCTCCTGCAGCTATTGGAAGTAAGAATATTGCCTGGTCTCTAGCTCCTATGAAAAAATATCCTATAAGTCCTCCTAGAACTGCAGTTAGTTGAGATAAGAAATTATAGATAAGAGCTTTCTTTTTACTAAAACCTCCATAGATTAATACCGCAAAGTCTGAAATTTCTTGGGGGAGTTCGTGAGCGATTATTAGGATGGAGGTTATTATCCCTAATGGGACTGAAATTATGAATGAGCTTGCTATAATTAACCCATCTATGAAATTATGAATTGAATCCCCGTAAAGTAATAGTTTTGCATAGGGTTTTTCTTGATTATTGGAATGTTCGTGCTCATCACACTCGTGAGTATGGCAGTGGTGCCAGTGCAAATATGTTTCTAAGAGGAAGAATATTATAAATCCTGCTAGAGTTAGTAGTGTTGTCTTTAGTAATGAAAGTTCTGCTGCAGCTTCAGGGATAAAATGTATGAATGCCCCTCCTAGAAGAGATCCAGTAGTGAAAGATACAAAGTAGATTAGAGATTTATGGGCTTTCTTTTTGAATGAAAGAAAGATTACTGCACCTATAATTGCCACCAATCCATTTAATATTGTTACTAATAATATCCAGTTAAGTGTTGATAGCATATTAGAAATAGGTTTTTTTGGTTTTTAAGATGTTTCATTTAGGATTTTTCTAGCAATTTCTTCATCTTCTGGATTTGTTATTCCTATCATTTTCCCAACGCCTTGATGATATCTTAATTTTGCTTTATTGTTCTTGATTAAGTTTCCTAATTCTACATTAAGATAGCATTCTATTGTTCTATTATCTTTATTTATTTCTCTAAAATTATTTATAATATTATTTAGTTTGTTTAGTGTTTCTTTTTGCAATAAAAATATACCCACATTGCATGGAGTTTCTAAGTTCACATTCTTTTCATGAATGTTTGATCTAGATATTTTTAGGATCTCTTCTGCAGAGGTCACATGATTATTTATTATATGGAAAATCCCCCTATTTACTTCCCCTTCTTTGGGTAAATGGTCCTTTAGTAAGTAACCTATTGTTGCATCTGTGGTTTCTGTTTTTAGGTGATTAAATAATGTCTGATATGTTTCCTCGGAATATAGGTCGTCTCCAGTGCAAACTAAACAGGACCCATTAATTAGATGGTTTGCTGAACAAATTGCATCTGTTGTTCCCCAAGGTTTATCCCTTGATTCAGAGTTATAAGATTGCAGAGCATATTCTATAGGTGCCTCTTTGTAATTATTGTGGAAAAACTCTTTGAATACAGATTCAGTTTCTTTTCCTACTATGAAAATTATCTTGTTGAAACCTGCCTTTAATGCCCTGTTCATGGATATTTCAATTAATGATTCCTGATTAGGACCTATTCTTACAAATCCCTTATGACCTATTGATGAGTTCTTGAATCTACTAGATAATCCTGCAACTAAATATACTATGGGATAGTCCATTTTGTATTTAATGGGTTTTGTTTTATAATATTTTGTGTGTTGCAATAAATTCTTAAAGGTATTATTATTATTATTATTATGAAGGATAAATTAATGATTGGACTAGAAATTCATGGATATATTGATACAAGTGAGAAATTGTTTTGTGACTGTAAGAATTTCCACGATATGAAAAAGATAAAGCCGAACGTAAATGTTTGTCCAGTTTGTACCGGGCAACCAGGAAGTAAACCTATGCTTACAAATAAATCTGCAGTGGATAAGATCTTACAAATAGGGTTAATGTTAGGATGCAAAATTAGTAAGGATCTAGTTTTTCAAAGGAAGCATTATAGTTGGCCAGATATGCCTACAGGATATCAGAAGACTATTTCTGGAGCTCATTCAGATTTTGCTGGGAAAAATGGAGAGTTTCTTGGAATTAGAATTAGTGAAGTCCATTTAGAGGAAGATCCTGGAGCGTGGAATCCTGAGACTGGAAATGTGGATTTTAATCGTGCTGGAAGTCCTTTAGTTGAAATTGTTACTGAACCAGATTTTGTTAGTAGTGAACAAGTTACTAAATGGTTAAAGCAGTTAGTTTTAACCTTGTCCTATATTAAGGTTTTAAATAAGGATGCAGGGATAAAGGCAGATGTTAATATTAGTATTAAGGGAGTAAGTGTTCGGGCAGAAGTTAAAAATGTTAATTCTATAAGTGAAATTGCTAGAGTTATTGATGCAGAATATGAAAGACATAAAAATGAAAAACCTAAGAAAATGGAGACTAGAAGATGGAATTCAGAAGAAGGAGATACTGAAATGATGAGGAGTAAAGAGGATGCAGCAGATTATAGATTTATCCCTGATCCGGATTTACCGGTTATTATGATTGAGAATAAGAGAGTTGATTTATTGGAAGAAGCATTACCTGAAACCCCTATGGAAAAACTTAATAAGATAATTAAGAAATATAAAATTGATAAGGAAAATGCTGAAATTTTAACTAAGAATCTAGAAATTGCTGAATTGTATGAGGATGTGATTAAAAAAGTGGATGCTAAATTTGCATTACCTTGGATAGTTGTTGAATGGTTTAGTGTATTAAATTATAATAAGAGAGACATGGCTGACGTTGAAGTTGAAAGTTCCCATTTTGTTGAATTATTGAAATTGTTAAAAGATGGAAAGATTACTCCTTTAAAGGCTAAGGAAATAATGAGGAAATTTATCCCTAGAAGCTATTCTCCTAAGGGTGAGGCTGCTGAAGGAGGGAAGATAGGGGATGAAGGAGAATTGAGAAGAATAGTTGAAGGTATTATGAAGAAGAATGCTAATGTTGTTGAGGATTATAAATCAGGCAATAAAAATTCTTTGAATTTTTTGATTGGACAGGTTATGCATGCGACTCAGAAGAGAGCAGATTACAAAGTTGTTAGAAAGTTACTGGAAAATCAATTAGATTAATTTTCCAGTCTCTTAAAATTTAGAAAATTTTCAGATATTGGAAGGAATGTTAGGTTAGATTTATTAACTGGTTAATTTTTATTGAATTGAGGTGATTAAATATGTTTCAAATACCATTACTGGGTGCTTTTTTAGATGCTGCAGGAGTTATACTTTATAAGAAATTAGCTAATAGGCATAAGATTACCTATAAGGATTTTATGGTTTACGGATTTTTATCTATCGTTCTAGTAAGTTTACCTTTATTATATTTCTTTTGGAGAATAGATCCTTTGGCTGGAAGGAATATAAATATAGCTATATTAGCTTTAGTAATTATTATTTCTATCTTTGCTAACTATTTTTCATTTTATGCATTTAAACATAGAGATTTATCCAAGATACAATCTATAAGATTAACATTGCCTTTGTTCACAATCTTATTAGCGTTTTTTTTAAGCTTTTTCTTTGAGGTATATAGTAATGAAAGAAATTATTATGTGTTATTATTTGCATTTATTGCTAGTTTATCTTTATTCTTTTTTAATGTTAAGAAAGAACATTTTCATTTTGATAAATACTCTTGGTCTATGTTGTTAGGTAGTTTTTTGTTTGCAATAGAACTGACTATTTCTAAACCTATACTGGAATTTTATCATCCTATAACTTTTTATTTTATAAGGAGCCTGATTATCTTAATTATAGCTCTTTCATTATTTAGAAATGATATTTCTAAATTGAAGCCTGTGGGAAAGGGATTGTTTTTATTATCTGCACTATTTTGGGTAGGCTATAGGGCATTATTATATTATGCATATGGTATTTTTGGAGTGGTGTTTACTACTACTGTCTTTATTTTAAGTCCAGTTTTAATTTATATATTTAGTTGGATATTTTTGAAGGAAAAGGTTACTAAGAAGCAAATAATGGGATCTATTGTGATAATGGCTTGTATCTTAGGAGCTATTTGGGTTGGGAACTAAATGTTTATAAGAATTAAATTGTTGCTTATATTATGAAAAAGGTGAATAAGTCCGATAGGGATCGAAATCTAAGTAGTCTTAAGACTTCTAGGAAATTATATTTTCCATTTTATGCTATGGGTTTTGTCCTGCTCTTATTTATGTTATATGTTAAATATACTGGCAGAGGGATTAATGAACTTGCATTTAAGATAGTTCTATTTTTTGTGATAAGTATTATTGCAGCTACAGAACTACATCGGTTTGGAGAGTCTTATGAGATTACAAATAAATCTGTTATTCTTTCTTCTGGTTATTTTACTATTCTCTCAAAGAGAATTGAATTTGAGGCTATAAGTGATATTCATGTGAGACAAGGGCCTTGGCAGAGGATAATGAATTTTGGAGATGTTCAATTGTTTAAGTTCGCGCCAGGACCCATAATGAAAAATATAAATAGGCCTAATGATGTTACTAACCAATTAGAGGGAATTATTACTAGGGCAAAGGCAGGAGAACATGAGGATGAGATATAAGGGAGTATTAGGATGGAAGAAGAGGAAGTGCCGTTAACTGCGGCGAAAGGTAAACGTAGATGGTTATGGATGCTAGTTGGGACTTTTCTTTTCATATTTTTATTTTTATTTTATACTAGTTTTGTAAATCCTGACTTTGGACAACCAATTACTGGAAATGCAATTAAAGGAGATATCTCTAGTGGAGTTTCAGTCCAAGTAGATCTAAATGCTCCTGACAGTTTTAAGGCTTCAGGAAGAATGGATAAAATTGATATGAAGGTGAATGGAGCATTTTATGTAGATGATAAATTATATGATTTGGATAGTGCAAGCATAGTTATAGATAATTTTGATGGGGAGGTTAGTTTTGATGATAAAAATGTTGTTGTTGAAGGAAAAACTAATAAGATTTTTATTGAAGGGATTCCAATTTCTGGAAAGATTGAAGTTAATTTTGATAATAGGTATAGTTATCTTAAATTGGGGAACTTTTACTTGAGTTCATTTAGTTATGAGGCCTCTGGAATTGTTAGATTGCAGAATGATAAGGTTGCGGTTAATTTAGATGATGAGATATTTAAGGTTAAGAAGTTTAATGGAGATCTAGAAAAGAGAGGTAAAAGATTTAAGTTAAGTGGCTTTGCTCAGGAAGCTAGTGCAGGATTGATTACTGTTAAGGCTAGTGATGAAATTTCTAATGAGGAATAAAGATTTAAATAGTGATCTCTTTCTATTTTTGTATAACATGTGTGGGCCCGTAGTTTAATGGATAGAATACCGGGTTTCGGCCCCGTTGATCGAGGTTCAATTCCTCGCGGGCTCATATAATTTTATAAATGATTGTTTTATTTATTTAGGATGGCCTTTCAAGAAGATTTAAAATTAATAGAAGATTCTCAGAAAGAGATTATATTACTTGGAAGGATTTCAGGTTTATTGAATTGGGATACTCAGACTTATATGCCTAAGAATGCAAATGAAGAGAGAGCAGATCAGCTAAGTTACATGTCTAGTATGATTCATGAAAAGATGATTGATAGCGGTTTCTTGGAGGCTGTTTCTAGATTGATGGAAGATGAGGAAAAATTAGATAATCGTCAGAAAAGGATTGTTGAGATTTTGTATAAGGAAATTAGTAAGTCTAAAAAGCTCCCTAAGGAATTTGTTGCAGAAATGGCTAAAGAAAGAAGTTTAAGTTTTAATGCATGGCAAAAGGCTAGGGAGGAAATGGATGGAGATATCTTTTTACCTCACTTGGATAAAATTGTGAAACTTAAAAGAAAAGAAATTGAGTACCGTGGACATGAGGGCCATCCTTATAATGTTTTTTTGGATGACTTTGAAGAAGGAATGACTGTTGAGAAATTAGATCCTATCTTTGAAAAATTGAAGGGTGGTTTGATAGAATTGCTTAAGAAAATTAAAGGGAGTGATAATTATAAAAACCAGAAGAAGGTTTTAGCAGTTAGTGGTTTTGACCATGATAAACAGATTAAATTTACTAATGAAATAGCTAAGAGTTTAGGATTAGACAGTGAGTTTTCAAGGCTTGACTTTAGTGAGCATCCATTTAGTACTAGGTTGGGGTTAAGTGATGCAAGGATAACTACCAATGTTCGAGAGGATCCCATGTTTTCAATAGGTAGTACAATTCATGAGGCAGGGCATGCATTATATGAATTAGGTATGCCTGATGAAGAGAACTATACTGTTTTAGGCGAGTCTCCTAGTTACGGGATGCATGAATCTCAATCTAGGTTTTGGGAGAATATGGTGGGACTTGGAAAACCTTTTTGGAAGTATTTCTTTCCTAAGGCAAAGGAGTTGTTTGAACTTGAAGATCAGATAGACTTATGGCATAATGAGATAAATCACGTTAATCCCCATTATATTAGAATAGAGAGTGACGAAGTTCATTACTGTTTACATGTTATTTTAAGGTATGAACTTGAAAAGGGATTGATGGATGGAAGTATTACTACTGAAGATATTGCTGAAAAATGGAATGAGAAGGTTAAGGAGTATTTTGATTTAGAAGTTCGTAATCCTAAGGAGGGATTTATGCAGGACGTTCATTGGTCAGAAGGTTATTTTGGGTATTTTCCTACATATGCCTTGGGGACAATTTATGCGGCTCAGATTTATGCAAAATTAGTTGAAGAAATGACTGACGTTGAAGATAGGATAGCTAGGGGTAGTTTTGAGAAGATTAGAGAATGGTTGAAAGAAAAGATTCATAATTACGGTAGTATGAAAATGGCCGATGACATTATTAAAGGGGTTTGTGGTAAGGGATTAGATGCTGATGATTTTTTGGAATATTTGAATAAGAAGTATGGGGAATTGTATCAATTTAATTAGTTTTGAAAAGGTTTAAAACATATTACTTCTTACATTGATTATGGCTAGTAAAAAGAATAATAAGGGCATAACTGCGGAGAAAGATGAATTTAGTGAATGGTTTACCCAAATTATGTTGAAAGCAGACTTGGCAGATTATACTGCAGTTTCTGGATGCATTGTCTTTAAGCCCACGGCTTATGAGATGTGGGAGAATATTAAAGAGATTGTTGATGAAGGATATAGGGAATTGGGGATTCGGAATGCTTATTTTCCATTACTGATTCCTGAGAAGTTTTTAACTAAAGAAAAAGAACATGTAGAGGGATTTAGTCCAGAGGTTGCATGGGTTACTATGGCTGGAAACAGTAAGTTGAGTGAACGTTTGGCAATAAGGCCCACTAGTGAGACTATAATGTACCCATCTATTTCAAAATGGGTTAGAAGCTATAAGGACTTGCCATTGAAATTGAATCAATGGAATAATGTAGTTCGTTGGGAGTTTAAAAATCCAGTTCCATTCTTGAGGACTAGGGAGTTTTTATGGAGTGAAGGCCATACTGCATATGCAACTCAGAAAGAAGCAGAGGCAGAGGGCAAAGATATTATTGAATTATATGATGCTGTTTGTAGGCAGGTTATGGCTTTACCTAGTTTGATTGGTAGAAAATCTGAAAAGGAGAAATTTGCAGGGGCAGAATATACAATTTCTATGGAGTTTTATATGCCTAATGGGAAGGCAATTCAGGGTCCTGATTTTCATCATGATGGGCAAAAGTTTGCTAAAGCTTTTGATATTCAATTTTTAGATGAGAAAGAGAAGAAGCAGTATGCTTATCAGAATACTTTTGCTATTACCACTAGAATGCTGGGGGTTATGTTTGCAGTGCATTCAGATAAGAAAGGATTAATAATCCCTCCGATGATGGCAAACCAGGCTATTGCAATTATTCCTATTTTTGATGACAAAAATAAGAAGAAGGTTTTGAGTAAGGCTGAAGAAATAGCTGATGAATTAGATGAATTGGGTATTATCTTAGATGATAGGGACGAATATCGTCCTGGATTTAAATTTAATGAGTATGAATTAAAGGGAATTCCATTACGTATAGAAATTGGCCCAAGAGACTTAGAGAACGATAGTGTTATTGTTGCAAGAAGAGATGATGGGAGTAAGGAGAGTGTGAAGATTGATAAATTAAAACCTTATATTGAGAAGACTTTAGAGAATATTCAAAATAGTCTTTTAAAGAAAGCTGAGAAATCTTTAAAAGATGCAGTGGTTAGTGTTGATAACCTGAAGGAGCTTATAATTGTAGTTAAGGATAAAAAGATAGGTTTGGCTAGTTTGTGTGGAGGAATTAGTTGTGAAGAAGATTTAAAGGAAAAGACTTATGGGGCTAAGGTTCTTAATATAGATGAGAATAAGAAGGTTGGCGGTAAGTGTGTTGTTTGCAATAAGAAAGCTACTTATGTTGGAAGGATTGGAAAGAGCTACTAAATCTTTAAATAATTTATTTTATTTTTAGTTTTATGAAATTAGGATTATTAGTTTTAATGGCGGGCATGAGTTTTGGAGGATGTTTTCAAGAACCTAAAAAAATGTTGCCTAATCCTGAGGACCCTTTGCCTAGTTATCCTGAATTTAGAAACCCCAGACCAAGATAGGATAATCTGGCCGGGTTAAATGTTATTGATAATTTATATGAAAATAGAGAATTTTATTGAGCTTCAATTAACTTTTGTAAGTTTTCCTTAAATTGTGGAATATATTCTTCAGACATTCGTGCACCTGTTGCCATCTCGTGACCCCCTCCAGTTGCTCCTGGAATGTCCTTAATAGCTTCTAAGGTAATTGTTCTAATATTTACTCCCCGTAGTGAGATATTTACCATTCCTTCTTTCTTGTACCCTGTAACTACATATTTATCTGGGAACTCATATTTTATTCTGTTGGCTAGATTTGCACTTATGCTAAATGGCCCACTGTATGTGAAGAAGATTAGATCTTGATTGGTTTGAGATCTTGCCTCTGTAAGTAAAGATTGATATTTTTCATTTATCTCATGGTATTTTCGTAATATCTGCTTTGTTTTCTCATTTTCTTCTAGAATATCATATGGAGATTTTGCATCAGACATAAATTTTAACATTCGTACTACATTAGTTATTGAATCCTTTAGTGAGAAATCTAGGATTCTGGCTATTCGTCCAATTTCAGAATTGAAGAGAACATCAAAAGCTCCTGTGGGATTTTTTTCAGGATTCTTTTTAGCAAGGTCTGGATATTTTTCTTCAAATTCTTCATAGAAGTCTGGAACTAATGCATCACTAACGCATCCTATTATTGCAATCCATATATCTTGTTTTCTGTTTGCAATTTTATAGCAAATGTAAGATACAGGTTCATTTGTTTTATCATTGAGGAAGGGATTGTAGTAATTTACCCATTCCTGTTTGGGTGGTTGAACATCATGATGATCTATCCAAACTACAGGGATATTCTCTTTATTTGCCTGGTCTAGAAATTCGTTTGAAACTAATGGCTTATCTAATATAAAAATATAATCTGAATTAAGTTCCTTTACTCTTCTAAAATAATCTCCATTTAGATCTGGAAATGATCTTATTGGAATTCCTTTTCCACGCCCAATCATTCTCTTTAATTGTAAGAAGCTGGTAAGGCCATCATTATCATTATCAAAAAAGAAAATTGGATTTTGAGCTTTTTCTAGATGTTCTCTAATTTCTATTACTTGTTTTTCAGTTAGCATTCTAAGAATTTATGAATTATATAGCTTATATAAGGTTTGTTAGTTAAGAAGGGGATTTCTCATGGCCTTTATTATTCTTTTAAGTGAGTCTGGAGCAGCATCCCATTTTGCTCTGCTTTCTCTTTCTATTCCTAATCTGACCATTTTAAGTATATTTGTCCACTCTTCTTGATACGCCCTAGATACTGCATACATTTTTGCACTAAGTTGAGTAGTTCTAGTAGAGGGGTTTAATATTGTTTTATTTAATTCTCCTCTTAATTGATATAACTCTGATTTGAATTCAACTGGGCAGCCCACTACTCTATCTTCAGTTTTGAATGTATATTCATGTAATCCTGACCAAAGGGGCCTAAATGGAAAATCGTCTTTAGTGATATCTAAAGTTTTACTGCTCCCACTTAGGGGGTGTTTTCTTAATACATTATAAAATTCTCTTGATGCATTAAAATGTTCTGCATCCGAATCCGGTTTGAGTTCATATGCTGAGACAAATGCTAATTGCATTAAACATGCTGGATGGTATTCTCTTAATACTTGAGGTGTGTCATCAAATTCTAGGAAATTTGCTATATTTCTCATAATATCCTATAGATTATGCAAATTTAAAGATTTCTATACTCTTTTTCCTATGAGTATTTGTTCTCTTAAGTGCGCAATTTCTTTTTTAAATTTATCCACATTTGTTCCAAGTATTCTTATAAGAATTTGGTAGTCTCCATTTATTATATTGTCTAAATTATTAAACTCATTTATTAAGGATTCAATTTCTTGTGTTTGTAGATTTGTTTTACCTAAGATCCTATATCCTGGAGGATTTATTGGGGTGTCCTGTGGTTGATGGAATAGATTTAATGAAATTTTCTCTAGGTCTAGAATTTCTTCAAAATTTAGCGATTCTAGAAACTTGTTGGTTTGTATATTCCCCCTAAGATAATCTTGAATAATTAGTTTGTCTTCTTCATGAATGCCTCTTATTACTTCTTCCATTCTCATTTTAAGAATTATTCCATCTTCTCCAAGTTCTATTATTTGGTTGCGAATTATTCTTGCCATCTTCTTTATCATTTCTATTCTTTGTAGGATTTTGCAAATATCTCCTATAGAAACGAGAGTTGTTAGTTCTAAGATATTAAGATTAATTAATAGTTCGTTGAATATTTCTCTTTGTTTTTCTAAAATCTGAAGATTTTCTGTTGCCCTTCTTAATAGGTCTTCAGTGGGCTGTAATAAATACCTGTAACTATCATTAAATATTGTGGTCTCTCCTCTTCTTTGAGAGACTACTATTACTAATGAATTAGTCTCATTTGCCGTTCTTTCTCCTGCCTGGTGCCTTATTCCTGTTTCAGAACTTGGCAAGTTAGTATTAGGTGTTAAAAGGGTATTTGCATAAAGAATTCTTTTAAAATCTGAGGAAAGTATTATTGCTCCATCCATTTTTGCTAATTCAATTAATCTACGTTGAGTGAATTCACAATCAACTTTAAATCCTCCTTGAAAGCAATCATAGGTTTTTGAATTACTAACAACAATTATTGCACCTAAGCCTCCGTGGACTATGTCATTAATAGCATTTCTTAATGCAGTCCCCGAACTTATTTTCTTAAGAATGTCTATTTTTGAGAGAGGTTGTTGTACTGATTCATTAACTAGGTTTCTCTTTATCTCCTCTTCCATTTATTACTAGATATTGAAAATTATATAAGCTTAATTGTGTTTTGTTGGCTGTTTAGGTATGTATTGAATAAATACAATATCTCTCATATATCTTTATAAATGAATTTAGAATAAACTTATTATGAATAAATGGGTAGAAATATTGTTTGGACTTATCCTGATCTTGGCAGCAGTGCTTGTTTGGGGTTCCTCATATAGTTGGGGAGCTTGGAATTTTGGTACCGCTGCTTGGGAATTTCTTAAGGGAGGAATTGTTTGGCTTGTAA
>Ga0114999_10004046_pt1 | contig 17961 bp, 16 predicted proteins | sample ArcticOcean_MG_C_3_FD_89820 | JGI IMG/M metagenome (GOLD analysis project Ga0114999, IMG submission 89820) | Marine microbial communities from western Arctic Ocean - ArcticOcean_MG_CB8_126 | ecosystem: Environmental > Aquatic > Marine > Oceanic | place: Arctic Ocean: Canada Basin | collected...
CCCAGCCAATTATCAGGACATATTTTAGGTAGTTTAGTAATTTCCGTAATACGGTTCCTTGCTTCTATAACCATATTAGAACAACGCGATCTGACTGCATCCCAATCATGCTCTTCTTGAAATCGAATGGCTTCTGGAACAGTAAAGAATGAACTCATATCTCTAGTACCTTGCCATTGGAAAACATTAATAAACCTACTAGGACTATGTAATTGAGTTGAAGACTTAAATTCTTCATATTCCTCTCCCCAGCCCCAACTTTTAAGCATTGGCTGAATACCTTCTTGATGTTCTCTTTTAACATAAAGAAAGGAAATCCCTTTGGGGCAGCACAACCATTTGTGTAAAGCTCCCGTATAATAATCGGGATCCAACTCTTTAATATTTAGTGCTATATGGGCAGGAACATGAGCACCATCTATGATGGTCTTTATTCCTCTTTTTTTCGCCTCAGCTACAATTTCAGGAATTGGTAAGATCATACCAGTTGAACTTGTGATTTGACTAATAAAAACATATTTAGTTTGATCATTTGCAAAAGACCAAAATTCATTTAAGAATATTTCTTTATCTTCAATTGGCAAAGTAATCTCAGCCTGGATATATTTATAACCTTTTTGTTCAGCATCATAAGTCCACATTCGATCACAAGCTCCATATTCTAAATTAGTTGAAAGTATTTCATCATTAATATTAACAGAAATATTATGAATTACGTTCCCAACAGCTTGAGTAGGATTAGATACAAAAATTAAATCATCCTTATCGCAATTAATATAATGACTTAACGATTCACGAGATATCTCTAATAATCTATAAACATCTTCCTGCATAAACTTAATAGGGTGAATCTCAAGATCTGTTTGATATTTTTGATAAGCCTCAAATACTGGCTTAGGACATGAACCATATGAACCATGATTTAAAAATGTTATTTCTCTATCAAGAATAAACTTGCTTCTTAATGCATCAGATGAATTATCCATTTTTTCTTTCTATATATTTTATAATGTAAAATAAATAAAGCGCTTTGATTAAGATAATATAATGATGTTTTTTTAAACAAAAAAACCCCACATAAATGCAGGGTTTTTTGATATCATTCATTAATTGAATTTACTTAACCATTGTTAATACTTCTTGAGTCCTATTGAATGTATGATCTGCAAGAACTTTAATTATTTTTTTCTCAAAACTTCCTTTGCCATACATTTTCTCATAATCCTTTGAGAAACCTTCAGGTAAGCCTAGAGATCCAACCTCATCAAATCTTGTCCAACTCTTGAATGGGTAGACAAGTTGAAAGTCCATTTGACCTTCATTTGGAAATTTGTTTCGATAAATCCGTCTAGCAATTTTTGCATTTGTTTTTCTTAAGACTTTAGTAATTGACCCAAATGCTTCTGCAACAGCAGCTAAATTTCCTGGACCTTGTTTAACTGAATAACTTTTAGTGAGAACATTTTCACCCACAGTCTCATTCTCAGGATTATAAGTTAATTCTTCATCTCTTATCATGAAAACTATATCGGTCTCATCAGCATATGGGCTTACATTTTTTTCCCAATCTTTTACATGGTCATCAGGAAGTGACAAATCCATATTTGAAAAATTAGTTGGCCCTACTGCCCAACTATAATTTCCAGAATTTGGACCAGTATTAATGTACCAAAGATAAGCTTTAGGGCTATTTTCACCATTATGGTATTTGGCATTATGCTTCTTTACGCCATTCATTAAAGATGCATTTTTTCCATCTCTTAGTTTAAGAATTGAAGTTTGAAACATAACATAATCTTGACCAACAAGAGTAGCACATGTTAGTAAGGGAATAACAACTCCCAAAATTCGTTTCATCATAGTATTTCCTTTTATTTTCTTAATTTAAATTTCTTGATACATAATGGAGCGAAAGGAATTTAATAGTTCTCTCACTGCAATTATTTAATAATATGGTTATTTACCTTGTACTTTGATCTTCCAAATAAACACGCATTTCATCATGCCTTTTATTAGTGACCTTTTGGATCCTTTTTAACCATCGACCCCAGGCATCATTCCCATGGACTTCGTTGTATCTTGAAGACCAACTTGGTCCGGATGAAGCCATGTCGGCCCAATTATCCATTCCTCTAAATGTAGCAAATATAGTCAAGTCACCACCATGTACTAAACGACCCATAGTATATGAAGCGTCACTATTTGTTTTTTCATGAACTTCTTTGAACTGCCTTTGAAGTTCTCGGAAATCACCTCCTGTACCATTATTTATATGGGAATATGTGACCTTCGTCATTTTTGAAGGTTTACTAGAAGTATTTCGATTATGACTCAAATCTTCTTGAGGTGACCAATATGTAGGGCCTATTCTTTTTTCAACATATGGCGTGATTTTTTTTGTGCCATCAGCTCTATGAGCTTTAGAACTTGCATCAGCTGTGAATTTATCGACTTGGGCCCAGGTCATGGGACCATATGAACGGACTAACCAACCAGCTTTTTCACCAGAAACCACCCTGTAGGTTCTAACTTTCATAATACCTTTATTATGATGCTTTTTATTATGTTCTCTCATTCCTGTCAATAATTCATCCATACCACCTGCTTTAGGTTTTAAATAGGTTACCCTGTATATATCTGCGTTATTTTGACCAAAAATGGCAACACATGTAAGTAAGGGGACAAAAATCCCCAAAATTTGTTTAATCATTTTTTACCTCTTTGTCTATTTTTTAAAAGTAATCTCGCGCATCAATTTTTGATCTAAAATCGTTCTCATTTTAGGAAAAGTTCCTGTGATTTGATTAGTTTGATCTCTTGAAATAACATCTCGAGCCCTTGCTTCCGCTTTATCCCATTTTTTGTTATTTTTAGGATTACTATCAAATACAGCTAAGTTTTTATACTTTACCATTAGCATCAAATCAAAGTCACCATCATATTGATTAATACTTTTAAAAATATGATATTCTTCAACAATTCCTTCAGCTTTAAAAACCTTCATATTGTTTTCCCAAGTTCGCTTCATTTGGTTAAGATATTGAGCATCTACATTGGGTTCAAGATCAATAGTTGAAATTTGATAAACACTTTCGCCTACCGTCCAAGTTTCACCAGCTTGAGCAAAAAGAGCAGTGAAACAACATAATGAAATTAGTATTATTTTTTTTATCATGATTTTTTCCTTTCTTAATTAGATGGAGTGGTCATTTCAGGAATTAATTTGACAATCTCAGATGTTGATTTTGTAAAACTACCATACCAATCTTCAACAGCTTGATCAAAAACTTTTTCGCCATATTCCTTAACCCATCTTTCTCTAACTGTAGGAGACTGTAAAGCCATGTCAGCCATACTATCCATTCTAGATATAACTACTAATATTCCATCTTGATCTCCACCTGAGATTTGGCTATAAACACCAGTACTTCCTTTAAATCTTACTTTACGACTAGCAACTGCACCTTTACGTAATATTTCTAGCATTTTTCCGCGCTTACCTGGCTTTGTATAATAAGATACTGCTTCCCACATAGGTGCAGAACGATCATTATAACTAGCATCTAACCTTTTTTCATAGAAAGTCATACCACTCTGTTCTTCAACATGTTTATCAACGATTTTCTTCCATTCATCATTATGAGGTTTAATGCTTTTCCGATCTGCATAATCCTTCCAATAATGATTAGTTGTACCCATAAGATATTGCCCAGTTCGAGATCCACTCATTACTCTCGCTGCAAACGTAGACCATTGGTCAGGGCCGTGCCACTCTGCAACATGACTTGAAACAGCTTTTTCAAAGGAAGCTTCCTTGCCTTTAAATATTTTACTGTATCCACCACTTACAACAATTGGATCTTCCTGTGCAAAAATAGAAGCACATAAAAATAAGGATATAAATATTCCTGATATTCTTTTAGACATGATTATCTCCTTGATATTTGGTTATTAATTATTTTTGTGACTGATACTGATAATATCCATTTACGGGTATCATTAAATGTCGATAAGGTGAGCCTGCCCACATAACATAAGGCGCCCCTGAATTAAAATCAGTGGTCTGATTATCAATCGTGGCTGGATCTTTTGGCATCAACATTAAATGAGGGCCAGATTCAATCCATTCATTAGGGTCATCAGCATCACCTTTAGCCATAACCATAGGTTTTGAATTATCTTCACCCATATCACCATGGAGCATCCACATAAATCCATCGCCATCAAGTTTAGGTATAGTTCCACCCATGTACGCCTGCATCCATTTCATAGATTCTCCATCAGCGCAAACTGGCATAGCCTCGTGAGCATCTTTCCAGCCATTTTCAGAGTCAGACATTCCTCTTGGATTTGCGGCTAAACAAGTCCATCCATTCGTTCCAACTCTTAAGGGTTCCATACTCGCGTTTAATACTGTAGCATTTTCGGCAATATATGCTGGTGCAGCTGTCGAATAAGCCCAAACTTGCCAATTTTCTGAAGTATGTGATCCAGATGGTTCATTATTTGATATTTTATTACCTAGTTTTTCTTTTAACTCTTTAACTTTATTAATTGCAGAGTTAGCCATTGGATATTGATCCAATGCTTTCTTATAATGAACTAGTGCTGTTTCATAATCTTTTTCATTATAAAAAAATTCACCCATTGAATCATGAGGGTTGTAGCCATTCGGATAAACACGAGCATATTCATCAAGATAATATTTAGCTTTTTCTTTATCGTCTATATTGTAATATGCATATCCAAGTGCATTAAGGATATGAAAGTACGTATCTCCATCTTCTTTCTCTTGCTGAAGAAAATTCTCAAATTCATTTATACGCTCTTTTCTATCTTGTATTGTCCAAGCATACATATGATTAATAAAACCTCCATCAGGTTCAATATCATGCATTTTTGACCAAAGCTCATTTCTTTTAATTGCATTATCCGGTCCTTCGAGATCTAAGATAGATACAAATAATTGAGAATTTTCATTTTTACCTTTGACTAATTGCTTCGCTTTTTCTTTATGTATTTTCTTTGCTTCACCATCTGATAACCATGAAAGAACTACATGAGGAGCAAAAAGAGTTGGGTCTTCTTCTAGTGCTCCCGAGAAAAATGAATATGCTTTTTCCCATTCAACATTATACCAATGAAACATACCTTTACGTACATAGTTATTTGCAATTTCATTATCACCCATCCATTGAATGTATTTACCATCGGATGTTGATGTACTACAACCAACTATAAAGATTGTAAGTAATGCTAATATTTTTTTCATTTTAATGTCCTTAAAATTTATTAATTAATAGTGCTGAGGCCATCAGAAGAGGAGGCTAAAAGGATAAGATCCTTTAAAAAAGGAAAAGACAGCCTCAACTAATAGTTTATTTTTTATTTTTATTAAGTTTTACCATGTTACTATGGATAGCTATATCCTTATGTCCGGGTACTAAATATTTATTTCTTTTTTCAAAGAAAGCTGAACGATCATCGTCGTCTGGCCATGCTTTCTGACTTGTCTTTCTTCCATCAGAAGTTCTGTTAATCATGTCATCAATATTTGCAAATTCTGTCATAATGACAAAGGGGTTTGTACCTCCACCAAGTGAACCTGACCAATAATGCCTTAGTTCTTTTCTACTTAAAATTTTATCATTTTTCATTATTACCTTATTATGATATTCATCAAAAAGAGCTTCACGCTCTTTTACAGTTCCACCTTCAACTTGACTCATAGGTTTCATATAGAATTCTTGAACTGTAACAATTGTATTTTCATCCATTCTTTTTTTATTTCGTTTTACTCTGTTTATTACAAGTTCATCCATTCCTATATCTTTATGCTTTGATGACCAGTATTTACCATATTTTTCATAAAAAGCTTTACGCTTTTTATCATTGGGCCTTGCCTTCTTCCGCAATAATCCAGTATCAACGGTACTTTTATCTGCATCTGCGATTGATTTCCACTCTGCAACTTGAACTATTTCATTCCAGGAACCGGTTATAGAATGGCCTAATACCATTAAGCTAACTAACTGTTTATCTACGCGATTCATTTTTTTAAATTCATCTTCCATCAATTTATTTAACTCATCTGCAGATCCATCTTCATTCACTTTTAAATAATACATTGATGTGGTGACTACGTGATTATCTGGATTATATTGCGCAAATAGGACTACGCTACATAGTAACCATATAATTAAATGATTCTTTTTCATTTTTACTCCATTATTTTGACGAATATTATTGCTCACAAATAACTAGTCATTTAAAAAAATGAAAAGAAAATTTAGTATAAAGTAAATAGTTTGTTGCTATTTAGCTTAATCTTCTAAATAAAATTGTAAACTGCTCTTTTTAAGTGACTTACTAGCAACGAGGTATCAAAATATATAACAAAATTTTAATAAAACAAAAATTTTAATAAAAATGAGACTCATTGTTTTTAATCTTTTTGATCTACATCTTCAACTCTAATAAAATTTTTTATTTTCCACCCTTTTTCAATTACAATGCGCCTTATACTTATTATTGAAATAATAATAAGTACAATCCAAAATATTTGAACAAAACTTAAATTCATAATTGAGATAAATACTTTATTTGATTGTTTATTTTTGTGGTACTGGTGGTGGCCCTGAAGGAATTATTGCTTTGTATTTACTAGAACCTTTTCTTTCTTTGAATTCTGCTTTGACTTCTTTTACTAATTGAGGATTTTCAAAAAGATCAACCATTGTCATTCCCAAAGCTTTTGTAGCGTGAATCATTCCTTTATGACCAATCGACATACCTGTACAAGCCACTACGGCCCATGAATGCCATGGTGCATCTTTAGGTGCTGCAGGAGTTGATAATCTCACTACAGGAACTAATTGACTCACATCGCCCACATCTGTAGAACCACCCTGCGCAGGCATCGTTTCTTTTAAAGGATGAATTGCTCCATCCATTCCAACTTCTGGCTTACCAGTAGCTCTTTGAATTTCCTTAGCATATGCCATTTCTTTTTTGGTGTATTTAATTGGGCCAAGCATTTCAAAATTAGCTTGAATAGCAGCTGCTCCACGACGATTGGGCAAAATTTCATATATACCTGAGATTAGTTGAATTTCATGTTCGACCTCAGCCATCAGAGCTCCAGCTGCGGCCATTTTTTTAACTCGCTCGTAAACAACATTTAAACTCACTCTATCATTTTCTCTTACTCTAACCCATATCTGAGCTTTATCAGGGACCACATTAACAACATCGCCAGCTTTTTCAATTTGATAGTGTATACGAGCGGTTGGTTTAATATGCTCCCTGTAGTAATTGATCCCAGTCGTAAATAGCTCCATTCCATCTACAGCGCTAAAGCCATTATATGGATCGGCAGAAGCATGAGCTGTTTTTCCAGAAAACTTAACTCTAAAGTCAATAAGTGCCTTACTACTCTGTGTTGCTGCTTCCAAATCATCACCGGGATGCCAATCTACACAAACATCTAGGTCATTAAATAAGCCAGCTCTTGCAAACCATACTTTTCCAAAAATTGTTTCTTCAGCAGGCGTACCATAGAAAACAACCGTGCCTTTTATTTTACCTTTTTCAATTAATTCTTTTACAGCAATAGCTGCACCTAAACTACCTGTGCCAAAAAGGTTATGACCGCATCCATGGCCTGGTTTGCCTTCGATTAATGCTTCCTTCTTAGATTGCGCTTTCTGAGAAATACCTGCATTAGCATCAAATTCACCAAGTATACCTATTCTAGGACGGCCAGAGCCATAGGTAGCTATAAAGGCAGTAGGCATCCCTGCAACCCCGCGCTCAAGACTAAAACCATTCTTCTCTGCATAGTCTGACAATATTTTTGATGATTTATATTCTTCAAGAGCCAATTCAGCATTGTGCCAAATCGCATCACTGATCTTTATAAGCTCTTTCTCATGTTTTTTAACTGAAGCATCAATAGCTTTTTTATTACTTGACCAATCATCATTAGCAATTAATACCATAGAACTCATTATAATTGATAAAAATAACTTTATCATTTTATCCTCCTATTAACATTTAACTTTAATTTCCTTGGCAAAGGTTCATCTAACATAGCTGTATGATAAATAAAAGAGGCAACAATGACCGCATTCTTTTTGATATCTTCAATAGGTATTGTATCATAAAAATCTAAGTTAGTATGCCCGCCAGTTCCCCCAACACGATCTTGCAAAAACTGAAAGGCAGGTAACCCCGCTCTATCAAATGGAATATGATCAGTGCTACCAACACTTTGAGACCCAATCGTGGTCATGCCCAGATCATCAAATGGCTTCATCCAAGATGTGAAAGCTTTTCTTACATGTTCATTATCTTGAAGATAGATACCTCTATACTGACCAGGACCATAATCTTGGTTAAAATAAGCTGAAAAGTTTTCATAACCATCTTTTTGACCAACCTCTGGATCATTAGGGTTACCAAAATGTTTATTAACATATTCTCTAGAACCATGCAACCCTTGTTCTTCACCAGACCAAAGGGCAATTCTAATTGTTCTTCTTGGTTGAATATTTACTGCTTTAAGAATACGCATTGCTTCTAACATGACTGCAACACCTGAAGTATTATCGGATGCATTTGGACTTGCATGCCAAGTATCAAAATGAGCACCTAACATTACAATTTCATCTTTTTTATCACTCCCAACTATTTCACCTAAAACATTTCGTGCTTTTCTACGATTTTTTCCGATCTTAGTTTTAATTTCAACTTCTATTTTAACTTGAATACCTCTATCAACTATTCTAATCATCCTATTATAATGTTCTGGAGTTATCGCTACAATCGGTAGATGCTCAACAGTCCCTTTTCTATCCCACTTATCTTTTTTGGCTCCAGGACGAGCAAAGCCTCTAACAGCAGCAATCCACCCACTTTTAGATTCTAGAATAACTGAGACTCCTTCATTTTTAAAGAAAGTATTTCTTTCTTCTGAAGAAACTAGATCAGGATTCACAGGTGGTCTGGGTCCTCTTGGTGCTTTTGGAAAAGGTTTCTCTGATATTTCTTTCAGCTGCTCATCAGTATAGCGAGGTGTACCATTGCGATATCGTTCTTGATCTATCTTAGGAGGAGGTGTAGCTAAAATAGCTTTACCGCGTAGCTTACCTCTATATTTTTCTAAATCAGCTTTGGTTTTAATTTGAGTACGAACAACGGTCAATTTTTGACGACCATTGATTCCTGGTGTGTGAGCAATTGGGTAACCAACCATTGTTTGATAATCAGGCTCAATCATATGAATAGAAAAATATTGGTTATCCCAACTATAGCCATAATCCATAAACGGTTCGATCTCAATATTAGTTAGGCCTATTCGTTTCATTTCTTTGACTGCCCAATCTTGAGCACGCCTCATATCTTCAGAATTTGTAAGTCTTGCCCCCAAGACATCAGTCATATATGATAACGTGTTTGATATTTCTGAGTGCTGAAATCCTTCTTCTCTTATTTTAGCCACTGTCTCCCAGTCTACATCATATTCTTCCTGACCAATTAAAAACGCAGATAAACATATTAATATTTTTTTCACAATCTTAATCCTCTACCATTTCTTGACGTATTAATTCTACTGGAATATTTCCTGCATTATTAAATGCATTTAAAAAGTCCTTAAGAGCAAATGTCTTATTTTCTGTTTCTAATTTTTCAGCATATTCTGCCATAAGATTCTCAATTAAGTATTTACCTGTTATATAACATGTCCCATAGCCTGGCTGTCTAAGATATAGATGTTGCTCAAATTGAAGTAAATGTGGTTCACGTTCCATCCAACCTCTAGGAGTCCACTTAACATGAACTTGACCGGCTTCTGCCATTGTCATCATATTTGCGTGCGCATACAATGACCCAAGCCCTCTGGCTGCTCTTTGTGCTAACATTATCCAAACTATTTCTCTCGACCTTGGACTATCTTCATAAAGTCCGGCATGCATAAACATTTCTTCTACTGCTGTAGCAATTCCTTCATTTTTTGAATCATACATATTATAAAGTGGAGGTCCACGTCGTATTAGATTTTCATGTGGATTATCACGCTCCTCAGCTAAGTCAAACCAGTGATAAAAATGAGAATAAAGTGGCAAAGGATCATAATGAAGACCGATTGAGAAGAAATTCCTATCATCTTTAGGAATGAATTCTCCCATATGTTCTCTTAAAGCAGGCTCCATGTTATCTTTGATATACATGATGTCATTATCGGATAAAAACCTCATCATTTTCTTTACTGCATTATCTGTTAATTCAGCAAATTCCTCAGGTGTATCAGCAGATTTCATTAGTGGTAATTTTTTATTTCTCTCTTCTTCTAGCTTTAACGATGACCATGCTCTATCAAGTTCTCTCTGAAGTAATTGCACTTCTTCTTCCCATGTTAAAGGCACTCGATGCACGTTTTTTTGATACCAAGAATAGTTTTCTTTTCCTATTCCAGATGGTCCACTTTTTTTAGGTGCTTCTGACTCCAACCAATTAATAAATTTATTATTAGCCACTTTCGCATTTTCTAAAGCTTCGAAAATATTTTTATCTTTCTTTTGATCTTGATATTTATTTAGAGTTATTTCAAGAGTCTCAAGATCTTTTGTTTGATCACGTAAATTATTAATACCTGCAACCCAAAGGTCTCTTGCATTACCTGTAAGGTTTTGTTTTGCCTGTTCTAAAAATGCAGGAATAAGTGCTAATTCACGATAAAGTTTTTGATTACTATTTTCTTTTAAAGGGAAGGTGTATTGCCAATATTCTAATAAAGCATGATTTACAGGACCTTCATGCGCTGGGACATCACTTTGAGCCATCCAAATAGTTTGATAAAAAGCAGGATCGCGTACCCATGATTTAAGCACTCGATTATTAAAATCATAACCATTCATTTCTGCTTCAATAACCTGCCAATCTACTTGCATAGACTTTGACCAATTTGTCGTATCAATATTATCTAGCTTTTTTTGAAGTTTATTAAAAGCACTTCTTCTTTTTTTAAATTGTTTTTTTGTATAATCTGGTGCTCCATTTAATAAAGGCGGATTTTCAAATTTTCGCCATTCAATAAATAAATCTTGTAATTCATTATACTTATAATCACTTTGCCCAGCAAGCGAAGCAAAAACAAATATAAAAAGTAATATTCTCATCCTAGTACCCTATCCATTCCTGTGTTAAACATTTCCATTTCCTCTGGTTTAGCCATACTCAATCGACACCATTTATTATAAGGTGGAAATGGACGACCCACTATGACTCCATTTTTTTCCATTAACGGCTGGAATTCTGTTATATCCATTCCAGTTTTAATAAAAATAAAATTAGATTGTGAGTCTAAATACTCCACTCCTTTATTATCCAAATGATCCGTGATAATCTTTTTTGCTCTATTATTCTGCTCAACGCTATGAGCTTGGAATCTTTTATCTTGATAAGATGCAATTGCTCCACGTAAGCCAATAATATTCAATGAATCAGTAAGAAAAGATTCTAGTCGTTTTGCAATTTCAGGAGTAGTTACTGCAAAGCCTACTCTTAAGCCTGCAAGTCCATGTACTTTAGAAGCTGTTCTTGAAACAAGGATATTATGACCTTTTTTAACTAAATTAATCATAGACCGATAATTTGGGTGAGTGACATATTCATGGTAGGCTTCATCAACAAAAATAATGGATTTTTTTGACATGGTCTTGCAAAAAGACTCTAATTGATCCGTTTCCATGATTGATCCTGTTGGATTATTCGGATTACAAAGATAAATAAGTTTCGTGCGTTGACTGATACTTTCAGCAGTTCGATCTAGATCAATACCAATCTTCTTATTCATTGGTATACGTTTTACATTAGATTTCATTGTTTTAGCAAAACGATTAATGGTCTCAAATGTAAGTGCGGGAGAAACCAATTCACCTTTATCAATTCCATTCATTAGTGCTGCTTTTTTAAGGATTTCTCCGGAACCAAAGCCAACTGCAATATGATCTGGCGTCACTCCATTTAATTTTGCCATAAGGGTTTTAAACTCTGCTTTGGCATAACGCATCGAGTATAAGTTTGATTCAGAAAAAGCTTTTCGCATAGCTCTTCTTGCTACTTGTGATGGACCGTAAGGATTCTCATTGAACATCATACGAGTTGGAAAATTTGATGGAGTTACTGTTGGACTACTTAAAAGCGGGTTAAATCCAGCCATTGCACTTATAAATGAGCCACTTAAAACAGTAGCGCTTCTATTTAACCAATCTCTTCGAGTTAAATTATTATTCATGATTCTCTCCTTATTCTACAGTTGCAATACATTCAATCTCAACTTTTGCTCCAGCTGCTAATCCACTACCAGCAAAAGCAGACCGTGCGGGTTTATGATTGGGAAAGAACTTTATATATTCTTTACTCATATCTGCCCAGTCATTGATATCTTCTAACATACAAAGGCATTTAATTACATTATCTATAGATGAGCCATAACGCTCAAGGACTTCTTTAATATTTAACATCGTTTGACGTGTTTCTGGACCAATACCACCTGGGACTACCCCTTCACCAGGTATGTTACCGATCTTTCCAGAAAGATATAACATATTTCCAACTCGAACTGCCTCAGAAAATGGCCTTCCAAGAGCAGCATGCTCATCAGTTTGAAGGTATTCTACATTCTGTTTGGATTCACAGCTGATTAATATAAGGGAAAGCGTTAAAAGAATGCGCGTTTTCATATTTTACTCCTTTTGACTTAAGAACGTTTAAAGGTTAACCACCAAGTAACGACGCCCACTATTGTAAAAACTAAACATAAAATAAGAAAATAGTAGTCTGCTGAATTTGCTAATTGAGTAAGATAGAACTTACCCAAAAAGATACCCGATACTACCATCATTGAAATCGTTATAATAATTAATAAGACTTTATTCATAAAAAATGTTTGAAATTATTTTACCATTTAGGGACTACAGCCAAATATCCTTTAGATATCAATAGTATAATTATTGATAATAATAAAATAGGCATTAGAAGAATAAATGATAATAAGATACGTTTTTTGGAGATTTTTTTAAAATAACTCATTTAACCTTTAATAATATTATGATTAAATGTAACTCTCATATTAAAAACAAAAAAGCCCCCGATAAAATTATCGGAGGCTTTAATTATAAATTAAATTTGATCTTCTTTGGATTTTTCTTTCATCCGATTAGGATTATGCCAAGCTGAGAGGCGACCTAAATCCAAAGGGTTGCCATTGAGTTGATTTTGTCGGTGAGACCGTTTTAATCGATTCAATAGACGTTCTTTTAGTTTCATTGAATTGGATTCCTTGGAAACAATTGTTAATGAACATTTGAACTTAGTTGTTCTATCTCCATTTCAATATGATTTAACCATAGATTTGCAGAGACAAGTCAAATAAATGACTAAGGTCGATATAATATCTATAATATCGACCGTTAAAATTAATTTATATAATAAATATCCACCAAGATGTATTAATAAAATTTTCTAATTATTTAGTTCAATGATTTCTCTCTTAATAATCAAGCCTAGATTATTAAAACCAAGATTTTTTATAAATAGCTAAGTAAGATTTATAAAATAAAGAAGTAAGTTGATAGACTCAAATTCAATTATACTTTACGTATTCAACAAAATTTATAAATGCACAATTTTAAAGAAACTAAACTAGATTCAAATATTCTTAAAGCAATTGCTGAAATGGGATTTAAAACTCCAACTCCTATACAAGCTAAAACAATTCCCCATTTAATGACTTCAAATCTTGACCTAATTGCAACTGCTCAAACAGGAACAGGTAAAACTGCAGCATTTGGACTTCCATCGATTCATTTAACTGATATAAAATATAAGGATACACAAACTTTAGTCCTTTGTCCAACAAGGGAACTATGTATTCAAATTGCAAAAGATATAGCTAATTATTCAAAGTATCTAAATGGTATTAATATATTAGCTGTTTATGGTGGAAGTGATATAAAAACGCAAATTAAATCATTAAATAAAGGTGCCCATATTGTTATCGGTACTCCAGGAAGAACTAAAGATCTAATTAAAAGGAAAAAACTTAATATTGGTCGTATTGCTCGTATAATATTAGATGAAGCTGATGAAATGCTAACAATGGGCTTCAAAGAAGATCTTGAAATGATTTTATCTCATACTCCTAAAGAAAAACAAACCTTACTTTTTTCAGCAACTATGTCAAAAAAAGTGGTTGCGATTACTGAATCATATATGAAGAATCCTCAGAAAATTGCTGCAGCACAGATGAATATTACTGCTGAGAATGTCCAGCATAAATATTATATGGTTAATGCAAAGGAACGCTATGAAGTAATAAAACGTATCGCCGATATTAATCCTAATATTTATGGTATTGTATTTTGCAGGACTCGTCGAGAAACAAAAGAAATAGCTAATAAACTGATGCATGATGGTTATAATGCTGATACACTCAATGGCGATCTGTCACAGGCAGAACGGGATGAAGTTATGGGCCGCTTTCGTAAACGTCAGTTACAACTTCTAGTTGCAACTGATGTAGCTGCACGTGGTCTGGATGTAGATGACCTTTCACACATTATCAATTTTAACCTCCCTGATGATTTTGAAATTTATGTTCACCGTAGTGGGCGAACTGGTCGAGCTGGTAAAAAAGGGATTTCTATCGCTATTCTGCACACACGTGAAATGCGCAAAATACGTGAAATTGAGAAAAGAACAAGAATTTCATTTACACGTGAAGATGTTCCTAGTGGCATGGATATCTGCAAAACGCGCCTTTATAGCCTAATTGACAAAGTTGAAAATGTAGAAGTAGATGAGGAACAAATAGCCCAATTCATGCCTGATATCTATAAAAAACTTGAATGGTTAGAAAGAGATGAGTTAATTAAACATTTTGTTTCAACAGAATTTAATCGATATCTCTCTTATTATAAGAATGCGCGCGATATAAATATCTCAAGTGATTCAAAAAATAGAGAAAGAAAGAAACGCGATAACCCAGACCGTAACGATCGCAATCTTGCTTCACTTACTGGTTTTTATATAAATGTAGGTTTTCAAAGTAAAATGAACCCTGGACGTCTCATGGGTTTAATTAATGAATCCTTACGGTCTAGCAATGCGGTTATTGGAAATATTGAGATTATGAAAACGTTCTCTTTCTTTGAAATTGAAGAAGAATATGAAAGCAAACTAATCCAAAGTTTTAAAGGTAAGAAATTTGCTGGTATTTTAATTCAGATTGAAAAAGATACAGGTAGTGGCAAGCGTGGTGGTGGCAGTGGTGGTAATCAAAAAAGTAGAAGACGAAATCGACAAAAAAATAATCGCTCTAGAAGAAGATAGAACTAATTCAACAGGTCTCACAAAATACCTACCTAAATTTAATTTCATGAAAAAATTTCTTATTTTATATTACCTTTTACTAATTCCAAATTGGGCTCAGACGGTAACTTATTTTAACGATGGTAATAATAAAATAGAAGGCTACCTTTCTATGCCTAAAGATAAAAGTCAAACGGCTCCAGGAATTATCCTTAATCATGAATGGTGGGGTTTGAATAATGATATAAGAGAAAAAGCTGATTATTTTGCCTCACAAGGCTATGCAGCTCTTGCTGTTGACCTTTATAATGGTAAAAGTACAACTAAAGCAGCTGAAGCCAGAAAATTAGCTGGAGATGTTCGTAAAAATATGGATAATGCATTTACTAATCTAAATGGGGCTTTAGATTATCTAAAAAAACAACCTCGAGTAAATTCCCAAAAATTAGCATCAATAGGGTGGTGCTTTGGTGGCGGTTGGTCTTATCAAGTAGCCAAAAATAATCTTGGCGTGAAAGCCTCTGTAATCTACTATGGTCGTTTCAATCCAAAAGATGACTTCAAAAAAATGCGTGCAAATATTATTGGTCATTTTGCAAAAGAAGATCGAGGAATATCACTAGATAATGTTAAAGAATTTGAAGCCGTATTAAAAACCCAAAAGGGTAAACACAAAATCTATATTTACCCAAATACAACTCATGGATTTGCTAGTCGCCCTAGTGATAACCCAAACTTTGATAAAATAGCTTCTGACCTAGCTTTAAAACGAACTCTTACTTTTTTAGAAGAATCACTTAATTAATTCTATCTATTATTCTGGCCCATGATGGAGTAATATTACATGTTCCATCATTTGAAAAAGTTTCTTCATTTAAAGATTTTACATTTGCAGAGATTAAAACAACAAATTCAAGTAGTGTAAAATAATTATCATATAGAGTTAGATTAATGAATCGTAGTAAAAAAGCAGAAAAAATTGGAATTATTTTAGACCGCCTCTACCCTGATCCTCCCATTCCACTTGAGCACTCTAGTGCATATACATTACTTGTTGCAGTAATGCTATCTGCGCAAACAACTGATAAAATGGTTAATAAAGTGACACCCGCCTTGTTTAAACAAGCAAACACACCTGAAGTAATGGCTACTCTTGGAATTGAAACTATAAAAAATTTAATCCGAGAAATTGGATTAGCTCCAACCAAAGCAAAGAATCTTAAAAAAATGGCTCAGCAATTGATAGATGGCGGTGGCCTTCGTGCAGATTGGAAATATCTTGAGAGCCTGGCAGGAGTAGGTCATAAAACTGCTAGCGTAGTAATGTCTCAATGGTATGGAATCCCTGCATTTCCTGTAGACACTCACATTCATAGACTTGCTGCAAGATGGGGACTGTCAAAATCCAAAAATGTTGATATGACTGAGAAAGATCTCAAAATACTTTGGGTAAAAGAAACCTGGAACAAACGTCATTTGCAAATAATCTTCTTTGGACGTGAATATTGTCCTGCTCGAAATCATAACCTTCAAGAATGCTTAATCTGCTCTTGGACTGCATCAAAAAAACGAATCCATGAAGAAAAGGATAAATAAAAGCTTTCGACCTTATACCTAATTTTGACTTTGACTATGTTCAAATTCATTCTCTGATTTTAACAACAACCTTGCCTCTAGCTCGACCTTTGGACAGATACTCAAGTGCTTTGATGCTGTCATCAAAATTATAAGTTTTGTCTATGACTGGTTTGATTGAGCCTAACTCATATAATTTTGCCAATTCTTTCAACTGTCCACCATTCGGTGACATTAATAGAAACCTATATATAGCTCCCATTTTTGAAGCCGCCTTGGTGACTTTTTTTGCTTTAAGTGCTAATATAAAACGTACAATCTTGTTTAGGCCAAGTTGTTTTGTTGTAACGCTGTCAATGGTTCCTGAAATAGAGACAACTCGTCCACCAGCTTTTAACACTTTAAAGGAGTCAAGGGTATACTTACCTCCCAAGGTATCAAATACCACATCAAAATTAGCACATTCATCAAGATAGCTTTGTTTTGTATAATCAATAACATTGGCTGCGCCCAAGTCTTTCACCAACCCAATGTTTTTAGTACTGGTAGTGGTAGTAACATTCGCCCCTAAGTGCTTAGCAAGTTGAATAGCAATGGTTCCAACACCACCAGCCCCGGCATGAATTAAAATATTCTCTCCAGGTGAGAGATTTGCAACATCAATAAGAGCCTGATATGAAGTAAGACCCGCCAAGGGAATGCTGGCGGCTTCTTCATGATTGAGGTTTGAGGGAATAAGTGCCACATCATCAGCATTTGAAATCACATATTCTGCCATAGTTCCTACAAAATTCTCATCTATTCTTGAGTATACTTCATCTCCAACTTTGAGCATTTTTACTTTCTCTCCAACTTCCTCAATGACACCACTCACGTCTCTTCCAATTCCTCCAGGAAATTGTATTTTTCTCATAGCCTTAAAGTCACCTCTAACAATCTTATAGTCTAATGGATTAAAACTTGCAGCATAATTTTTAATAAGGATTTGATTTGGGCCAATAGTTGACAAAG
>Ga0114999_10004047_pt1 | contig 17961 bp, 17 predicted proteins | sample ArcticOcean_MG_C_3_FD_89820 | JGI IMG/M metagenome (GOLD analysis project Ga0114999, IMG submission 89820) | Marine microbial communities from western Arctic Ocean - ArcticOcean_MG_CB8_126 | ecosystem: Environmental > Aquatic > Marine > Oceanic | place: Arctic Ocean: Canada Basin | collected...
CTGAAAAGACCAGAGAGGCATCTGAAATTTCTGTGCTTATTTTAAGTAAACTAGATTCTTCTAAAAGATTGATATTGTTTGAAAGAGGGGCATTAAAACTAAACTTAGTAGAGTGTTTACCTGAAATAGTCTTATCTACAATGCTTGTATTATAAGAATCGTATAAATCTATTATAGAACTAACCGGTCCTTGACTCTCCCCTTCAACGGCTAAATGATAAACTTTATGGATATCTCTAGAAATATTAATATCTGCAATTATTTTAGAATTAAATAAATTTCCTTTAATAATTGTTCCCGTAAAGTTTGTATTATTTAATTCACCTAATAAGTCTATTTCTTCTACATTAATAGATGTAAGTCCAAGACAAGAATCTTTTAAATTGAGGTCCATCTGGAAAGATGAAGTCGTGTCTAAGAACTTATAATCTGCTGGGCCTCTGTACAACAAAGAGGCGGAGTCTAAAATACCGCAGTTAATACTATTATTTATCCATGACTTTATGTATTTAGTTGCGGATAAATTAGGAATTAAGTTAGAAACTTTATTAGCAGAAACATCTTTCAACTGAAGGGATAACATTAAATCACCCAGTGTATACATTGATGAAGGAATAAAAGAAAGTCTTCCTTTAAAAGGGGCATCTTCGCTATAAAAACTAAAAGATTTATTAAATAATTCATACTCTCCTTCGTTGGAAGTTAAGTAGAAATCGCCTTTTAAATTATTCAGAACTATTTTTTTGTCAAAAAAATCTTCACTATTAATCAACAAAGAAGGGCTATCTACTCTAACTAGAATTTTTTTTTGGTTAGAAGTTATTATTTTTCCTTCTAAACCCATATAAGAGCTCTTTCCTAATCTTTCTTGAAATTTTATATCTCTAAAAATGGAGGAGATCTTATATTCTCCTCCATTCCCAAATAACCCAGTAAAATTTTGAATATCTCCTGATAAAGAAAAATTTGTATTAAAAGCAGGTAATATTTTTTTTATTTGCAACTGAATAAACGGATCTGAAAGCTTAAATTGTGGAATATTTATTTTTAGCTTTTCATTTAATGTAGATAAGAAAAGATCAGGTAAAGTGTATTTCTTGTTTTCAAGAATATAAGAGGATTTAATAAAAAATATGGGTTCTTTAATTGTGTTACTAAGACCTATACTCGCATCAAGCTTACCTTTACTTGATAAAAAACTAGGAGTATCTAAATCTATTTTCCCAATTAAATTTACTAGTTTTTTGTTTAAATAATTTATCTTTAACCAACCTTCAGCCTTTCCTAGATTAGAGCAAATAGAACACAATGCTTTAATCAAAGGGTCGTTAAAGTTTAAATGGGTCATTTTTATTTCACCCAAGAATGAATCACTCATAACTTGGTTAAATTGTGAATTCAAGGAGATGGTTAAGTTTCCACCCAGAGTCTGATCTTTTAAAGAAGCATAGAAACTAGAACTTGGAGAAGAAAAATCTGCATAAATTCTTTCAATATAAACCTTTGAACTAATTCCTTTTTTTGATAAAGAAATATTTCTTAGAGAAATATTTTTTAACCCATAAAAGTTATTAAATTGATAATTAAACGTTCCTTCCCGAGTATCATTGATTGTTATATGTCCACCTATTGCACTTAAACTATCTAAAGGTTTTAAATAGAAAAATTTTATTAGATTAAATTCAAATTCCACACTAGAAATCTCTATTTTTTTCTCTTTACTAACAGAGTCAACAACTTCTAACTCCTCTAGGGTGATGTAAGGTTTGTACGGATGCCACGCCGTATTTATATTCTTGAATTCTATCTCATGCTCAAAATAGTTGAATAGATTTTTTAGCATGTAACTAGTAAACGAGCTATACGAGAATAACAAAGACAGAGAAAATACAAAAAAAACTCCAATAGAAGTGCCTTTAACAATATAAATAAAAAGTCTTATCAATTTATCAAATCTTAATCCAACGTCTGCGATAGAGTCGACATGAGTAGTAAACAAAAGGCCATGAAATAGAGCTTAAAATTGCATAATAAAATGTATTTATCAAATAGGAATTATCGGAAAGATTTGTTCTATTGACTGAAGAATCTAGGAAATCAAAAGCTAAAATCTGCTTGAATAATATCATCAGAATAAAAATCAGAAAAGACTGTTGCCAGATAGGAGTTATTCTAAATTGATAAAAGAATCTCTGACAAAGATAAGTTATTAACACAAACAATAACCCATGAAGACCAAGAATTGAACTTTGTAATAGATCTACCAATACACCAAATAAAAGAGCTGTCGTTATACCAACTCTATCTGGTAATGCCATATTCCAATAAATAAGAACTAATAAGACAAATGAAGGTTTTATGAACTGAAAGATATTAGAAAAGTTATAAGAGTCAATAATTAGCGCTATAAGAAGGCTTAAATATATCAGCAACCTATCTTTTACTGACTTATTCATTGCTAGGATCTCTTAAAGCTAAAAAATAATCTTGATTAATAGGAGATTGTAAAAAAGAGACTTGAATATCTAAAAATTCATTACCAGGATTATCTTCAATAGTCTCAATCTTAGCTACTGGATAGCCGGAAGGAAAGACGCCACCTAGACCTGAAGAATAAAGCTCCTCCCCTAGTTTGTAATTAGCTGATTTTTTTATATTTTTTAGATTCCCTAAGCGGCCCAACCCTGAGCCTTGAAGAATAGCATGTAACCTTGATGTTGAGGATATAACTGGGATTAAAGATCTTGGGTCTTGGATCAACATAACCTCTGCATTATAGAAGCCAACTGAGACAATTCTTCCAACAACGCCTTTTTCAGAAAGTATACTGTTATTTTTACCATAGCCTTTCTCATTCCTATTTATGTTCACGGTCATCACAGGTTTAAGATCATTAGCTGCCAAGTATTGCTTTTTAACTAAATAGTAATTATTAGTATTTTCTTTGATAGATTCTGTTAAAGAATTTAAACGTCTATTTTCATACGAAATCTCATTAAGGAGCGTGTTTATAGACTTCAACTTAAGATTCTCTTCCTTTAAAGCCAGAAGGGTAACTTGCAAGTCCTTTCTCGAACTAAAAAAATCCATTAAATTTTCAAAAATAAATACAGGGGTCTTTGCGATGTAAATAATAGGGTTCAGAATATCTTTACCATAACCCCTTACAATATCTGAAGATTTATAATTGATGTCACTCAAAATGAGCAGAAAACAAAAGATAAGAGAAAGTAAAACTTTAGTAGGTTTCATTGTAGGAATAGCAAATATAGCCTCGCTACTTATATGAGAAACCTTGTGTTCTTTTCTGAGCATTATCAAATGATACTCAGCCTAAAAATAATATGGAAATTTTTTATTTACTATTCTGTGGAAAGTAAATCTATATCATACTTGTCCATAATTTCTAGTGCACTTCCTCCGCCTTTAGCAACACAAGTTAAAGGATCTTCAGCAACTAGGACAGGGATTCCAGTTTGATTTGATATAAGGACATCTATATCCCTTAATAGTGCCCCGCCACCCGTTAAAACAATACCTCGTTCAGAAATATCAGCACTAAGCTCAGGAGGAGATTGTTCTAGAGCAGTTCTTATGGCTTGAACAATTGCAGAAAGTGGTTCAAGCATTGCATCGTAAACCTGTTTACTATTCATCTGGAAAGTTATAGGTATACCTTCAGCTAAATTACGGCCTCTTACTTCCATCTCTGTAATTTCAGAGTCTGGCGAAGCAGTTCCAATTGTATGCTTAACTCTTTCTGCAGTAGCGTCTCCTATCAGTACACCTTGATTTCTTCTTACGTAAGAGATTATTGATTCATCAAGCCTATCTCCGCCAACTTTTAGAGAATTTGCATAAACTACACCATTTAAGGCTAGTATTGCCACTTCTGATGTTCCTCCTCCAATATCTACTACCATAGATCCACTTGCTTCTTCAACTGGAAGTCCTGCTCCTATAGCGGCAGCCATCGGTTCTTCTATGAGACGAACTTCCCTGGCTCCAGCTTTGAGAACAGATTCACGTATAGCTCTCCTCTCAACTTGAGTTGATTGGCATGGAACACATACCAAGACTCTAGGACTGGGTCTTACGAACCTTTCATCGTGTACTCTTGATACAAAATGCTTCAACATTTCTTCGGTAACTTGGAAATCTGCAATAACACCATCCTTAAGAGGTCTAATGGCTGTAATGTTACCAGGAGTCCTACCTAACATTTTTTTTGCTTCTGAGCCTACGGCAACAACTGTTCTTTGGCCATTAACGGTCCTTATAGCTACAACAGAAGGCTCATTAAGGATGATTCCTTTTTCTTTCACATAAATTAAAGTATTAGCAGTTCCTAAATCAATTGATAAATCATTTGAAAATAGGCCTCTTAAGCGTTTTAACATAGTTTTAAAATAACGTAATCTCTAAATTTGAAGTTAACAGATTTGTCACTCTAGCAACAGCATAGTTTTTGAGCAAGCAACAATGTGCTACATTATCGGTTTTTTAAGAATAAGTTAATATTTAAATGTCACTTTCAGACAAAGAATTAAAAGAGATAGCTTATCTCGCAAGGATAAATATAGATGAGAATAACTTTCCAGCTTTAAAGGGGGAGTTAGATCAGATACTAGGTCTTTTTGAAAAACTTAATTTAGTTAATACAGATGGTATTGAGGCTATGTCACACCCCTTAGATTTATCTCAACCAACAAGAAAAGATGAAGTTACAGAAATTAATCAGAGAGAGAAAATGCAAGAAAGTGCTCCTCTGGTTCAATCAGGCCTTTTTTTAGTACCTAAAGTGATAGAGGGTGAGAACTAGAATGGAACTCAATGAATTTACCTTAAAAGAACAACTTGATGGCCTGAGAGATTCTTCGTTTAGTTCCACAGAACTTACACAAGACTATTTAAAAAGAATAAAGGCTAAAGATCCTTCTATAAATAGCTATATAACAGTCACCGAAGAACTGGCCTTAAAACAAGCTAAAAAAGCTGATGATAGATATAACAAAGGACAAGCTTTAGCACTTGATGGAATTCCTATAGCTCATAAAGATATCTTTTGTACTGAAGATGTATTGACGACTTGTGGGTCTAAAATGCTATCTAACTTCAAAGCACCCTATTCCTCAACAGTAGTTTCAAAGCTATTCGATGAGGGAGTGGTCATGCTTGGAAAAACTAACATGGATGAATTTGCCATGGGTTCATCAAATGAAACTAGTTTCTTTGGAGAAGTTAAAAACCCTTGGAACTTAGATTATGTTCCAGGAGGATCATCGGGAGGTTCTGCAGCTTGCGTTTCTGCTAGATTGGCTTCAGCTGCTACTGCAACAGACACAGGTGGTTCTATTAGACAACCGGCAGCCTTGTGTGGATTAACTGGTATTAAACCAACATATGGCAGGGTTTCTCGCTATGGAATGATTGCATTTGCTTCTAGCCTTGACCAAGGAGGTGTTCTTACTAGAACAGCAGAAGATGCTGCTATATTGTTAGCTAGTATGTCGGGACATGACCCAAAAGATTCAACAAGCCTTAATATTGAAGTGCCTAATTACACTGAAGAGATAGGTAATAATATTTCTGGATTAAAAATAGGACTACCAAAAGAATTCTTTAATCAAGAAATACCTGACCACGTCAGAAAATCAACTGAAGAAGCCATAGAAGTATATAAAGACTTGGGAGCAGAAATAGAAGAAATCTCTTTTCCAAATATAGACCTCTCGCTTCCTGTTTATTATGTTCTGGCACCAGCTGAATGCTCTGCCAATCTATCGCGTTACGATGGCGTACGATATGGATATAGATGTGAAGAGCCAAAGAACCTTGAAGACCTTTATATGAGAACCAGAGATGAAGGCTTTGGTCCTGAAGTGAAACGCAGAATTCTAATTGGTACTTATGCTTTATCTGCAGGCTACTATGACGCCTATTACCTTAAAGCCCAAAAATGCAGGAGATTGATTGCAAATGATTTTACAGAAGCATTTAAATCTGTAGATGTCATTCTATCGCCAACAACTCCTGGTACATCTTTCAAGGCAGGAGAAAAAATAAATGATCCCATAGATATGTACCTACAAGATATCTTTACTATTCCAGCTAACTTAGCAGGACTCCCAGGAATATCTTTTCCATGTGGCAACCACAATGGTTTGCCTTTAGGGCTCCAGCTTGTTGGTAATAGCCTCGAAGAAGGTAAGTTACTGTCTGCAGCACATCACTTTCAAACAGTTACAAACTGGCACAAAGAATTACCAGAATTCTAGAAATTATGAGCAATATAAATCAATGGGAAGCGGTAATAGGATTGGAGATTCACGTCCAGCTATCTACAAATTCAAAACTATTTTCTGGAGCCAGTACTAATTTTGGTGCTTCTCCAAACACTCAAGCTTGTAACGTAGACCTGGCCATGCCGGGAGTACTTCCTGTTCTTAATGAAGAAGTACTTAAAATGGCTATCAAGCTAGGAATTGCTCTGAATGCTAATATAAATAGTCCAACTATCTTTGCAAGAAAGAATTATTTCTACCCTGATTCACCAAAAGGCTACCAAATAAGTCAGATGGATAAACCTATTGTTGAAGATGGTTTCTTGGATATTGAACTTGAAGATGGTTCGGTTAAACGCATAGGTGTAACTCGCGCTCATTTAGAAGAAGATGCTGGGAAATCTTTGCATGAGGATTTTGAGGGACAATCCGGTATTGATCTAAATAGAGCTGGCACTCCTCTAATTGAAATAGTTTCTGAACCAGAGATTAGCACTCCAGAGGAAGCTGTAGCTTACCTGAAATCGATACATTCAATTATTAGATATCTAAATATATCCGATGGAAATATGGCAGAAGGTTCAATGAGGTGTGATGCTAATGTTTCAGTTAGAAAAGTAGGAGAAACTGAATTAGGTACAAGAACAGAAACTAAGAACGTCAACTCCTTTAGGTTTGTCGAGAAAGCTATTCATTACGAAATAAGCAGGCAAATCAATGAAATAGAATCTGGTAATACAATTACTCAAGAAACGAGGCTATATGACTCTCAGAAGAATACGACAAGACCTATGAGATCTAAAGAATTTGCCAATGACTACCGATACTTTCCTGAACCTGATCTTTTGCCTGTTATTTTAGAAGAAGACTTTATAAATTCGGTAAAAAAACTAATGCCAGAACTTCCAAATGAGAAAAAAATAAGATTCACAGAATTCTATAAACTTAGCAAATATGACTCTAGTCTTTTAGCTGCAGATAAAGATTTAGCTGATTTCTTTGAAGAAGTGGTTCAAGAGTCCAACTCACCAAAAATATCTGCTAATTGGATAATGGGTGAATTCTTAGCAGAAATAAACAAAGAGAATCTAGATATTAATAAATCTAAAGTTTCATCAAAGCAACTTGGTGTCTTAATACGCAGAATTGAGGATTCTACTATTTCAGGAAAGATAGCTAAAGAGGTCTTCGAAAAAATGTGGGAATCTTCAAAGGATGCTGACGAAATCATAAGCAATCAAGGCCTGAAGCAAGTAACCGATGTTTCAGAAATTGAGAAGATGGTTAAAAAAGTTATAAAAAACAACCCTGATCAGTTAAAAAAGTACCACTCTGGGAAGGATAGATTATTTGGTTTTTTTGTTGGACAAGTTATGAAGGAATCTCAAGGAAAGGCAAACCCTGCTCAAGTAAATCAAATACTTAAGGATAAATTAAAGAAAGAACCTATCTTGTAAGAGGAAATCTAGAATATTCCTCAAATTGTCCATTCCTGATTCTCTTAGGTTATAAACATTGACAGAGTTTCTGCAATGTAGGCAGGTTTATCAACTCCTTCAATTTCCATCACAACTTCAGTTTTAGTTAGATAGCGCCCATCACCCTTATCATCTACTGATAAAAGTTTACTGTGAGTCCTTACTTTAGATCCCACATTTACAGGGTTAATAAAACGAACTTTGTCTAGGCCATAATTAAAAACATGTTTAAGATTTTCTGGTGCTAAAACTGCTTGAGCAGTTAAATGAGGTATCAGTGATAAAGATAAAAATCCATGTGCTATTGTAGAACCAAATAAAGGTGTAGCTTTTTCTGAATCAACATGAATAAACTGATGATCTAGAGTTGCATCAGCAAATTGATTAATTCTATCTTGATCTACTTCAAACCAATCAGAAGACCCAAGATCTTGTCCAATGTAATCAACTAAAGTTTCTGCGGGTACTAATCCAATCATTTTTTCTCCTATTTATTAATTAAGTAATTCTTATATTCATCTCTTAAATTTGTTTTTAAAAGTTTTCCTGTAGCAGTATGAGGTAATTCTTTAACAAAGATAACATCATCTGGTAACCACCATTTAGCCACCTTATCTTCTAAATAGCTTAATATGTCAGACTTTGTTGGATCCTCATTAGGTGCTTTTACAATTAATAATACTGGTCTTTCATCCCATTTCTCATGTAATACACCTATGACACAGGCCTCTCCCACACCGGGGTGTCCAACAGCAGTATTCTCAAGGTCTATAGAACTAATCCACTCTCCTCCAGATTTAATTACATCTTTACTGCGATCAACAATCTCCATATAACCTTCAGGGTGAATTTTAGCTACGTCACCGGTATCAAACCAGCCGCTTTCATCCATTGCACTCTGGTTGCTCTTAAAATATCTTTCAACTATTGTTGGACCTTTAACCAATAACCTTCCAAAAGCTACTCCATCTTTAGGGAGCTCATTGCCTTCGTCATCCGCTATGGTCATTTCTAATCCATAAAATGCTTTTCCTTGTTTTTGCTGTAGGTTATAACGATCCTCAATATCCATATCATCCATCGCAGCTGTTCGACTAGTTGCTGTTCCGAGGGGACTCATTTCAGTCATGCCCCATCCATGCATAAGGAATACATCATGTTTCTCTTCAAATTCTTGAATCATAGCTCTAGGTGCCGCAGCGCCACCTACTAGCGCATTTTTGACTGAATCTAATGTCTGGTTAGTTTCTTTAAGATACTGGAGTAAACCCAACCAAACTGTAGGAACCCCCATTAATAAATCCGGCTTTTCAGAATCTATTAGTTCAAAAACAGAAGCTCCATCTAAAGCAGGTCCAGGAAATACTAATTTAGCTCCTAACATGGCTGCTGCATAAGGTATTCCCCAAGCATTAACATGAAACATTGGAACTACAGGCAATATAACTGTTGAACTTGAAACGTTAGCCACATTACCGGTACTAACGATCCAAGCATGAAGAATTGTAGATCTATGTGAATACAGAACTCCTTTAGGATCTCCTGTAGTACCCGAAGTGTAACAAAGGCTAGAGGCGGTGTTCTCATCAAATTCTGGCCATGAGAATTCTTCTGATTCAACTGATATTAACTCTTCATAACAAATAGTATTTTCTAAACTTGTTTCTGGCATGTTGTCTTTATCAGTTAAAATTACAACGCCTTTAATTCCATTTAGAGTATCAAAAATAGATTCTAGTAATTCGACAAAGGATAAATCTATAAAAAGATATTTATTATCTGCATGATTAATAATATAGGTAAGTTGTTCTGGAAAAAGACGTGGGTTTACAGTATTAACTACACATCCTATTCCAGAAACTCCAAAATACAGTTCAAAATGCCTAAAAGTATTCCAAGCTAATGTTCCTATAGTGTCACCCTTTTCTAGACCTAATTTTGTTAAAGCATTTGCTAATTGACGAGATCTTTTAGCAGCATCTGAGAAAGTATATCTATGTATCGGCCCTTCGACTGTCCTCGAAACAATTTCTGCATCTGCATGATAAGCTTCAGCATGTTCTATAAGACCAGATATTAATAATTGGCCTTGCATCATATTTCCTAACATTTCCTACCTCTCTTTGTTCTTTTCAATAAATATTGTTTTAAATAGCGGACCAGAATATCTTCGAGAAGCCCAAGCTTCAAGTGTCTTTTTATCAGCACCTGTTTTAATTTTTTTTAAGAAATTTAACTGATTGAAAAAGTCCCATAAAAAAGGTGACCATTCAAGCTGCAGCGGACTCTTCCATTTGATGCATAACTCGTGCGAAAGATTAATTAAGTTTTGAATATCTTCAACTGTATTTAAATCAGGTATGTCTTCAAATGGACCATCAAAGAAAGGTATAAGAGCATCAAAATCCTTCGGAACTCCAAACTGTTTTAAGATCTCTTCAGTGCTTGAATCACCTTTTAAATGAAATAGATTAATACAATCTGTTATTGGTAAGCCAGTTAGATTTAATCCAATTCCTTGAACAGCCTCTTCCGTTATTTTCCTGCCCCTCAGAGGTCCAATATAAAACTTTGTGGGACAGTAATCATTTGCATAATAATTATCCCAGATTAATATTGGGTTACTTATAACCTTTTGTAATCTTTTAATTTCTTGATTGTCTATATTCTTACTCACGACTTTCTTTCCCGTCCAGAGCATTGGTAAATTATTTGGAACTGTCTCAGATAAACCTTTCAAATATGGGGAATCAGTTATGTTGTCATTCGCAAAACTGTTGCAATAGACTGTTGGACAAAACATCAAGGGACTCGAGGAATCTTTCTCTAGAAATTCTGATAATTCTGACAAAAGCGAGCCATGCACCTTTCCTAAATCTTTATCTCGCTCAGATTCTATATCATCAAAGAAAATAGCGAAATCCGTGAAACCTACTGCCTGTAATTGTGAGAACTTTCTTTTTAAATTATCTAGGTCTAACTGGTCATCTTGGCCGTAAGTTAAACCCGGAGATAGAGAAAAGTAAGGAGTTATTCCAAGCCTAGAAGCTTCTTCCTTAAAATGTTTAAAATTTTGTAATTCTTGATCAGGATATAATTTAGACCACTTTATTCTGTGGTAGGGGTCTTCTTTAGGTCCATAAATATACAAATTCATTTCAAGCTGTGAAAGCATATGTAATAAAGTTGATCTGTCTTGCCAGGTCAACAATCTTCCATAATATCCTTCTAAATAACCCTTAAGAAACAATCTATTCTCCCCTTGTAAATTATAATTTTAATCCACTTGAAACCCTTTTATCTCCATTAAGATCTTTATGAACTTCAAAACTATTATAATTAGATTCTTCAAAAAATTCTTTGACTAAATTACTTTGCTCAGGGGCGTGTTCTAGGACAAGTCTTCCCCCTTTAACTAAACACCTATAACTCTGTTTTATTATTTCATTTAAATCAGCCAAGCCTTGATTGTCTGCTACTAAAGCTTTTAATGGCTCTTTAATAACACCATCAGCTTCTAACCTAGAGTCATCTGCAGAAACATAAGGAGGATTACTTACAATAATATCTAAAGAAAGTGATTGTATTGGATCCAGCCAATCTGACCTTAAAAAATTAACATCTAAATCTAGATTCTGCATATTGTCATGAGCAACATTGATGGCGTTTTGAGATTTATCTAATGCATAGACTGACCAATTTCTTCTTTCAAAGGCCAATGCCAATGCTATTGCACCACTGCCTGTACCTGCATCTAAGACTTGTATCTGCTTTTGATCATAAAGACTTAAAACTAGATCTATAATAGTCTCAGTTTCTGGTCGTGGAACTAACACGTGTTCATTGACTTTCAAATCTATAGTCCAGAAACCTTTTCTTCCTAGGATATAAGCTAAAGGCTCTCCTAAATTCCGTCTATTTATCATAGTACATAATTCTTTATGATCTTCAGAACTCAAATAGTATGTTTTACTATAAAAGTCTGATCTATTTGTATCTAAAACGGCAAGAAATATTTGCTCTAAATCGACAGGTTCACAATTTTTATTTTTATTTATTGAAACTTGCTCTTTTAATAGTTCCAAAGCTGGAAGGTTAATCATGAGCTATTTCTTTCTAGATTTGCTAGGGCTCGAGCTTGATTCTCTTCTAGCAAAGAAGAAATCATTGTTTCCATATCGCCATCAAGAAAACCTACTAAATTATGTATAGACATTTCAATGCGATGATCCGTTATCCTGTTCTGAGGAAAATTATAAGTTCTAATTTTTTCTGAACGATCACCTGAACCAACCATTATCTTTCTATTCTCAGCTTGCTCGGCATCTTTTTTTTCTTTTTCAGAATCTGATAGTTTTGCTTTTAGAAGAGACATGGCCTTTTCTTTATTTTTATGTTGAGACCTTCCATCTTGACACTCAACAACAATGCCTGAAGGAATATGAGTTAAACGAACAGCTGAATCTGTTTTATTCACGTGTTGTCCTCCTGCTCCAGATGCTCTGAAGGTATCAACTCTTAGATCATTCTTGTCTATGACAACCTCTTCCAAGGCATCCATCTCAGCAAGAACAGCAACTGAGCAAGCAGATGTATGAATCCTTCCTTGCGACTCGGTAGTAGGTACTCTTTGCACTCTATGCACACCTGCTTCAAATTTTAGTTGCTTATATACATCTGTACCTTCTATACGCGTAACTAACTCTTTATACCCTCCATGGTCTCCTTCTCGTATATTTATAATTTCCATCTTCCATTTATTACGCTCAGCTAATCTGGAATACATTCTAAAAAGATCCCCTGCAAACAAGGCAGCTTCATCGCCGCCCGCTCCAGCCCTTACTTCTAAAAACACATCTTTAGAATCATCGGGGTCTTTAGGTAAAAGAAGTTTTTTAATTTCAGCTTCAAGTTCTATAGTTTTTTTCTTTAATTCATCTATCTCACCTTCAGCCATTACTCTCATGTCTTGGTCTTCATCTTTAGAAAGAAGAATAGCCTCTTCTAGACCCTTCTGTGCTTCTAAGTAGTCTTTATAGTTGGTAACTACTGGAGCTAAATCAGAGTATTCCTTTGAAATTTTTATGTAATTAACCTGATCATTTGTTACTTCTGGCTGGCTTAAAAGATCTTCAATTTCTGTATATCTAGAAGCAATTTCAGATAATTTAGATAAAATGCTTTCAATCATTCTCTTAAACCTTCAAGATTTGTTATTAAGTTATGAATTCCCATTATTTAAACTTTAGATTATTAATCTTATTCATTATAACTAGTCTTTTTCTTATTAGTTGTAGTACTAAACCTGAATTGATAAAGAGTTCAGATTTAAAGAATATTCAATTTAAATCAAGTTACACACTTGAAGGCAAGTTTAAGGCTTCAATCGGCGATATCAAGGAAACTGGCTATTTTGTGATAAAAAAAATTGAAAACTCAATTGAACTTAGAATTGGGAAGAGCTATTTATTTCCAGAAAAAAAGCTTAATTTCTTTTTAGATGAAAATATTAATATAGATAAGTTATTCAACAACACAGAGGTCAACTATAAGTATAAATATAGTGGACAAGCTATTCCTGTAAAAAGTCTTCTAAAAATTTTATTGGGCCAAAAAGAACAGTTAACTTCAGGTTGGATCGTATATTACCCAGAAGGTCTTAAATCTTTTAATAGATTTAACTTGCCAAAAAAAATTATTTTAAACAATAACGGAATAGAATTAGAAATTATAAACAAAAAATATTTTGAATAAACTTTTCATCAAAGCTCCTGCTAAGTTAAATCTTCATTTGCAGGTTTTAGACTCAAGAAACGACGGGTATCATAATATTTCAAGTTGTTTTACCTTCATAAACTTCTTTGACGAATTAGAGTTTGGTGTAAAAAAAGATGAAATTGTTTTGAATGAATCATCACCTATTAAAAATAACCTTGTAATCCAAGCAGCAGAACTATTAAAAAACAAATCTAAAACCTCCCTTGGAGTTGAAATCAAACTTTCTAAGAATATTCCTCAACAAAAAGGTTTAGGTGGTGGCAGTTCAGATGCAGCAGCTACACTAGTAGCTCTTAATAAAATCTGGGATTTAAACTATAGCAAACAAAAATTACAAGATTTAGGCCTTAAACTAGGGTCTGATATTCCTTTCTTTATTAACGGTTATTCTTGTTGGTCAGAAGGAAGGGGAGAAATCTTATCTTCAATTAAATTAAAGGAGAGTTGGTTCTTGCTCCTATTACCAAAAGCAAAAATAAGTACAAAATTAGCTTTTGATAGCTTGGATATAGGCAAAGAACCTTTAATTACTAAAGAAGAGTTTTTACAAGGAAAGAGAGTAAATTCTTTCACTGATTGGGCTAGGAAGAAATATAGTGAATTAGATATTGTCTTTAAAAAGCTAGAATTGTTAGGCAAACCTCAATTAACTGGTACAGGGTCAGCCGTTTTCTTACAATGTAGTTCAAAAGAAGACGCTGAAATGAAATTAAGAGATGTCCCTGAAGGTTTTTTAGTAAAAAGCTTAGATCATTCACCTTTATTACAAATTATAGAATAAAATACGCGCCATTGAATTGGGGTGTAGCCAAGCGGTAAGGCAGCGGCTTTTGATGCCGCCATGCGATGGTTCGAATCCATCCACCCCAGCCAAATTTTGTGAGGAAATGTAGTTATGATGAATTCCCAAAGAAATGGATTAGTTTTATTCTCCGGCAATGGAAATAGAGATCTATCTGAAGCAATTTCTAAAGAACTAGGAGTTCGATTAGGAGATGCAAAAGTAGATACCTTCAGCGATGGCGAAATAAGCATAGGTATAGAAGAAAATGTTAGAGGAAAAGATGTATTCTTAATTCAGCCTACTTGTGCTCCAGCTGGAGATAATCTTCTTGAACTTGTTATTATGGTAGATGCACTCAAACGCTCCTCTGCAGGCCGAATAACAGCTGTTATGCCCTACTATGGATATGCTAGACAAGACAGAAGAGTAAGATCTGAAAGAGTTCCAATAAGCGCTAAAGTTATGGCTGACATACTAGAAAGATCAGGCATAGATCGCGTCTTAACAGTGGAGCTTCATTCCGAGCAGATTCAAGGATTTTTTGATATTCCAGTTGATAATGTCTACGGAACTAAGGTAATGAGAGATGACATCTTAAAAATGAATTCAGACAAACAGCTAGTTGTTTCTCCTGACGTAGGTGGTGTAGTCAGGTCTAGGGCACTTGCTAAAGTGCTAGGACTTTCTGATCTAGCTATCATTGATAAAAGAAGAGATGAGACCAATAAATCTGAAGTCATGAATGTAATTGGGGATGTTAAAAATAAAGACTGTATTATCGTTGATGATATAGCTGATACTGCTGGAACTTTATGCAATGCCGCCTCTGCTTTAAAAGAAAAAGGAGCTTCAAAAGTCTATGCCTATATTGTTCACCCTGTCTTATCTGGTAATGCAATTGATAAAATTTCTCAATCAAAGCTTGATCAATTAGTTGTAACGGATACCATACCGCTCTCTGAAGAAGCACGAGCCTGTAAAAAGATAAGAATAATCACTATGGCACCAACTTTGGCAGAAGCAATTAGAAGAGTTAGTAATGAAGAATCTATAAGTGCTATGTTCTTATAAACATGGAGATAAGAGATGAGTGAGCAAGTAAGTTTAAATGCAGATAATAGAGAAATAGAAGGGAAATCTTCAAGTAGATTATTAAGAAGAAGCGGCTCTGTACCGGCTATTATCTATGGCGGTTCCAAGGAACCTATAAAAATCTCAATCCTTGAAAAAGATATAACGAAAGCATCTTCAGTGCCAGGTTTTACTACCCAAATTCTTAACATCTCAATTGGAGGTGTAGAAGAAAAAGCTATCATCAAAGAAATCCAACGTCATCCAGCTACACAACGTGTTCTGCATGCAGATCTTATGAGAGTGGATCTAGATACTAAAATTAGCATCTCTGTACCAATAAGATTTATCAATGAAGAATCATGTGTAGGAGTTAAAATGCATGGAGGTGTTGTATCTCATCTAATAAATGACGTTGATATAGTTTGCCTAGCATCAGACCTACCAGAATACCTGGAGATAGATGTCGAAGAACTAGATTTAGGAGATTCAGTGTTCCTTTCTGCCATGAAACTGCCAAAAGGAGTAGATATTCCAGCATTGGCATTAGGTGAAGATAGAGATCAGGCTGTAGTTTCTGTTGCAGAACCTAAGATTATAGATATTGAACCTGAAATCATCGAAACTGAAGGTGAAGAAGGTGAAGAAGGCGAAGAAGGTGAAGAAGGTGAAGAAAGTGAAGGAGAAGAAAGTTCTGATGATCCTAAAAATTCTGAAGGTGATTCTGAAAAATAAGAACTTTTCTGTAATCTCCCTATTCCATTTATGAATTTACTTATTGTAGGATTGGGAAATCCTGGCAAAGAATATAAACACACTCGCCATAATGTTGGCGAAGATTTTATTGATATTCTTGCAGATAGATATGGTATTAAATTAAAGAAAGAGAAAAAACTTCAAGGTTTTTACGGAAAAGCACAAACTTTTGATTCAACCCTGCACTTACTTAAACCAGATCATTACATGAATGAGAGTGGTATTGCCGTTTACAAAGCAATAAACTTTCTAAATATTCTTATTGATCAGATTCTAATTGTTCACGACGACTTGGATTTGCCCTTTGGAAATCTACGCTTTAAAGAAATGGGTGGTCATGGAGGACACAATGGTCTAAGAAATATTATTGATCATCTTAAAGGCGAATCTACATTTAAAAGGTTAAGAATTGGGATAGGACACCCTGGTAAGGAAAAAAATGTAACAAAGTACGTTCTTACAAAACCAAGCAGCAAAGAAAGAGATTTACTAGAAATTAATATGAAACACTCCCTAGAGTCTATAGATCTTGTTATCCAATCAGAATGGCAAGAAGCCATGCTTAAACTTCATACTACTTAAAATAAACAACTTATGAGCCTAAAATGTGGAATAGTTGGTTTACCAAATGTAGGAAAATCAACCCTTTTCAATGCTCTTACCTCTGCAGGTATAGAAGCACAAAATTTTCCTTTCTGTACCATAGAACCCAACAAAGGAATAGTTCCAGTACCAGACTCTAGACTTGTATCTATAGCTGAAATAGTAAACCCTGAAAAAATTATACCAACCACTACAGAATTCGTTGACATAGCCGGGTTAGTAAAAGGAGCATCTGAAGGCGAAGGTCTAGGTAATAAATTTCTTTCACATATTAGAGAAACGCAAGCAATCATCCATGTTGTAAGATGTTTTAAAAATGATGACATAACCCATGTGCATAGTGAGATAGATCCAGTTATAGACCTAGAGACTGTAGAAACAGAACTATTGCTTGCAGACCTGGAGATTATTTCTAATGCAAAACAAAGATTAGAAAAAGCCTCACGAGGTGGTGATAAAGAAGTTTTAGCCTCAAAGGAAAGGCTTGAATTTTTAGAAGCTGACTTAAATAAAGGAGTCCTGGGCCGACACTCTGAATTCTATATTAATAATTCTAATTATTTTAAAGAATTACAGCTAATAACAACAAAACCATGCGTTTATATAGCCAATGTAGAGGATATAGGAACAGAAAACTCTTTAGTTGATCAATTAGTTCATTATGCTAAATCTAATAACTCTCAAGTCCTAATACTGTGTAACCAAATAGAAGCTGAAATAGCTGAATTAGATCAAGAAGAAGGGAAAGAATTTTTAGAAGATCTAGGTATGGATGAACCAGGTCTTAATAAGCTCATCAAAGCAAGTTATGAAATGCTTAAATTACAAACTTTTTTTACAGCGGGAGAAAAAGAAGTAAGAGCTTGGACAATTAGGTCAGGGTCAACTGCTCCGCAAGCAGCAGGTGAGATACATACTGATTTTGAAAAAGGATTCATCAGAGCTGAAACGATAGGGTACGAAGACTTTATTAATCACAAAGGTGAAGGCGGAGCAAAAGAAGCCGGCCGACTAAAATCAGAAGGAAGTGAATACATTGTTAAAGATGGCGATGTCATACATTTTAGATTTAATGTGTAATCCTTGCTCGACTTTACTCCTCCACACTCATAAAATCCGCATCTTGGTTATGTAGCTCAGCTGGTTAGAGCACGGCATTCATAATGCCGGGGTCGGTGGTTCAAGTCCACCCATAACCACCACTTAC
>Ga0114999_10004052_pt1 | contig 17943 bp, 29 predicted proteins | sample ArcticOcean_MG_C_3_FD_89820 | JGI IMG/M metagenome (GOLD analysis project Ga0114999, IMG submission 89820) | Marine microbial communities from western Arctic Ocean - ArcticOcean_MG_CB8_126 | ecosystem: Environmental > Aquatic > Marine > Oceanic | place: Arctic Ocean: Canada Basin | collected...
ATATACCGACCAAGTACTAACAATTACCAATATTGAGATGCCTGAACTACACGAGTGGCGAGAGGCCCTAATTGCTGATATAGGTCAGCCACTTGGTTCTGCACTAGGTCAGATCATTCAAGATAGATACATCAAAGTCTTTGGAGACGGCATGGGATTGCGCTATAGCTCTATGTCCTCACGTGATGACCTGGGAGTTTGGGACCATGCTGTGTTCACAGATCAAGTAGGCCCATCAGATGCAGAGCGTCTCTCTATAGTACGTGCCATAGGTACGGAGGTTGTTGAATCAATAGATTTCGATCTTGCGAAAGAGCACGGGTTAATCTACGCACATTCTCAAAATAGCTCTGCTAGAACAGCAGCCAAGCTCAAGATAGAAGCCGATAGGTTACTTGTACTATCCGAAGAGTTAGGTGAGCAGCATCAACTCGAGCTCTCTGCGCTTCTAGAAATGCAACCAGAAGATAAGGCTAATCTAAAATACACTTCTTCTGATGCTCTCTGGGCAATAGATGATAACTTTGTGATCAATGATCTTACGTATAAGTTCGAACCAGCCAATGCAAGTGCTAGTCTAACAATAAGGAAGCTAATAACATGAGTATTCTTCCTTCAACTCTTGGGAGTTTAATCCGAAGACTTATACCTTCGGTAAGGCGTACCACAGGAAAAGTGGTACAGATAGATGCTGACACAATCAGGGTTAGACGAGAGGGAAGCACAACGTATATTAGAAACGTTCCAATTATAGGAGCCTCTATTTCCGATATGGCAGTAGGAGAAGAAGTAGAACTTGACATTCTGGGTGGAAAACCCTATGCTTATAAGCTTAAATCACTCTAATTGATATTCAAACATGTTCAGACACCTCATAGGAGAATATAACATGAGTACAAAAGCACAAGCACTTAAGAAGGCAAAACAACTAGGGCTTAAGGGTGTTCATAAGATGCCTAGTGGCGAATGGATGGCCGGAGGCACTCACAAGGCCTATACATCTGCAGTAAAAAAGACCAAAACAAAAACTAAGAGTAAGGTAGCTAAAAAAAGTAGAAAGGCCCCAGCAAGAAAGAAGCGGGGATATTAAGGGTATAATTAACCAATTCGGAGAAAATTATGACAATAGGAGCAGGAGAAAACGTTGATGTAACCGACCTCCTTGTACAACATCATGGTACTGGTAAGCATAAAGGGGTAGATAATCTCCAGAATGCTACTAGTACACCATCTGGCCCGGTTGCCGGGGATGTCTGGGTAGAACCTATACCAGGAGGATCTGGTGCTGCAGCAACAGCAACCCGTTCTGGTACCGCTATTGCATCTATAGCAGTAACAAATGGTGGAACTGGATATACAGACGCACCAACCGTCACTCTTACTGGTGGTACTCCCACTACTGATGCAGTACTATTAGCAGTGATTAGTGGTGGTGTTGTTACTAGTGTAAGCGTAACAAGTGGAGGGGCCGATTACTCCACTACGCCTACTGTTAGCTTTACTGATCCCAATGCCCCAGGTAGGCTTCAAATATGCTACGCAGATGGTACCTTTACGCAGGTAACTTCTGGCTCTTCAGCTGCGGGATTATCACAGGTATCATCTAATGATAATACCCCGGGATATCTAAACGGTAAGCTAGTTGCCGGTACTAATATAACTCTTACCGAGGCTAATGATGGTGGTAATGAAACACTTACTATTGCTGCCCTGGTACCCGCTAATATTATTGCCCATTATCTTGGAACATCAGCACCTACTGGGTGGAGTATTTATACTGCAGCAACTGGACGTGTAATACTTGGTATGGACGCAGCATGGACACTTGCGGCAGAAAGTGCTACCGATGAATTTGCATCCAATGCTGCTGCCAGAACCATAACAGAAGTGCCTAACCATGTGCATAGTGTTAATCCACCTAGCACCACATCAGCTTCAGGTGGTAGTCATACTCATACTTATAATCAGGGAGACGGCGATGGTGATGTTGGCACGGGCTCAGCAGGACAACATTTGACGGACCAAGTATCAACAGCTACATCAAGTGCTGGTGCTCATACCCATGCGGTTGACATAGCTGCATTTAATTCTGCTAATAATACTAGTGGTGTTACCTCTATTGATGTCACTATGCCTTATGTACAATTGTTGCCAATCAAAAAGGATGCATAGTGTTTGATAAGTTAGCTAAATTTGACAAAATAGTTGTGTCGGGATCCTTTCGTTCTGACACAACTATAATGTCTACCCTCGAATGGAAAAATCTCTTAAAGTAGTTAAACCCAAGTTTCCTACAGCCTCTGCTCCACTGGCTCAACGAGTGGATGATGTTCTTGATACATGGAAAGAGATGGGGCTAGAGGCTATTGAGGTAGCCGAAGAAGATATAACTACTAAGATTACCATTACTTCTCAGTCTCATACTGGTAAGCTTGAGTGGAATGTACAAAAAGCAGATGGCTTGCATGCTCTAAGTATCATGGCTACTGCTATGAAGGACATGTTCAATCAATATACTAAGGAAGGAGCAAGATCAAAGCTTGATCAGAATTCACCCGAGACAAAAGTAGCCATAATGCTTAAGGATGGTCAAATTCATATGGCTTACGATCAAAAAGTAGATCCAATGGTTACCAAAGGTTTAATAGTCGCATGTCTGTGGAAGCTAATCGAAAACTCTAAAACAGAATTTCATCCCCTAGACGATATTACGAATACACTCACATTTGATATTAAGGAGTAACAGAATATGTCGAGGTATTATGAAAACATGGAAAGACGTTAGTAGTAAACAAAGGGACGAATTACTAGATAGATATTTAGATGGAGCTGACCATGAGGTTCTGTCTTTAGAAGTAGGTATTTCTGGTGTTACACTAGGAAGGCGATTGCGAGAATGGCGCCATCAACGTGAGATTCGGAGTAAGTATTTAGATTCATCTGATGATGGTAACTTCGAGAAGCATTGGGATCTCTTTTGTAAATACATTGGCCGAGACCCTAAAAAGCCAATTCCTAAAGGCAAGAAACAAAATAAGAAATCCAAATCTCGAAAGATTATTGTTCTCTGCGATGTGCACGGCAAACCATATATGCCTATCCAAAAGGCTGTGGCTGAGGAAAAGCCTGACATTTTAGTTTATGATGGAGACGTTTTTGATGCTAGCGCTTTCTCTAGATATACTAACAAGATAAAGATACCTATTGCTGACGAAATGGCTAGCATTCGAGCCATGCTAGAACATAACAGCAAATTCTGCCCACGACAAGTTTTGACAGCTGGAAATCACGAAGACAGAGTATTTAAATACTTTGCAGAACGCGTAGATCATGAATTCTTACCTCTAATCAATTGGAACATCCTTGACTTAGTTGGAAAAGATATACCTGGTGTACAAATAGCTAAGAACTCTTTCTCATACTTACTACCTACTGGAGGAAAAATAGAGAATGCATTCGAGAACCGTTGGCTTACCACTCTCGGAGATGCAATGATTGGTCACGCTAATGTTGCTCGTAAGGGAGATACAAGATCAGTAGCTGGATTTGCAGAGTGGATATATAAATGGAGAACTCAACTAGATCTAATCGATCCTAGAGTGATTATTCATGCTCATGTTCATGGTGCTGGTATCTCATACGATAGAGGAGGGCACTGCATTATGATTGAGGGGGGTTACTCTGGAGAGATAGAGGCACTAGACTATACTATGGCAAATGGTGCAATAGGATGGAGACCACCCGTACTAGGATATACTAGTTTTACTCAGAAAAAAGACAAGGAAGAAGAGTGGAAAACCGATTTACGAACAGTTCGTTTTAATTTGGTATAATAAACTATTGAATCTGAGGAATTATCATGTGCGAATACTGTGAAACCTGCACTACTTTTGATTGTACGAACTGTTGGATTCTAATTGTAGCAGGCTAATAAATAGGAGAATAAAATGGATGCTTTAATGTCAACAACCTCCGAGTTGGTAGGCTTTGGTGCTTTAATTGCAATGCTTGTCAATAGCGGTAAATCATTCGGTATAGTTAAAGATGGTGAAGCCAAGAAATGGGTAACTGGTCTCAATATAGTATTAATGTTATCTATCTATTTTGGTGGTATTCTTGATTTCAGTGTCATGTCAGTTGATCCTGCTGCCGGAACTCTTGCTGAGCTAGCCGGAGTAGCCTTCGCACTGGTGGCACAATTAGGAGGATCTAGCCTAACTCACATAGTTATGAGAGGAGCACCTATAGTAGGAGCATCTCATTCGCAATAATGGAGGAAAAATATGGACGAGGATAAGAAAGTGGTAGAACCAAAAGAGGCAAAGCCGGTAGCAAAAGCTGCAGTAAAAAAACCTGTTGCTAAAAATGCTGCACCTAAGAAGGTAGTAGCTGCTAAGTCTGAGGCTAAGACTAAGGCAAAACAGAAAGAAATCAAAGAGATCGTCAAGGGTATTGAGCCACTTAGTCCTTTGGGATCTTTATAACTCAAGACATTTCTTCCTATTAGGATATCGCCCGCAAGATTTTGGTCTTGTGGGCTAGTTTCGTTCTCTGAGCTAACTGTAAACTTCTGTTTTTAGCTCGGCGATATAGGGTAAGGTACGATAGCAATCATCGTAGTCTAACCCATAACCTACAACCCATACAGACAATATTTTTGAAAGTTGGGAAGCGTTGAAATGACAGAGTCTTTCACTGTAAGTTGTGATGTTTGCAATAGTAAAATGAAATCTAATTTATGCAAAATAGTTTGTCCTAATTGTGGCTATATGATGGACTGTTCAGATCATTCTATTAATATGCCGGAGAAATATAAACATGAACGAATCAAAGAGTATAGCACTAACATCGAAAGCACGTAGCCATATTGTTCAATTGCTTACCGAACGCGATATTCCAGACCATGGACTACGTGTGTTTGTATCGGGTGGTGGCTGTTCCGGCATGCAATATGGTATGGCTATGGAAGGTGAGTCCCGTGAATTTGATACTATAGTAGATGATGATGGTGTTAAGGTTTTTATTGATCCCACATCACTTATGTATATGCGTGGTTCTTCAATTGATTACGCAGACAACTTGATGGGAGGTGGCTTTAGTATTGACAATCCACAAGCGGTAGCTAGTTGTGGGTGTGGCCACTCATTCCGTACTTCTGATTCTCAAGACAGTACAGGTCAAGCTTGTTGCTAGGCTTATCTAAATATCTCATTAAGTTGTCGATTTACCTTCACGAAAGTTGTACATTTCGGAAGAGCTTTTAATGTCTGTGCTCCTGCATATGTGCAAGCACTTCTCAGACCTCCAAGAATTTCTTCGATGGTTTTTTCTACTGACCCCCGATAAGGTACTTGAACCATCTTTCCTTCACTAGCACGATAAGATTGTTTCTCTCCATAATATTTTACTTGAGCTTCTTCGGATGACATTCCGTAGAAGACCATCGTATCATTTTCTATTTCGCCTAAGCATTCATCGTGGCCCGCAAGCATACCACCTAACATAACAAAATCAGCTCCAGCACCAAATGCTTTTGCAATGTCGCCAGGGACATTACATCCACCATCGCCCATTACGTGACCACCAAGACCATGTGCGGCATCTGCACATTCTATAATACATGAAAGTTGAGGATACCCAACACCTGTCATTTTGCGTGTGATACAAACTGAACCAGGCCCTATACCTAGTTTCACGATGTCGGCTCCAGCAAGAATTACTTGTTCTGTAGCTTCAGGAGTGCAAACATTACCAGCAACTATAATAGCATTGGAATGTTTCTCCCTAACTTCATTTATGTAATTGAAGAATCTTTCGGTGTAACCATTTGCAATATCAATGCATAACCATATTGGAGTTTCAAAATCTAATTCAACATCCAATCCAATCGTTCTCATTAAATATTGTAAGTCATTGTTTTTTGGAAAATCTACAAACTTACACAATGCAGTGAGCATGTTAAACGAGGATAATACTTCAGCCATATTCGATGTTCCCACATGATCCATATTGGATGCAACTATAGGAACACCCTTCCAAACATGTTTTGAATATTTGAATGAAAAAACCCTGTTTAGCTCTGCATTTTTTCGGGATACAAGAGTGGATCTTTTGGGGCGAATCAGAACATCATTAAAGTCGAGTTTTATATTGTCTTCTATTCTCATCTATCTACAAATATAATCTTCTATTTGCCTCCATTTGTAGATTCCAAGTACAGTCAGGACAATAATAAAACAGACTGTAACATTTTTTAATCCTTTCATTTCTTTTTCCCTTTCTTTTTAGTTGGTTTTTGTAAGGCCTCGGCATATATTTCATAGCTTGTTCCAGGCAGCCATTGACCGTTTTCTAATTGATGAACGCCCTTTATTCTGAGCTGTTTGCCTGCTGAAATAGCTTTCTCTTCAGTGCTCCAACTCATTTTAGTTTCCTTTTTCGCCTAAACTTTTTGTTTTTCTTTTTACGTTGCTCAACCTCAACAAGTGCATGTCTTCGAAGGATCTCGAGAATTACTTCCTCTGTTGTTATATTGGGGCCACCACCGGATGTTAGAAGGTTATACATCTCGCTCCATGAGAGTACCTTCAGGTTTGTTTTACCAGTCGTAAGGATTGAAGAAGACATACGACTTAGCGCCACTCATCTTTGTCTTTTCGAGCAATACTATCTTTTACACTAAATTTACCATCTGGATAACGTCTCTTAAGCTTCCCCATGTTTGCTTGGCGAATATGAGTACCAGTAGTATCAAGCAAGGCATAGATGGCATTAAGATAAAACTCAACATCTCCTAGCTCGTTAGTAAGCTTTTCTACATCAGGCTCGTGTCCTTGGTTAGCTACTTTTTCAACAAGCCCAGCCACTTCGCCAGCCTCAGATGCAAGCCCCAAGGCTAATAGTACAAGATCTGATGAATGATTGTATAGATTAGATACGAAATCTTTATACTCATAATCAAAAGATGTTGTTGATACAGGATCTGCTTGACTATTCAAATACACAGGTTTAAAATTGGAATCAAGATTTTTCATTTGTAGTACCAGTAAGCATGCTTATTGTAGACTGACTAAGTGTCCTAACGAATGCTGCTGCCAGCTCAGAAGCTTTTGCAATAGAGCGGCTTCTCGAGCCTCCAAGCTCTAATATCTCGTCAATTTCATCTAGACTTTTTGCCGTGTCATCGGTAAGCCAGATACCTACTGTTCTAGCCTTTCCATCTCTACGCTGATTGTTGTATTCTCTCGTCATATTCCTCCCACCCAAACTCATTTGGATCTATAGTGTGAGAATGGCCATTGCGTCCAATAATATATGTTGGTTCAGTTGGTAGTCCTTCCATTGTTCTCCAAACAATCCAGAGGTGTGCCAAAAAGACCTTAATCATCTTTCTCATTGAAGCAAGATGCTTGTGTCCCTTTGTCCATTCCGGACGCTCTTTGTCATAATGATCGCGTGCTTTATCGTATAATCTTCGATATAAGCTCCCAGGAGTTCTCACAAAAGAAGTAGCTACTAGATAACAAGCAGCTTTTAGCCTGCTGTTATAGTGTAGCTTTTTTCCCTTTTCTTTTTTTTCCCTAACACCATCAAAAACAGCATAGCCAGCATAACGCCATAAAGCACTTACCGTAGGTGCTCTATCAATGTCTATAAAGCTAACTAGCTTGGCTGCCAGTGTATAGCTAATGCCTTTGATGTTACAAAGCTGTTGTACTATGGGAACATCTTCTGCTATAGATACAATGTCTTTATCAAGTTCCTTTTCTAGCTCGGAGAATCTTTCATGCCACTTCTCATACAGAAAGTAAGTATCATGGTTTGCCTTATCTTGTTCATTTTCCAATGCTGCTAGTCTGTTTCCAAAAGCTATACGACTTTTTTGTATTGCACGATCTCTTGTATCTATTAGTGACCTTATATCAGATATTGACATTGTCTTCCTTTTTATGTTTTAGTTTTCCGCTTGGTTCCCTAGGGTATCTTCTGTATCCAGGCTCGCAGCACATCTTTGGGCTTCTTTATTTCATCGGCTCGCTTTATCTATATAGGTATCTTCCTCTTATCGGCTCGCTTAGTATTACCGGTTTTCTTCTCCTTTGTTGGCTCGCTTTATCTAGTTGGGTTTCTCCTCCTTATTGGCTCGCTCGTTATAGTCGGTTTCCTTTTCCTTCTTGGCTCGCTTGTCTAACTTGGTATTCTCGATGATTTTGGCTCACATCTCCTTTTGTTTTGTACTCATGTATTTTATATTAAGGGGTAGTCAGGTTGTTCTATACTCAAGCAAACATCACTCATAATGGTTGGTTAATTTTAACCGTACTACCCCTTAGTACACTTTAAGTGTCGTGCGATTTACACTTAAAAATCAACCAAGGAAGCACCTGAGGCCGTGATAAAAATTGTCCTAAGTGGCAAGGAGGTGTAAAAGTCCACTTTAGAACCGACCTCAGGTAAGCCAGCCTACCGCTAGAAGAGATGTAACGTATAGGCTAGCAGATGAAAATATGGGTGTCCACGCGCCACCATGAAGCCTTCCCGTAAAATGTCTTACCATCCGTGTCTCTCTACTAGCAATACGAGAATGTTGATAAGGCTGATAGAGGGCTATAAAGGCGTTATACTCGGCACCCATATATTTCTACTCTTCTTTGCTAACTTTGTCTTTGTTCTCGTATGCTTCCCATGCTGCTCTGAAGCCTTCCTTCTCTTTTAGGCCCCACTTGGAAACAACAGAATTATAGGCCTCTTTGTCTCCAGCCATAGGCCAATTGTTTTGACCCACAGCAAACATAGCAAATGTACCTATTCGGCCCCCTTGTCCCCTCTTGCCAATGAGCCATTCACTGAATCCCGAAGGAGCTGCTGGTTGAGGGACGCTATCGGATTCTTTGATCTTACTAAATATTGACTTCTTATCCACTGCATCATCCTCGGATTTGTCCTTAGGTGAGGCGCCACTCGGCCCCTGCGACGGAAATGTTTCTGGTACCTTTGCCATAATTAATTCTCCCTTGATTGTCTAGCTTACGCAAATTGTAATTGACTACGCTAATTGATGATATTCCCGTTGCCATGCTTATCTCGCGATGAGATGGTGATCGACCACTATGTATTTGCTTATAATCAATAATATAATCGAGAATAAGGTCATCGTTACCAGGATTGTTTGCTTTTTTGTTGTTCTTGTGCTCTACCGATTCTTCTGTCATATACTCTAGGTCCTTTGCCTTATGGCATTGTCTCCGTTTTCTTAGCCGACCCTACCAGTTCAGCAACTATACGATATGCATCTTCGAAGCGATCTACTAAACTATCTTTAGTAATTTCCGCGTCAGCAAAGGCCTTGGTAACTGCATCCTTGTCTCGAAAACCTTGGTTTTGAGCAAACTCCCAGAGTGCACTCCAAGCATCTACTGTTGTCATTTGTATGTCATCGCTTTTATAAAACTCTATGCCTAGCCCAAACATCCTCATAAGACATCGGCATAGTCCTCGACTAATAGCAGCAGCAATCGCATTGGAAGTAGGCATTCTGGCCTCGTTAACGAAACTTCCTACTTCTGTAACAGAGCGGTCCATTAGCTGCATAGTTCCATTAGACTCAAATGGGATATGCATTGTGAACTTCACCAACGCAGCTACATTCTGCACATCTTTACCTTTTATATTGTCTGTAAAGACATCCCATTTTATGGCATCGTAGCTCCATAGATTTCCTAGTGCGTTTTGGATTGTTTCTGTTGCCCAGGTGTGAGAAATGTAGCTAAATGTTTTTCCGCCTTTCCCTGGACGCTTCTGAATTGCACTTGTAGGTACCTTTTTCTTTTTAAGAGCATTAATAGCTTTAAGAAACTCTGGGTTGATCTCAGACTTGGTTAGCTCTGCTGCTGCTGTTGAAAGTTCTGTATTTTTAGCCATAGTTATGTGTCGCCTCGTTAATGATGTTATGATACATTTTTGCGTTTTCTGGTCCTAGGTCCACACTATCTACAAAATCATGTAGTCTCTCCTCTCCATATCTTTTAACAAACTTTCTTGCTAAAACCGATCGCAGCCTTTTAGTTTGGCCTAGCTGCATATGACATGGATCATGGTGTAACAATGAGCAATTTTCTGGTGCAAAGATCCGGTCATGCCGCTCATTCTTTTTAGGTACTGCGTTTCTTTTGAGTAGCCATTCATGCATATCTGCCGGTCTGTACTTGGTAATAGGTTTGTCACACAGATCACAAACTGGCAAAAAGCCAATCTTTGTATTTTGACGCCTTTCTCTCGAGAGCTGATATTTTAGCTGGGCTCTTTTGTAAGCTAGACTCATCTGAGTAATTTAGTTTTTCTGTCTCATGAAGTATCTTTATGCTATGTAAAGCTAGTAATGCTTTTGGATCTATTGGTGTATCTTTTCCTGGAGGAAGCCCATTAAACAACCACTCAATAATCCCGTGAGCGTCTATACGTTTAAGCTGTTTACTGCTAAGAAAATCTTCTTCATACCGACAGATAAATCTTAGTACAGGAATTCGACACTCACTCAGTCCATATTGCTCAAATGTTAATCTTATGGCTACCATCTGTAAGGATGTAGCCATCTCTCCGTAGTCTTTAGAAGATGAGCGTAGGCTATCAAGAAGTGCAAGCTCGGTATCAATACGTTCGTAATGTGCTTGCACTGGTTATGCTCCTATCAAGACATTTGTTCGTACGTAATTATATCGAACAATTGTTTGTTTGTCAAGTAATTAGCTCGCCCTTCTTTATAATATTGACAAGCTGACCACCTGTAATACCATGCTTAACAATCCAGTCATCTGCCTTATATAAAAGTCTCACAGCACGGCCATGTTCGCATTTACTAGCAAACTCACGAGAATTATCATAAGCATCTGGATCCAGACACCAATAAACACCGTGTCTGTAGGTTTCAGAAATCTCTTCGAGGAGTGAGGCAGGGGGAGTCTTTGATGGTATGGAGATTATATCTAGTTTATCATTGTTTGTACGTGCTCGAACCACCATAGCTTTCTTCGCGCCCTCAAAGATGGCAACTGGTCGTTCTCCAGGGGACCAGTCTGGGCGAGTATAGAAGATATTCTGACGAAGGCCTTTCTCGTAGCGATAGCGCCCAATATCAACATCGCCAACAAGTCGGTAGTGGATATTAAGCACACCATTTCTATGGCCTTTAGAATAAAGTGCCTGATTGGGAATAGTATAAGCTGGTACTCTATAAGACTGTCCGTTGTACATAACCATCTTCTCTGCCAAATATCCTAAAAGCCAGTAGTTTTGCCAATCTCTTGGGATACCCTCTTCTGACCAATATGTTGCTTGCTCAACGGTCATTTGCTGATGCCATAAAACCCATGGATGCTGATCATTAAGAATCTTGAGGCTATTAAGACTCTTTTGAATGGCTTGCTCTTGTTTTCTTTCGAGCTCTATTCTCCATTCCTGTATCTGACTCTTGCTTATCTTTGTGCCTTCTACCTTACCTGGCCAGAAAAGATTGTTACAGATCCTGCACCAACCACAAGGATTTCCTTTTAGGAACCATCTACAGCGATCAGGAAAGTCTCTTGAATTATCCCAGTTATGCCCCATATCACCGCAACTCGGGCAAGTACTAGAATACTCATCATTAGTACGCTGAACAACAAATTTAACTTGATTTTTATACTCGCCAAAAATCGGAGGAAGAGTTGATTCTCTCATTAGAAACTTGAAGTGATTGTAGTTTGGCCAGTCCTAAAGTCAACTGAGCCAATAAATGTCTGGCCACTTGCAAGTCTTCCTTGTTGTTTAGTTACTTTAATCACTATGCTGTTTTCTTGTACCAGTAGCTTGTATCCAGTTTCACCCTTAAAAATCGAACAGCTCACCTCTGTTCCTACTGGAACTCGTGTCTTGGGCATCCATAAATTAAGCATTCTTGAGCTACGTTGCTCAATAGCACCACTTTCTTCTGCATCTGACATTTGTGGCATATACCAATTGTCTTGAAACTCTATGCCTCTTCTAGTTTGTACTCCTACCCAAACGGGGCAAGAAAACTCTGCTGCCATATCTCTTAGACGATAGATATCATCTCTTACTTGTAAGCGTCTATTCTGAAAGGTTCCCGAGTCCCTGTGCTCAGGATCAAGCGGTAAGGCTTGAAGATAATCTAAGACAATGCCGCGAATATTAATGTTCTTGCTATCGATAAGCTGTAAGACTCTATGCACGTTGGTTAAATACAAAGGCTGATAGCGATCAATAGCCTTCATAGCGTTACATACCCTGAATATGGGTATTCCGGCTAGATCTGCCTCTGCTCTTGCTAGTGCCGAGAGATCCGATACTTGCCCGTTGGATAAATCCTTGGGATCAAGATCACTCCTACTTGCCAGATCATTAATAACTGTATCTTCTAATAGATTCTCTGTGGAAATAAAAACAACTACGTCTGTAAAGGCACCATCTGGATTCTCTTTACGTAGCCAATTTGCAGTATGACGAGCAATCCATTCTAGCATCCCACTCTTAAAGTTCTGGGGCCTTCCGAGAATGGTCATTAGTTGACCTGGAAGGAGAGGTGCTACATACTCATCTATTTGATTGATCCCCAGTGGTATTCCTGCCTTCCATGCGCCTCCAGCAGCTTGCATGCTCATAATATGGTCATGCGTAAGGGCTACGGCCTCATCAGGCCAGTACAGCATCTGTCGTGTGTCTTTTGTTGGTGCTATCTTATTCTTCATAATTTATAACCGTAGCTTCTGGGAAGACTGTGGTACTCTTGTCTTCCTTACTTCCTTTTATGTCTACTGAACCCTGTTCAATTCTATTAAGAAGATGCGCTATTAGTCCTCTTCCTTTGTTGCCCTCTTGAACAAAATCTTTAACCAGATCTATCATAACGTCTTCTCCGTATACCTGAGCTGCATTATTTATTCGATTTGCTTCTTCTAGAGCCCCTTTTCCTCTTTTGCCAAACTTAATATCGCTCGATACTGGCCATGTCGAGCGTGCTAATGCTAAAATTGTATCTGCAGGCTCTCCGAATTTTCTATCCGCTTCTTTCTTAAGTCTTTCTTGTACCTTTAGTGCTTTATCCTTGTTCTTGACGAACTTGTTATATTCTGCAGAATTATCCCATCTGACAGAACTTCCGCATCCCGGACAGACAATAGTCTTCTGCGGGATCTTCTCTGTACAGTACTGACATCGCTCCATATAGTCCTTTTGACTCATTCCAAGGAACTCTTCAGGTATAGAAAGTATTTGAAGTTTATGTTCAGATTCATTAGCGAAGCTAGTCGACGTCTTAGACGTCGAAAGGTTCTTTTTGAGAGACGTTTCTTTGAGAGACGTTTCTACGGGACATTTTTGACCCGTAGAATGGGACATATTTGTCCCCACGTCGGGACATTTTTGACCCGATGAACGCTTGTTCTCCCAATCATAGTCCTCTGCAGCTTCTCCCGAGAGTATATGCCTAGCAAACTCTTGGAGATCCGGACTAGCATTGATTTGTTCTAGATAGGTGAGGCTTGAGCTGCCCATTCTGCGAGAGCGAGTAATGTAGCCTGCTTCTTCTAGCTCAGTGTTTGCCCTACTTACTGTTTTTACGTTGCACTGTAGTAGCTTTGCCAGTCTCTCCCTACCTGGCCAGCAACTTTCTGCTTCCCTGGTGTGGTAATCATATATGGAGAGTAACTTATATGCTGTACCGCTAATACGAGGATCGAACGCAGCTATACGCGACACATTACTTGTGCCAAAAGAGTCTACTGGGTTTTTATATTTGATTCCTCTGGATCCCATGTGATTTTTTCATTCCCGTGTTGTGTAAGCTTCCTCAATATTGGTGATATGTTCCAATTGTTTGAGTTTTCAATTTTAGTTATTTTTTCTTCTGCTTGTTGTAGTGCTGTTGTTAGTGTGGATTCTTCGATAATCCAGTAGTTTAGTAAGTGATCTCTGGAGTCCCGTACCCTGACGATCCAGTCAATCGTTTTCACATCTCTTCTCCTTGTAAAATAAAAGATAGAGTAGCTAGTGCTACTCTATCTAATATTGTTTTCTATTGTATTGGTAGGTCTTGTGGAGTTTGCTTAATCCAGAAATCAATCGGGACTAGCTTCTTTTCCCTAGCAATAACTACTGCTAGTATTTCGTCATTTAGTCTGTCTTCTTTTATGGCAAACCAAGGAAACATTGTGAAGATTCCTAACCATAGTGTTATCTTTACCCATATTCTAAATCTAAGATTGGCAGTCATGATAAACATATTCTCAATTATGCCACCTGTATTTGTTGTGTTGTTGTTAGACATTCTTCATATAATCCTTTGGGATATTTATGTGAGCTGCAGTGATGGAAAGCTCAAGAAGCCAGCCATTTCTCATTATAACATATCGAGAAGAAAGTTGGGTCTTGGACCCTTATTTTGTGACTACTTTTTAGAAAGGAAGCTCAATATCGATGCTTTCTGAGAATATACTGGTCATACTGATCTCAGATGTATCTAATTCTTCTGTTTCTGGCTCTTTGTTATTACTTTCATTCCTTTTAGGAATATCTGGCATAGGATCTCCAGCCATATTAAAATCAGCTTTTGCCCTTAGACGATTCTCAATCCAGCGCAGTTGTAGATCATTTACATCAGCAATAACTCTAGTTTTCCCGCTTGCTGTGATATATGTCTGGAATGTCATTTCTGGAATACGATCTTGACGAGTTGGATCTAGGGTTTGTATATCTTTTCGATCCGTTGTTTCGTCAGTTATCTTGGCCATTACTTTCTCAACTTCCTCGAGTAAACCCTCTTCATTACTTTCGTAATGATCAAAGAGTTTACGTACAAAAGGAACAGCATCACGAGCCTTGATGCTTAGTCCCCCGCGAGGACCTTTAAATGCTGGCTTAATGTCGTGCTTCTTTAAGAACGGATACCATGTTGCTGTCATAAACTTGAGATCCGAAATGATACCATCTGCCCTAGAGTGCTTAAGACAATATTCTAGCCACTCCTCTATTGTATCCACTTCGGTTTCATGATAATGAAAATAACCCTCTTTCTCTGCCTCTTCGGCTTCTGAGGATAGAGCCTCATCGGCTAGATCTGGTAACCCACCCAGTGTATCAAATACTCTTTCTTTATAAGCTGCCTTTAAGCGTGCTCTTCCCTCTTCGTCATCTTCTGGAAGATCTACATTTAAGTCTTCTGCCATATCGCGCTTATGAACCGCATTAACCATTTCTCTTAAAGACTCAGCAGCACTCTCTGACTCTCTGTTTCTTATCCAGGTGAGTACATTTAAGTTTTTCTCATCATCTGTCATTATGAAACTCCTTTAGTCCATAATAGGACGCGAAAGCATGTGATCTTGATATAGACCATCCGTGCTTTGATATCCACTTTACTTCATACATGCCTAACAAAGTATCTGCATTATATTTTTTTAGTATCTTACGAGTTGTTGTCTCTGCTGAATAGGTCATACTCTTTAGTCCGTTTGCTCTGATTAAATTCTCTTGTAACACCCAGACATTCCATGGTACAAGCCATGAGCGTCTCTTGCGAATACTTTTACTATTTGGTCTGTCCGTCCCCATAGTAATGGCAAGCCATGCCGGAGCATTGTTTACATGCTCCCACTTAGTTAGTCCTTCTCTTTGATTCTCTCTGATATCGTTAAATGGAAACGATGTCTCCGCTTGCTTAATCTCTACTGGTATAGCTCTTCCAAGGTATGTACCTTGTCCATCAAAAGGTAGATTGTCTGTCTTCCAAGTAAGGTTGTGACAGACTTGGCAATATTGTCGATCTGTGAACTTTTGCCACTCTACGCCTTGGAGCCGTAGCATTTTTCCTATTTCTGGTTCGTTTTGTTTACGTGTTGGCATATGTTATAATCGTTAGTACTATATATTTTTATTATAATCTACTTCGGTATAGAAGGCTAGTTATATGACAAAAAATCTTGAACTAGTTCGTGAAACTCAGGTATTGAAAGCATTCTCCCTCCAGTCGTCTGGTATGAGTCTTGAGGAGTCTTGCAAACAAGTTGGTATACATGAACGTACATACTCTCGCTGGGCAGAACGAGCTTTAGCAGGAGTGGAAGATGCAATTCATGACACTAAGGCTGCTGTATCGTCTGCTGTGATTCAAGCATATCCTGAGGCTATAGCTAAGATGATAGATATTGCTACTGGGCCTAGTACTGAAGATAATCCTATTTATCATAGTGTGCGCCTACAGGCCTTTGATCGTCTCAGTAATATGGTATCCAAAATCGCAGATCAACAAGACCCCGAAAGTAGTAAGGCTGAAGAGAACTATCTCTCCTCTTCTCCGCGCTGGCTAGAAGGTCCTAAAACTATTACGGTTGAGATGCATGATGGTACCAAGGTTAAGGTTTCTTCTCCATCTGAGCCTATAGAAGGTGAAGTTACTATAGTTAATCCTTCCGATCAATCGCCACCTAAGTCGTCGCCTAAATCTCTGACGGATAGTAAGTCTTAGGGTGTGTCTTCAAGTGGCTCTTCATCTGATACATCTTCTTGCATATCGTATAGACGACCAAGAATACTTCGAATAGATCTTTCTGTGTTTTTCAGGGTAGTAATTGCGCCCCAGACCAATTCTCTGCCAGTGCTGATTTCGTCTAGATTTTCTAATTTTTCGATGATTAGACTGGCTACCTCATCTCCATCTTCTGAAGAATGTGTTAGACCTTCTCTGCCTATAAAGCTATCATATGACTCATCGACTTGATTGATCAGCCAATCTATAGTTCTTCTCATGCTAATACTGCCTCCCTCAGGCCTAGATGTTGTATAGCTCGTTCTTCATTCCATGGCGTGGCACAGAATTGAGCTATGAATGTACTTGCGTCACGATTGTCTGTAACATAATCTGCTGTAGGTCCCATAGAAACATACTCGTGCCAAACATGGTCGTCATCACTAGGAAAACATATTAGATCCGTTTGCAAGTCAGGCAAATATACCTGATGCGGGATAAAGAATTTTCCTATTCTTAGGTGCCTGGTAAACAAGTTTGTTAGTAGGTTGGTGACTTCTCCACCGAATACTATCTGACGAGACTCCTCAAAGTTACTCTTATCAACATATTTATAGGTTAGTTTTGTATTCATTTTGATATTATCTATTGTTGATCTAACCAACATGCATCTTCATGTTGTTTACAATACGGTTGTGATGTTTCTGTTACTAAGTGTTCTTTTCCATTGGTTAGCCCATTTAAGGTTTTTGCTCCTTTAGTTCTTAGTGCATCTTTAAGTCGCTCTTTGAATGTTGGACCAAATTCTTCCTGTATTTCTGATAATAGTGGCCCGTCTGTGTTTGTGCCTAGTCCTACTGTTTCTAATAGTTCTTCAGATGGATAGCTAAACCATTCTGGATCGTGTATTTCTGTTTCGTGTTTTCCAGAATAGGGTATCTTTCCGTCAATATAAACACCATTCTCGGGCTTGTCTTCTTTCTTGTTGCCATAGTCGGTTGCTGTACGCATAACTACAACAGGACGTGTCGTTGTTATTCCATCTGTTGTAGCTTCAATTTCGTATCTATCTAGAAACTCGTATGAAACCTTATAAGCCATTGACTCGGTGTGCCTAATTGTATACTCAGGCTTTATAGCTAGATGCTTTATGGCCTCATCGAGAACACCTTGGCTTTTAACTGTAGGCCCAAGACCTATTTGTGCAACAAACTTACCCTCATGATTTGTCATTATGATACCGTGGCCTATCTTCTTTCCACCGGATCCTTTATGAAAGAGCATATAAACCCAGCCATGATGGTTAATAAAGTATTTCTCGGCATACTTTCGGACTTGTTTCATTTTCCATTCGAATTCCCAAGTAGACCGCACTATACTTTTGATTGCTTCTATTGGCTGAAGGTCTAGCTTTTGTAAATCTCCAG
>Ga0114999_10004053_pt1 | contig 17941 bp, 12 predicted proteins | sample ArcticOcean_MG_C_3_FD_89820 | JGI IMG/M metagenome (GOLD analysis project Ga0114999, IMG submission 89820) | Marine microbial communities from western Arctic Ocean - ArcticOcean_MG_CB8_126 | ecosystem: Environmental > Aquatic > Marine > Oceanic | place: Arctic Ocean: Canada Basin | collected...
CTGAATCCGCCCAGTCCAGGATAAACTGGAATGCGGCATTGTAGCGGAACATATACCCCAACTGAACCAGCAACTCCTGCTCTTTCGCCAGGGCGATCAGCGACTTGAACGCCTCCCAATCATCGCCGGCGGGTTTATCCAGCCACGCGTGTTTTCCGTGCCCCAGAACGTCTCGTGTGAAACACAGGTTCTGAGCCACCGTACCCTCAACGGCGATGGCAGCAATAGACTCATCCTCGAGCATTTCACGCTTGTTCTCATACCAGTGTATGCCTTCGTAAGCCTCATTGCTCCCAAGACGAGATCGAACCTCTGCATCAGGTTCATACACGCCGCAAAAGTCCACATCTTCATTGGCCTTCATCACCGCCGCCTTGCCACGAGCGTGCGCATGCGAAACGCCATATTGTGCGAATTTCACTGCCAAAAGGAAATCCTCCTGTCAAGGTCGGTGCTGAAAACCATCCAACCATCATGACTATGGAAATCGAGGGCAAGGGCTGGACAAGTACACATTTAATTCCCACCGCACATCAGAACGGTGTTGCTACCCCCAGTTCCTCACCGATATTCTCAAGTGCATTTTGATGAACCTGGCCGACTGGAATGCCTTCTGTCGACCAATCTCTGGTCCGTTCCCATTCGAGATGACCGGGAAGCAGCGCGCGTTCCTCACCCGGGAAGGGATCCAATTTTTGCACGTCTCCAATAAAGGCGTCCATCTGACGTTTAAATGTGTCCGGCGAACAGAACCGCGAAAGGTCGATCGCCATCATGAATGAGCCCTGATTCACAGCGGGCCATTCGGGCCCCTCCTCTATCACCGACTGGATGCCGGCCATAAGCCCACCAAGGGCATGGCAAACCGTGCCCAGCCCCACACCCTTAAAAAACGCCGCAGGCATTTTTCCGAATATCTCCTCGAAGTCAGCCGATCGTGCAGGATAAAAGGAGGTCCCCATATCCAGTATCAAGGGAGGCTGATCGCCAGCGGGGATGGCGAAACTCATGGGTGAAGCGCCTCCCGCAGATCCCAAAGAAGACCCTGGCTGAAGGTTCCTCACGTGAGAGGACACGACAAACCCGACGAATCCAGCTTCGCACGGAATTCTGCTATATTTTCCCGCGCTTCCAAAATGGTGATGGTTTCTGGTGCTCACCGCGGCCAGCCCGATCTCCCTCGTCTTTTCCACGAGCAAATTAGCCGCCTCCCAGGATGCGATATGTCCCAGGCTTCCATCTCCATCCAGGACCGCCGTGGCCGGTGAATCCTGAACCACCCGGACGTTGGGCTTGGGATTCAGTTGTCCTTCTTTCAGATTTCGCAGGTATCCGACAGACTGTCGGGTGCCGTGGCTGAATACACCACGAAGATCTGTGGCTACCAGTAGATCCGCCATCAGTTTGGCGTGCTCGCCGGACATACCCACCACTCCGAACATTTCCGAAACAAACCTGTGCATCGCATCCGGCATCACCCGGATATACTCATCGGGTACTACGTTCACTGAAAATCCTCCTCCGAAAAAAAAGTTGTATCGAACGAATTCAGCCTCCCAGACTGAAGACACCCTACCAAGCCGTACTATGCGTCAGAACAACCTTGAATGTCTGCCCAACTTCAAAATCATATAGGAATCCTCTAGAGTAATCCAGGTCGTCCACAAAGCCTCTTACGAAATCGCCCTCCTCGACCCGAATGACAGTTTCTTCATCTTCTCTCACCACAGAATGGATGAGATAGGTCGCATCGCGATCGTTGTCATTCTCGACTGAAATGAATTTTTCTGACAGGTCGATGCCTTCGGGCGGAAGGGTATCGGTACTTATCACCCCATTGCTGAATGACGTCACTCTGCCGACCCAGGCGGGCAGCTCGCCAGACAAGCCCTTGCCATTTCTAGAAATCGTACTCCCACCCGATATCATCGCCCATCCGGTTCCATCACTTCGCTCCGAGAACAGACCAAATTGCCCGTCAAACTCCAGGCCGTCGGCAACAGTTCGCTGCTTGCCATCGCCGAAAATTACCGTATCGACTCGCCCATCCGGTAATTCCACATGCACAGCTCTCGCTCCCGGCCCACCACTCACCTGCAATTCCCGAACTGCCCGGACAGCTCTGCTGCCTTTGTATGCCTCGATCAGGCTCAAGAATGATGACCGGCTGTTTTCACTCGCCACCACACCGTAGGTAAGTCTTCTTGGATTATTCCCCTTGTTTTGGGGAGGATCGCCGTGGCAGAGAGAAACCTCTCCGGGCGGGCTCAGAAGATTCCAGCGGAGATGCACATCGGTCAGCTCCGGCTCACCCGAAGCGATCGAATCTGGAAGAAGCTTCCAGGTATCCTTTACGGTCCAGTCCACCGAAACCACATCCTCTGGCTGTCCGCATCTGCGCACATCGTAAAGATACTGGAACCCGCTGCCCATATAGCCTTCCACCTCACCATCATAAAACTCGCCGCATGCCACATCCGGACCCGCATACGTTCCACTTTCCTGGGCCTCGAGCTCCATACCGGTTGTTCGCACATCTCCTTCCGCCGCGTGAAAGAGGAAATGATGCGATGTGCCGCCCGCGACTCGAAACAGATCAACGACGTAGAAATCAGTCTCATCCACGCTCACCATCACACTTGACCGCCGATATTCAGAACACTGTGGATACACGTCAGGAGAGGAAACACTGATCGCCTGAACATGCTCGCCGCACCCTACGTACTCCACCTTTCCGGAATAGGTTCCCTCCTGGTTACTGGAATCCACCATCACCGTATTGTGCGAGACCGTATGATTCGACCAGCCGTCGCGTGTGGGCCAGATCCTCGCGTGCTCGGGATAGCCCAGATCAGGCAACAGGTCGAGACCGAATCCATAGAGACCCATATTCAAGCGATCCGTATGCCCGTGTCCGTTGTTTCGACCATAATACAACCAAAGTGTGCGTTCCAGCTCTCCTACACCGTCACGGATGAGTGCCAGCCCATAACCCGTCATCACATCGGTATCGAGCAAGAGCGGACCTTCGCGGCTGGCCACTTCTGAGATCCTGTCCCGAATCGCTTCGGGCTCCCGGTCGAAAATCGTTCCCCGCACACCAGACAAGTACCCGGCGACCAGGTGATGAGCCATCTGTGCGAACAGTGGATCGCCATAGCGCTCGAAACCGCTCATACAATGGTCAACCGTAATCCCACCCAAACCAGGACTACCGGTACTCCCGGAATCCCCGATGGACGGCACGAATTTCCCCTGAACCGTTAACCGAATCGGCGCAAGGAACATCTTCTCGAATCTCGCGTATTCCCTGACAATATATCGGTCAAACGAAGGCCGTGAATGCAAAAGCATATCCAGCGTCTTCATACCCAGTGGTGACCACAGCCACCCCAGACTGTAGCCTGGCGCTGCTTCAGAACCAATGCCATCCCGGTCAATTTCTCCTGCGAACAACTGCGGGATGTGGCCGCCAACCGGCTCACGGCCCATCAGATAGCCCGGTTGAAAAATCCAGTCCAGCCAATCGTCCGTATCTTCGGCGTCCAGGGCGATCGCCAGAAGCGCCATTGTGGTCTGGTCACCGGGCTCGTTGTGATGGATATCTCCCACCACGATCGCGTGGATCGCCTCTCGAATCACGTGGTCTTCAAAGTGCCTGCAGAGCGCGTCCACACTGTCCTGCTCCTCCAAACCAAACCTGCTCTGTTTCTCACCCAGAAATTGAAGAAACGCGTCTCCATCCTCCCACGAATCACGAACTGCGTCATAACACTCCGTGAAAATCTTCAGCAGGGAAGGTTCCCAGATTCTCCCATAGATGCGTCCCCTGCCGCTCAGGCCATCTGAGTTGTAAAACCCGTGTCCTGCCCAGAATGACCAGTCCATATCGGGATAAACATCGGCGATTCTGGCAAGCATCAACCCTGCCTTTTGTGCATAGGTGCGCTCGCCGGTAAGCAGGTAGGCCTCCTTGAATGACCGGACGGCTCTGCCTATTTCAGACCAGATGCCGTAGTGTCCATAAACGCCAACCAACTTGAACGATTCACCTTCCGAGTCGGTCCAACCAAACCCGTCATCCACACAAAATTGATGTAGAGGATCTCCCGGGTCCGGATGTTCCGTATTGAAGAGCAGGCTTCGGTCCGCCCGTTCCGGATCAAAGAAACTGTCGTCTCCCTTCCCACTTTCATAGAACGCGCCGAAATCGTTTGCAGGAAACTTACCGCCGCAGTGTGTGCAGGTAATCTTCCAGGGTTCCGCCAGAACATCGGTACTGAAGCGACCTCCTCCCTGAATGCCGGTGTCTTTGCACGCCGGGCAGCCCTTGATGATACTCGCATTGGTACTTCGTCCGACCGTCTGCTCTGTCACCATACCCCACAATTGATCATCCGAAAGGGAAATCCACCTTGCTGCCTGTGCAATGGCCTGATCCCGCTCTTCCGCCGCCCATTCGAATCTCTTCACATTTCGCCGGGCATTTTCAATCTGCTCCCTAGTCACAAAATGTCCACCACGTTTTGACAATTCGCCCTCCAGGTCCAGGATCCACTTCCGTGTCCAGAGGAGGCAAGATAGGTGTCTCGACGACCGGGATCAAACCATTTGTGACAGGTGACCAAGAGCACAAAATCCTCCACCATTCGGCATCCCGATACCCATTGACACCACCGGAATTCGCCGCTATTATGTCCAACATTAATCACACGTTCAAAACCCGGATTCGAGGACCATTCCATGCCCCACAAGAGCTCTTTTGCATTCCGCACCCACGGAGGCGTTTGCGCAGGTGAAACCTGGATCTACGATCACCAGGAGCCCATTGCACGCTTCGATAACAGAATCATCGAGCAACCGGAACAGAACCTGAGATATTTCAACGGAAATCTCAAACCCGTCAACCTTTATGACATCAAACTGGCTCCTGGCGGGCGCCCACTGGTCTGCGGCCTGCAAATGTTCTGGGTCTTTCAGCACAAAGTTCTGGTGACATCCGAACTCGTAGGCTATGAGGTCCAAGGACAGGATTCGGACTGCCTTACGCTCACTGTGATCACCAAAGACCCTGGCGGGGTGGCCACCTCCCGGAGAGTCCTGACGCTGACCTATGACCGGGAGTCAGGCTCCTACATTTATGATATCAAAGCACATCTCGAAATCCACAGTCCCGAAGTCCTCGACAGTGAGGAAAAACTACACTTCGAATACTGTGATCCCTGGTATACGGACATCCCGGGATCCACTGTGGAATTTCCAGGTATGTGGGAGAAGAAATACACCCACCTTCTGGCGGAGAACGGAGACGGAACCATCTGGCAGATGCCGCTCAACCATATGGCAACAGGCGTGCCCAGCCCTCAGTCTTTCAAGCGCGATGGTCTTCTCGTCCTCGGGTATGACGAGGGCAACAACCCCGCCTTCGAATTTGTTGGCGAAACTGCGGAGCGAACATCGATCGGCGTGTGCAACTGGGGGTATGATGTCCACTTCGTAGGGCACTATACCCGGGACGAACTGTATGCGCCAATCTGCCCTCACTTCAGAATCCGGCTGTGTCCCGACGAGAAAGTGAAGGAAATGCAGGCAGCGGCAGAACCCATCCCACCGGTGATCTATAATGGCTTCGAGGAACTGCCGCTTTATGAACGGGAAACCAGCTTCGCGAACGGGCTGAAACTGAACGAGCCTACATCGGGAAACACCGATCCATGGCCGTGGTTGCCCGAGGGAGAAGGAACTGAATGGTGTCGAACCGAAGGTCGCTCCGACAAAAACTCTCTACAGATCTCGAAGGAATCAGACGGTCCATCCGAATGGCTCATGGATCGCGAGAGCGAAGGCGCATGGACAGAGCGCTGGACACCCGATGTCACATATAGGATCACCGGATTCATCCGGACCAAAGGTGTGGAGGGGCGAGGTTCATGTCTTGCCGTGCGATGGGGCGTTTACAACTATCCCGAGCGATTTCCCTATGTGTGCTCCGAGAAACTGAGTGGCGATAACGACTGGACGCAAGTGAGTGTGGAAATCGAAGGACCGCCGCCTCCGGAAGTTGGAGCGATACACATCATCTTCCGACAGGATGGGAAAGGTAACTCGTGGCTGGATGATGTCACTGTGGAACGGGTATAGAACATCGCGAGGAAATAGGTCAGGTGGAAAGTGCCGGCAGGAGCCGGTTCACAAGGACTGAGGTCCCTCGATACACCTTCCGCAGCTTGCGCTGCTCCAGGCACTCGGGAAAGCGGGTAGGGGTGAATCGGGGATAAAAGCGGGATAATGGGAGCAACGCAGAACGACATCGCCCGGAGTCAGGAATGAATTGGGGACATTGGTGCATATCAAAATTAAAATCCGAATACGGGTGGACTGAACATGCAGGAAATGGTGGGATTGATCGGGCTTGGCGAGATGGGTGAAGGGATGGCCCGAAACATCTTGAAGAATGGGTACTCGGTAGTTGTTCACGACCTCCGGTCCGAGCGGATGACACGATTGGCTCAGGCGGGGGCGGAGATGGCTAATAACCCAGCGGAAGTTGCGGATCGTTGTAGATGGATTGTCCTGGTTCTGCCCGACGGGTCCGTCGTACAATCGGTGGTTCTGGGCGAAGGCGGGATTTTGGATCACCTTGAGGAAGCGCACATTCTGATCGATTGCGGGACAACCCACCCGACCACCACGATAGACATCCACAACGAGGTGCGACGGCAAGGCGCAAGATTTATTGACGCGCCGGTATCCGGCATGAAGGCGCGAGCCGATGATGGCTGCCTGACGATGATGGCAGGCGGAGATCCGGGGGCATTTGCCGAGGTGACTCCGCTGCTCGAATCGATGGCAGACAACGTCACCTACATGGGTGGGAGCGGGAACGGCCAGCTGACCAAAATCCTCAACAATGTCCTGTTCAATATATCGATCGCAGCAATGTCCGAACTGCTTCCACTTGCGGTCAAACTCGGACTCGATCCAGAGAAACTTCAGAAAGTGGTGAGCACGGGGTCCGGGCAAAGCTACGGATTCGATCATTTCTCGGAATTGGCACTCTCCAGAGACTTCCAAACCGGATACGCAATGGATAAGGCCAGGAAGGACATGGATGCCGTCCTGGAATTTGCGGAGGAAGAGCGTGTGGAACTGGTCCTGGCGGAAGCGGCGATGAGGACGTATGAGGAGACCTTGCGGAGTGGGTTTGGTGCGGAGAACAAGGCGGCAATGGTGAAGGTGTGGGAAGAGAAGTTGGGGGTGTTGGTTCGGAAGCAGGAAGATCGATGAGCGGAAATAATTCGACGGGTGAGGAGGTCCCTCGATACACCTTCCGCAGCTTGCGCTGCTCCAGGCACTCGGGAAGACGGGACGGTGGGATTTGAGGGAGATTCGTGGATGAAGGCAGAAAAACCCGGACAAACTTTGGTGCAGATTCAAACCAATATTGATCGAAGTAGGATGGTGGAAGTCGCCGGCGGGAGCCGGCTCCTACGGTTGGGCGGTCGGGAAAAGGGGTATGGGTGAAGCGGGGATAAAGGCGGGAGAATAGGAGAAGAGCGGAATGACAGATGGGAACCGCAGATTAGGGAATGGTATGGAAAAATCGGGTCGAAAGAAGCTCTGGTTCAATCGAATGGTGGAATACTGGAATATGCCCGGGCCGGATGAGCGGGCGCGATTTCTTGACCACGTTCGGCTGGCAAAGCTGCAGGTCGTTCAAACGGGCCATTTCGGGCCCTTCCTTTACGGACTTGCGGATGATCCGAAGGCGGAGCGTTATTGGGCGGGCATGCCGCTTGTGGGCGTGCGTAAAAACCTTGAATATGCCGCGGAACTGATCCGAGATATTCAAGACGCAGGTGCTCAGGTTATCGGGCAGCTCAGTCTGACCTGGCATTATGCAAATCACAATGAGGGACTTGGTCTATTCGGATCCTGGAACTCTATCTGGTCTGATGACCTTCTGGGAAGTGCGCCCTGTTCTCCGGAAGCTTGTCACCAGATACTACCGGCCGGATCAATCCGATCGTGGGACATCGTGGGGCGACCGTACCAAACGTATTCCGGTTGCATGTGCAATCCCGCCTGGCTCTCGGTTCTCAAACCCATGGTCAAGAAGGCGATCGATCTGGGCGTAGACGGCCTCAACGCTCATCATAATTTCGAAAGTTTTTGCGCTTGCGAACATTGCAGATCCTATCTGATTCCCCGGCTGACCGAGGTGTTCGGCAACGAACAACTCCGTATCATCCTGGGAGGATCACTCGAAGAAGTCAGTGAATTCTCCAAACCGCATACGGACTGCCCTGAGGATTTGGGCAGCAGGTTCAAAGTGGAAGTCACTCGCGCGGCCAACCTTCGCAGGAAGGAATTTTTCGACGAACTTCTGACCGACTACGGCCGATCCCTGAAGCCGGACCTGATCCTCGCCCAATGGTATCACAAGTATGACTTCAATGCGCACGACGAGCGCAGTATGCTGCCCGACGATCTGTGGGCGAAGGGTGAAGACTACATCTGGTACAGCCAGGGACCCTATCGCTGGCTGAGCGCGATCAAGGAAGGGTTCCTCGGCGACATGGGTATGCCTGCTAGATATGTCGAAGCAATGGGAAAGGGCAAGCCCTTCATCATCATGAAATACGACTACAAGCGATGGCGCCTGTGGATCGGTGAAGCGGCAGCCCACCAGGGCGCCTCATTCGCCTTTCACGCGGGACCACCTCGTGGAGATACCGAGCCAGGAATCGGCCGTTCGAGCGATGACTTTTATGGTCCCGCTATCCGCTACCAGCAATTCCTGGCAAATCACCAGGAGTTGTTCGAATCCGTAAAACCATGGTCCCAGATCGGCCTGGTGTATCCCCGAAGAGCCGAGCGAGCGGGTGAATCAGAATCCACGCTTCCTTTAAAGCGGATGGGGCGCGTTCTCGAGGATCACCACTTTCTGTTCGACATACTGATGGAGGAATCGCTGTCGGAAGCAATCGATCGGTATGAGCTTTTGATCCTGCCCGAGATCGAGCGGATGTCCACGCACGAAATCAGAAACGTATTGCGGTGGGTGGAATGCGGAGGGAATCTGCTGTTAACCGACCGTTCAGGGATCGCCGATCCCAACAATATTCCACATCAAGAAGATCCGTTCTTGCCCTTCAGAAAAAGCAATCCGACTCAGCATGGGAAAGGCACAATCTCATATCTCAAGGATGGCCCCTGGGAGCCAAATTCATTCACGATCGATGAAATCCAGGTGCCCACCTATCCCATCGCAACGGAAGATCCATTCAGTCACTCGCTTGCCGAGACAATCAATGAATCGATCCGTCAACCCTCAGTCACAACAAACGCGCCCTGGTATGTACGGATGCGCACCTGGCGCTCTTCGGACGGCAACCGGCTGACCATACACTGGGTCAACTATCTACAAGATGAGGATGCTTGCATCGAAGTACCCATCCCCACGGGCCCAATACAAGTCACCTGTTCATCACACGAAGGAAAATCAATCGATCGCGTGGAGTGGATCTATCCAGAAATGAAAGAACCGACCGAATTGGCCCATACCTCGAGGGCATCTTCCATCACATTCACGATCCCCAATCTGATCGTCTATGGTATCAGCATATTGCATTTGAAGCCATGAAAGGAAACTCATGAAATACGTCGCCGGCATCTTTGGATGCGGAGGCATGGGTGGTGTCTGGTCCAAAGTCATCCCCGCAAATCCCGATTGCAAAGTCCTCTTCACATACGACCCGAATCCGGAGGCAGCCAGGGAAAGAGCTGCGGAATGTGGCGCAGAGCCCGCTGCCACTCCCGAGCAGATACTCGAAAACCCCGACGTAAACATTGTCCTCATCTGCTCCCCCACCTTTACACACCCGGACATGGTCAGGCAGGCGGCAACCGCAGGCAAACACATCCTGTGTGAAAAACCGATGGCGCTGACGCTTGCCCTGTGTCAACAAATGATCGACGATTGCGAAAAAGCAGGCGTCAAACTCGCCATCGGCCAGAGCATCCGGTTCTGGGGCGCATTCAGAAAAATCAGGGAACTGGTCGCTGAAGGCCTCATCGGCACACCCTGCCTAGCTCAGGTACACCGGATGTCCAAAGCGGGGATCAGAAAGGCGGAGCCGAGCAAACCCGGGCCTCAACAATCTCGACGACCCTGGCGCTTCGACACCCGGTATGCGGGCGGCAACATCCTTGAAAGTACTGTGCACGAACTAGACTTCACGCGCTCGCTTCTCGGTGAAGTCTCCTCATCTTATTGTGAAGTAACCGGAAACGAAACCTACGGAAATGTCCGGAGCCCCATTGTCATACAGGCCATGGTGAATTTCGAGAATGGCGGCCAGGCCACGGTTCGCCAGGGTGGTATTGTCGGATACCCTTGTCGGGGATCCTGGGTGGCCGGAACAGAGGGAACCCTCTCCTTCGACGCCTGGGAAGGACCTGTCTATCACCATCATCCCGATCTCGATGAACCCCGTGTGCTCCCGTGCGACGACACTTATGCCTATGATCTGGAACTCCTGGATCTGCTGAATGCCATCGAGGGCGATCATGAACCGGAGAACAGCGGAATCAACGGCATGAAGAACATCGCGCTCGGGTTGTCGATGTATAAATCCATCGAACTAGGAAAGCGGATGGTGTTCAAGAATGGACTTCCTGTGGATCTCCCAATGGACTACCAGTATCGCGGCCTCAACAACATAAAAGAATAGCCCGAGGGAAAAACCATGCTGCATAGAGAAATGAATGGAATCTACCTCACCACAAAGGTGATCAGGGACAATCCGGACTATATAAAAATCCTGGCAGACGAAATCGGGCTGAATCTCGCCATTATCAGTTTCGACGGTCAGCTTCCACAGAATGTCCTTTCAAAAAGCCCCTTCGACGAAGTCCCCCTTTCAGACACCTGCCTGGAGAGCCTGATCACCAAACACATGGACGGCGGTCTCGTAGACCCACTCGAATTCGATCGGGTCCGGGAATCGGTCGGTCCCAGCGTAGGAACAGGTGGGGATGATGCAATCTTTCGGGAATGCATCGAGACTGCACAGCAAGCAGGATGCGATGTGTGGATCTGCGGTGGATGCTGGACACTCAGGCGACTCATGTTCTGTCCATCCAATGCCTCGACCAACGACTGGTACGCATCCGTGTATGGCTACTGGGCTTCCAACTATGGTGTCCAGGGACTCGACATCACGCACACCCGATACCCAATGGGTTCATTTCCTCGGGGACTATTTTCCTGCACCTGTGAGAATTGCGCCAAGGAGGCGACCTCGCTGGGCTATGACATGAACAAGATGCTCAACTCTGTGAAATCAGCGCACAAGCGCCTGAGGACCGTAGACATAGCGCTGCTATCCGAAGTCGCACGAAAAGGCATTGGCCCTCTCGATATTCTGCAGATACTCGGGATGGATCTCGGGATTCTGGACTGGTTTCGATTCCGCACAGATCTTCTATCAAAAAAACTTAAATGTATCCGCAAATCAGTTCACGAGGCCAACCCGGGTGTCCTCTTCGGCATGGACACCTACCCCGCTTCCCTGTCCCTCTTCATGGGACACAACCACGCCGAGTGGGGCAACTTCGCTGACTTCGCCAGCCCACTCGTGTCCCACATCTACCAGTTCGTCTCCCTCACCCTCATCGAGTGGGCTAAATTCCTGCAGCGATATCATCCGAAGCTCGAGGAACGTGATGCCTTGCAGATCGTCTATGCGCTCACGGGATACGACGGGATCGGCATGCCTGAATCCTTTGCGGCCTACAACCCGGATGATCCGGTAGCACTTGCCCACAGCGTTCCGCTCGAAGAAGTCATCCTGCACGATCTCCGAAAGGCCCGACTATCTCTCCCCGAGGACATCCCCTCGTATCCGATCATTCACGGGACCGGCTGGCCCAAGCCAGCGATCGACGCGATATGCGAAGGGGCCAAAAAACTGGGTCACAACGGCATCATCTGGCAGGGAACAGACGAACTCGTCGACTACCGTCTGGAATCCTGAATGATCACCGTCACCGCAACAGGGCTGGTCTACTCCAATCCCAAACCTTATTTGAGGAGTCGCCAGGCCTTTCATCCAACGCTTGTTCGGCTCGAGGACGGTGAGCTCCTTTGCTCCTATGACGTGGGAGAAGGTGTGGAGAGCCTCGACTATCGAACGTATCTCTCGAGATCCTGCGATGGCGGAGAAACCTGGGTTCAGCAAGGTCCCTTGCTGAATGAGGCAGGCACCCCACCCACATCCAGTTCAGTGAGACTGACCCGGCTGACCAATGGACGCCTCGTCGGCTTCGGAATCCGGTTTCATCGCGACGATCCTGAAGAGGGTATCGTCAGCCGCGACACCCTGGGCTTCGTTCCCATGGACCTGTTCACCATCACGTCTCCGGATAGGGGAAAAACCTGGACTGAACCCTCAGCCTTCACACCTCCCATCCAGAATCCTGCTTTCGAGATCTGTCACAGCATTGTCGAATTACCGAACGGAGCGTGGATTCTCCCCACGGCGACGGCCAAGGGTTGGGACGGTTCACTTCCCGCGGAACAGCGTTCCGTCATATTTGTTAGTGAAGATCAGGGCGCATCCTGGAATTCATCCGCGAACACATTTCAGCAGCCCGATACGATATTCTGGGAGCAATCCCTCATCCGAATGGATGACGGGCGTCTCATCGTTGCCGCCTGGGCACACAACTTCGTCACGGGCGAAAATCAGCCAACGCCATTCGCCATCAGCAAGGACTCGGGTACGACCTTTTCAGAACCCTTTGCAACTGGCTTCGAAGGACAAACGTGCAAGCTGCTCTCCCTGGGCGAGAACAGGATTCTCTGTGTCTATCGCGGAAGTGACAAACCCGGTCTCTGGGCTACTCTTTCCCAAATCGATGGAAACGCCTGGAAGAACCTCTATGATCTGCCGCTATGGGGATCTCGTCTGCAATCGTCAGGAATGACCGGAGAAGACAATACCTACGACGAACTCAGCGGACTTCATTTCGGGTACCCCACACTTCTTCGAACCGGGCCTACATCCGTTCTGGTCGCCTTCTGGTGTCTGGAAGGGTGGACCTGCAACATTCGCTGGTACGAACTCGAAATCACCTCATAGAACGAGAGGCATGCGTGTCCGAATCACTATCTACGAACGAGATCAAAGAAAGACTCAACGGGCCCGTTAACTCCATTCCGACCCCATTCCTTGCAGATGGGCAGATCGACATGGATGGATTTCGAAACATCATCGAGGTAGGGATATCAGGAGGCAGCGGCGTGAGCCTGCTCACCTATGGGGACAGTCAATTTGATCACCTGTCAGATGACGAAGTCACGGAACTCACCCGTAGTCTGGTCGATCAGACCGCCGGACGAGCACTTACTGTAGCGGCGACCCGAAGATGGAACAACACGAAGGCTGTGGAATTCGCCCACTTCTGCAAGGAAATCGGAGCGGATATACTGATGGTCCTCCCGTCCGACCACGCCCTTCCGCAGGGCAAAATTACACACTATCGCGAAATTGCAGATGTCATGCCCCTGATGCTCGTGGGATGGCCGCCTCACGAAATTCTCGACGCCCTGGTGGACCACCCCAACATCTGCAGTTTCAAGGAAGACGGAGCTGTGGATTACGCCCCGGACACCATGCAAAAGTATTCACCATACTGGAGATTCATGACTGGTGGGGGCCTCTGGAGGAATTATACGCAGTGGCCCTGGAATCCCGCCTACTTCTCCTTCTTCTCTTCCTTCGCTCCACACGTATCTGCCGAATACTGGGCAGCATATCAGCGGAAAGATGCTGAGCGGGCGGGCACGATCATTCGCGAGATCGAAAAACCGTTTACGTCCCTTGCGACCCAGGTAGGGGGTCAATTCCAGGCGCTTTGGCGCGCGGCATTTGAGCTCAATGGAATCTCGGCGCGATATCTTAGGGCGCCAATGGTGTCCGCGACCGATGCGGAAATGGAAATGCTGAAAGGATCACTCGAGACACTTGGATTGATTACCCACCCACTCTCAACTTGATCTGTGGAAAATCAACAGGGGAACACCCGTGAAAGCCCAAACTGAAATCCTCATTATTGGCGGCGGATCCATCGGTGTCTGCTCGGCCTATTTCCTCAATCAGGCAGGCCACGACGTAACCTTACTGGACAAGGATGACATCTGTGCGGGCAGTTCCTATGGAAACGCGGGACTCGTCGTGCCAAGTCACAGCATCCCGCTCTCGGCCCCCGGCGTGTGGCTCAAGGGATTAAAATGGATGCTCAATCCCGAGAGCCCATTCTACATCAAACCCAGATTGGACAAGGATCTCGTATCCTGGCTCTGGAAATTCAAGGCTTCATGCACCGCTGAACATATGCACCGTGCGACTCCCCTGATTCGTGAAATGAGTCTCGCGAGTGTCCAGCTCTTCGATGAAATCGCCGCCATCGAGGGTGTCGACTTCGACTATGAGAAGCGAGGCCACCTCATCGCCTACCTCACTGAGAAGGGTCTGAAAGACGGCGAAGCGGATGCCCGAACCCTGATCAAACACGGCGTAGAAACACGGCTCATGGATGCTTCCGACATCAAAACCCTCGATCCGAATATTGAAAACAAAGCCATCGGCGGCATCTTTTATCCTCAGGACGCGCACCTCACACCGCACAAGTTCGTCAAAGGCCTGGCCAGCCACATCCTGCAAAACGGCGTAGCGTTTGAGTCGACCGAAGTCATCGGGTTCGAATCCTCGGACCGGCAGATCAGAAAAGTCATAACAACACGTGGTGACATAGAGGCAGAGCAGGTCGTGATCGCCACCGGCTCCTGGTCACCTCAACTGGGTCAGGAACTCAAGTTGAATCTCCCAATCCAGCCCGCCAAGGGATACAGTGTCACATTCAAGCGCCCGCAGATCAGCCCTGTGATTGGCGCATCACTTGCGGAATCCAAAGTGGCCGTAACCCCGATGGGCGACACGTTGCGTTTCGCCGGTACGCTGGAACTCGCCGGACTCGACTTCAGCATCAACAAGCGAAGAGTCAAGGCCATCCTGAACGCGGTCCCCAGATACATGCCTGAACTGGATCCCTCGAAACTCGAAATGCTGGAAACCTGGCGCGGTCTCCGTCCCTGTTCGCCAGACGGTCTCCCATTCCTGGGACGTTCACGATATTACCAGAATCTGATCGTTGCGGCGGGACACGCCATGATCGGGATCTCTCTTGGACCCATTACCGGAAGCCTCGTGAAGCAGATCGCGCGGCGAGAAACGCCCTCGACCGACCTGACCATGATGTCTCCCGAGCGCTTCGAATAATCACTCAATCTGACATTTGTACTGGAGAAAATCGATGACAGTGGACCGACTTGATCTGGACATTCTGGACAGGGGTCACAAACACACCGGGTGGCTGTCAGTCGCCTCGCGCCCAGACGGCGGCGAATGGCGCCTGCCTTACCTTTGCGCACGTGGTGACAAGAGCGGGCCCACACTTGTGGTAGTCGCCGGTGTTCACGGGGATGAGTATGAAGGTGTAGAAGCGATCCCACAGGTATTTTCCCAGGTGAACCCGGCGGAACTGCAGGGTGATCTCCTGATGGTCCCCATCTGTAATATGCCTGCCTATGAAGCCATTCTTCGAAGCAGTCCCATCGACGGTCTCAATCTCGCCCGCGTCTTTCCCGGGGACCCTGAAGGAAGCATCACGCACCGGATTGCGGCAGTTGTCAAAGAAGAAATCATCAAGAAGGCAGACTTCTTCATCGATCTCCACTCCGGTGGCATCACCTACAACATCCCCACACTCGTTGGATACACTCACGACAAAGGCGATCTCGGACAGCGCTCACTCGAGGCGGCGAAAATATTTGGTGCACCCATTCTCTGGGGACATCCCCTTCCGTTACCGGAAGGACGCACCATCAGCACTGCGGTCGGCCTGGGTATCCCCTGTATCTATACCGAGGCACCCGGAGGTGGGATCGCCCGTCCCGAAGATGTGAGATGCTTTGCAAATGGCGTTCTCAATGTCATGAAGTGGATGGACATGGTCCCTGGGGAACCTGATTCATCACCCCTCCTGCATCACTTTGTTGGGAAGGGGAATCTCGACCAGGTTGTCTCGGCACCTGTGGCCGGATACTTTCGTCCCAAAGTCAATCTCCTCGACAAGGTCACAACGGGACAACTCGTTGGCGTGATCCAGGACTTCTTCGGTCAAACCCTGCATGAAATCCATGCGGATACCACAGGGCACATCATCATGCTGCGCAGACTCCACCGGGTTCGGGTTGGAGACGGCCTCGTACACATCACCACATCCGTTTAGGATAAAGACCAACAGAAAGGTTCTCCATGTCAGAATTCATCCAGACCGATAAACCGAATGTACTCCTCATCTGCACCGACCACTGGGGCGGACCGGTCACGGGGCACGCAGGCCATCCGGTCGCCATGACTCCCACCATCGACCACCTGGCGAGGTGTGGGGTCACCTACACGAACGCGTACTCCGCCTGCCCCTCGTGTGTTCCTGCACGACGCTCATTGCTTACCGGAATGAGTCCCCAGGCGAATGGCCTCAGACGATATGCGGACGGTCTCGACTTCCCCGACGTGCCAACAATGGCACAGTGCTTCCGAGACGCCGGGTATCAGGCCTACGGTGTGGGCAAACTGCATGTGTATCCACAGCGTCACCGTGTGGGATTCGACGACGTACTGGTTGAAGACCAGGGCAGACACGTATTTCACGACACACCGGACGGGATCGCGGATGATTACGAGCTCTACCTCGCAGAACAGGGCTACGGCGGCCAGGAATATGCCGGAGGTATGACCCAGAATGAGTTCATCACCAGGACCTGGCACCTGCCGGAGGAAACGCATCCCATCAACTGGGCTACGCGCGAGATGTGCAAATACATCCGCAGAAGAGATCCAAGAAAACCGGGTTTCTGGTATCTCTCCTACTCGGCTCCCCATCCTCCGCTCACACCGCTTCAGGCCTACATGGACCTCTACCGTGACGCGCCGCTGGATGAACCTGCCACGGGAAACTGGTCAGAAAACTTCGACGACCTGCCATATCATATTAAAACCTTGAGTAATCCCGAGGACCTCGCAATGGTCCGGGCGAATCGTCACGAATGGGAGCTAACACGCCGCGCGTACTATGCCACCCTCACGCATATCGATCACCAGATTCGACTCGTAATCGGCTACCTCAGGGAAAACGGCCTTCTGGACAACACCATCATTCTCTTCACCAGCGACCACGGTCACATGGTCGGCGAACATGGCCTGTGGTGTATGACCCCCTTCTACGAAATGTCCGCCAAGATTCCCTTCGTGATCATGCCGGTTCAAGGCGACAAACGATTGCCCGCCGGCACCACCGACCATCGCCTCGCAGAATTCGGTGACATCATGCCCACCCTGCTCGACCTAGCGGGAGTCGACATTCCGGACTCCGTAGATCGTCAGTCCCTGGTCAGCGATCCTCCAAGAGAAAATCTCTACGGAGAACACGGAGAAGGGGCGGCAGCGATGCGCATGATGCACGACGGGAGATACAAGCTAATTTATTATCCCGTTGGGAATCAGAGTCAGCTCTTCGATATCGACGAGGACCCGAAAGAATGCGTCGACCTGGCTCAGGATCCGGCTCACAGTGATACACTGAAGCGGCTTCAGAATCTGTTGATCGAAAATCTCTACGGTGACGATACCAGTTGGATGAAAAATGGCGAACTGGTCGGCCTGCCGGCAATCGAATACGTCCCATCCGCCAACCGAAGCATGCGCAACCAGCGCGGTCTGAGATTCATGTAACCCGCTAACACAACCTGGAACCAGGAATGAACTAGACAGGGAATGTGCGTGGGATCACAGAGTGCACAGAGGCCCAG
>Ga0114999_10004056_pt1 | contig 17936 bp, 23 predicted proteins | sample ArcticOcean_MG_C_3_FD_89820 | JGI IMG/M metagenome (GOLD analysis project Ga0114999, IMG submission 89820) | Marine microbial communities from western Arctic Ocean - ArcticOcean_MG_CB8_126 | ecosystem: Environmental > Aquatic > Marine > Oceanic | place: Arctic Ocean: Canada Basin | collected...
ATGTACCAGGTACTGTACCAGGTACCAGGTACTATATACTATACTGTATACTTTAGTATACCATATGCTATATGCTATATGCTATATAGTATATATTGTACGTCAAAAGTGAAAAGTGACAAGTAAAAAATATATATTTTATGAAAAAAGTATGGAAAGCGAATACAAGACCTTACAAAACAAGGAGAATTTGCTACAATGAAAGCTATATTAGGAGACATATGTTATCCAAAGTCAGATGCTATTATTATTCCTGCCAATGCAAAAGGAATAATGAGTAGAGGAGTGCCTGAGAGAATTATTAAGGATGGTCTCTCCTCGATATCTAAAGAAGCAAAGCAATTTGCAAAAGATAATAAGCTAAAAGTAGGTGATTGCTTCTCAACAGGACCTGGAAGACTGACAAGAAGAGGACTAAAAAGAATATATCATAGTGTAATTACTAGACTACAGAATGATTTTACTTCTATTTATATTATAAACGAAGCGATAGATAATGCTCTGTCGGAGGTTGTTCAAGATAAATATGAGAGTGTATCTATATGTGGAATTGGTATAGGGTGGGGATGTGGAAATCTAGATCCAAAAACAATAGCAAGGATTACTGTGGAGAAATGCAGTAAGTATAGTGATAGAGTAGATATAAAAATAATAGATAGCAATGAAGAGTTTATAAAAGAGTTTAACAATTTTAGTAAGGAAACTTTGTAAATGACATCTCTAAACAATCCAGTGTTAGTTCTGAATAAGGTTTGGATGGCAATTAGAGTAATCCCAGCTCATAGAGCTTTGACCCTAGTATTTGCAAATAAAGCATCAGCTATTGATAATGATGACTTCTATGCTTACAAGTGGGATGATTGGATTTACACTAAACTTGATGGTAACTATGATGAGATTATCTCTACCAGAGGAAGTGTTAAAATTCCTAAGATAATCGTTTTGTCTACATACGATAAGGTATTCAGAAAAGATGTTTCATGGACAAAAAGAAATGTCCACAGTAGAGACAATAATGTTTGCCAATACTCAGGAAAGCTATTAAAGCCTTCAGAGTTAGATATTGATCACATTATTCCTAAGTCAAGGGGAGGTCAAAATACCTTTGAGAATACCTTAACATGTTCAAAGGCTATTAATAGGTTAAAAGATAATAGAACTCCCGAAGAGGCAGGCCTTAAGCTTATTAGAGAGCCTGTTAAGCCATCTGCTAATCAGCTAGTTATTGACGTTAGGGGAACTTACTACTCTGAGTGGGACAAGTTCCTTGGAGGTAACAAGTAGCATGAGACGAGCAGATAGGATACGTGCAGGTGCAAGGAATAAGATTCAGGAAGCAAGTAAGAAAAGGAATGCTTCTTCACGAAGAGGCAAGTCTTTATCTCCTACTCATTGGCATGGAAAAATGAAGGGAGTTCCTTGTTTCTTAATGGGGAATTCTCCTTCTTTGGGAAAAATAGATAATCTACCTATTCTTGATGAATTCTTTAGCATTGGAATTAATAGAATATTTTTTAAATACGATCCAACAATACTGATATGGCAAGACCTTGCACTGTGGTCTCAGGAGAGGGACAAGGTGATAAGCACAAAAGCGATAAAATATTGTAGAGAGGGTGCAGAAACTCAAGGAGGATTCTATGCATTTATGTTAAATGGAAGAGAGCCAAAAATGACAAATGATGTGTCTAAGCTTTATGGCAGAGGAAGTAGTGGAACTATAGCTTACCAGTTTGCCCATGTGCTTGGCTGTGACCCTATAATTTTGTTAGGAATGGATTGTAGGTACTCTAAAAATGGGAATACCGACTTTTATGGCAAGAATTCAATGCACAGGGCTCATACACTTCCTGCTTGTAGGAAGGGGTTAGAGTTCATAAATAATAATAGTAAAGATAGGACAATAATTAATTGCTCTAAAAGTAAAGTATTTTCTGATAGAAAGACGATAGAAGAAGCTATATCTATGCTTGGGGAAAAAAGATATAGTAGGGAAGAGTTGGTCAATATGCTGAAATAATATAAAAGACGTTGAAAAGCGATCATGAACTCTCTACATTTATTAAGGTAAATAAAAATGTAAATAATAACATGGAGAGCAAAATGGAACAAGTAACACAGAAGTATACCTATGAAGAAGTTATTAAAAGTAGTGAAGAATACTTCAAAGGGGATGAATTTGCAGCGTCGGCATTCGTCGGCAAGTATGCATTAAGTTATAACGATGAATATTTTGAACGAACACCTGATGATATGCATTGTAGGCTGGCGGGAAAATTAGCAGAAGCAGAATCTAAATTCCCCAATCCAATGCCTTATGAAGAAATTTACGGTCTTATGAAAGACTTTAAATACATTGTTCTTCAGGGATCTCCCTCAAGCGCTATTGGTAATCCCTATAAAATACAGTCGAGTGGGAACTGTTTTGTTATAGATGCTCCACTAGATTCGTACGGGGGCATATGTTATACAGATCAACAGCTCTGTCAGCTTGCAAAGAGGCGCGGAGGGATTGGTTTTGATATCTCTAAGATCAGACCAAAGGGGTTAAATGTAAAAAACGCAGCAGGGACTACAGATGGGATTGGAATATTTATGGAGAGGTATTCTAATTCCTGTAGAGAAGTAGCACAGAGTGGCAGAAGGGGAGCTCTTATATTAACCATCAGTATACACCATCCAGACATTCTCGAATTTATTAAAATCAAAAAAGATAAAAGTAAAGTAACTGGAGCAAATATTTCTATTCGTTTAAGCGATGAATTTATGAATGCAGTTACTGAAAATAAAGATTATGAATTAAGATTTCCCATTGATTCAAAAAAACCTACAGTATCATCTATGGTGAGTGCAAAAGAAATGTGGGATGAAATTATTCAAGCTGCTTGGGAATCTGCCGAACCAGGACTGTTATTTTGGGACACAATGATTAGAGAATCAATTCCAAACATGTATGGTAAAGTTAATAGAAAATTTTACGATCAAAGTACAAATCCTTGCGGAGAAATTTTAATGGGATTAGATAGCTGTAGATTAACAGCTATAAACCTATTGTCTTTTGTTAAGAACCGATTTAAGAAAGATGCCTACTTTGACTATGAATATTTTAAAGAAGTGTCAATCAAGGCTCAAAGAATTATGGACGATATTTGTGAGATAGAGTTAGGTCTGATAGATGAAATTATAGAAAAAGTTAAGTCAGACCCTCAACCAGACCACATCAAGCAAGTTGAAATAGATGTGTGGAAGAACATTAGAGAAACCTGTGAACTAGGCAGGAGAACAGGACTAGGGATTACTGCTCTTGGAGATACTCTTGCAGGTCTTAATGTTAAGTATGGATCTAAGAAGTCAATAGAGATTACAGAAGAAATATATAAGACCCTTGCTATATCTGCTGAAAAGTCATCATGTATTATGGCAGGAGAGCGTGGAGCTTTTCCTTTGTTTGACCCAAAGATTGAAAAAGGAAATCCACTACTTAAAAGGATATTTGAAGAGTCTCCAGAAGTTAAGAAGTTATACAAAGAACATGGTAGAAGGAATATTGCTATAACTACGACTGCTCCAACTGGAACATTGTCAACAATGACTCAGACCACTTCTGGCATTGAACCTGTGTTTCTTACTTCTTATACTCGCAGAAAAAAAATAAACCCAAGTGATAAAAATGCAGTAGTAGATTTTACAGATGCTCAAGGAGATCGTTGGCAAGAGTTCGAAGTTAATCATCCAGGGGTAGATGCATGGATGGAGGCAACAGGAAAAACAGATATAGAAAAATCACCGTATCATGGAGCAACTTCAGCAGAAATAGATTGGAGAAAAAGTGTTGATATACAAGCTAAAGCTCAAAAGTGGGTAGGGCATTCTATAAGCAAAACTTGCAACTTGCCTAAAGAGGCAACTAAAGAGGTTGTAGCAGATGTATATATGGACGCATGGAAGAAAGGGTGTAAGGGATTCACGGTTTATAGAGAGGGAAGTCGTGATTTTGTAATGGGTAAAAAAGAAGACACAAGCGATAATAAGATAGAGAAAACAGATTGCCCTAAAAGACCAAAAACCTTAACAGGAGAATTATTTCACACTAGAGTGCATGGAGAAGATTACTTTGTTATTGTTGGTTTACACTTTGGAGATCCGTATGAGGTGTTTGCAGGAAAAAACAAAGCAGGGCTTCATAAAAATGTTAAGTTGGTAAACATTAAAAAGATTAAACGAGGAAAATATTCGCTATGCAGCACAAAAGATGGAAATGTTATTCACGACGATGTCTCTAAGTTTATAGGTGATGATCAGGAAGCAATTACTAGACTAGTTTCTTTGGCTCTGAGGCATGGCGGAGATGTCTCATATATCGTACACTCTCTGGAGAAAACTGAGGGAAGTATGCAGTCATTTGGTAAAGCGGTTGCAAGAATTTTGAAAAAGTTTATTCCAGAGAATTACGAAGTAAGTGGAGAAGAGTGCCCTAATTGTAGCGGAGCACTGAGCAGGATTGAAGGTTGCATGACTTGCCAGGGGTGCTCGTGGACCCGATGCGCTTAACACAATAATAAAAATTAAAGGCATTTGGATCAGGGTGGTTTGTTTCATCTATAGTTTTTATTTTTATTAGGAACCTACGGCATTTATCCTTACTGCTGTGTGTATGAGTATACATTTATCACATAGTTGTTGCAACTGTTGTAAAACATAGTGTAAAAAATAATTAAAAAGGATATATTAAAATTAATAAAAAGTAGTATATAGTATATATTTTTATTAACCCTACACAAGGAGATAGACATGAAGATTGATATTAATTTGAACAAGGTAATGACAGCGGCGTGGCTGGCAGTAGGAGTGTACAGTTTTATGATAGCTAATGTTGCATATTTATCAGTAGCAGTGGTTTGTTTAACTATACATGCTGTTAAATGGGAAGCGTTTAACAAGTAAGACTAAGGCTCTGTTAGTTCAACAGGACAGAATGTAGCTTTCCTAAAGCTAAGATCTCAGTTCGAGTCTGGGACGGAGTATTGTGAAGAATAGAAAATTAATAACAGAAGAAGATCTGATAAGTAATACCAATGCTGTTGAGTCGTTATATGGCACGGTAAAGAGTAGAACAATGAAATCTAGTAAGTATCAATGCAGCAACGCTATGCTAAAGACTGAAGAGATGGCAGCAAAAAAGACTGAAGAACTGACAGCAAAAAGGAATGAAATAATAGAAATAAGATTTAAAATATTAGATGAAAGAGCAAAAATCCCTGAGTATAAAACATCAGGTGCCGTGGGTATGGATTTAAGTGCTGTTGTCGAGGATGGCAAGACAGTCAATCTTGGGCCAGGGTTCCAGGAGATTATTAGAACAGGATTAGCAGTAGCAATTCCAGATGGCTATGAGATGCAAATAAGACCAAGAAGTGGTCTTTCTTTTTCCAAGGGCATTACTATTACAAATTCTCCAGGCACTATTGACCCCGACTACAGGGGGGAGATTAAGATAATATTAAGAAATGAAGGCTCAGTTCCGTTCAGAGTTAATACAGGAGATAGGATAGCTCAGGCTGTGATTTGCCCTGTGGTCAGACCACGTATTAAGGTAGTAGATAGTCTAGAACCTACCGATAGGGGCAGTGGTGGCTTAGGTAGCACTGGAAAATAAGCTATTTGTAGTTTAATAGAGGAGTAACAGGATAATCTAAGTATTTTAGTATATGTGCTATATAGTAAAAATAGCTAAATATAAGGAAAATAAGATTGTCTCCAGTGGTATCTATAAATTTTCAATCATTTGATGGCCTAGGCACAGTCGGGTTTGAGAAGGGTATATCAAAAGATGTAGTCACTAACGGAGATAGGGTTGATTCATGGACTGGTCAAAGGCGTAATCAATATGTCTTTAATACTATTATTCCAAGTAGGCATTATTCTTCCCCTAATATCCAGACTATGGAATCGAAGCAAAAAATCAGACTTATAAGATCTCAGGGTATTCAGATACTCTTAATAAGGAGTATTTATGATAGATAAAGGTAAAAAACCAAATAAAGAAGAATTGGCAATAAGAAGAGCAAATAAGAAAAAAAGACTAGTCATTGAGGGATTTCCCTTAGAGCAGTTGATAAAAGCTCCCAACTGTGGTTTTAAATGTCCAAATGGAAAGAGTCTGGGAAATAAGTTTAATTGTGGATGTGACAATTGTGGAGAAGACAATGGATATTTTCAGGAAAAAGATAAAAATAGACTTAGTAAAGAAGACTTCGTAGAAATAGAATCTCTAAGAACAGAAAACGGATGGCTAGGAAAAAACGGATGTAGTCTGCCAAGAAAAATTAGGAGTGAAGTGTGTTTAAGATATGTCTGTGTGGAGATGACAGAGTTTGAGGTTTGAAGATGGTTAAGCATGAGCAATTCAACTAAGAATTATAAAAATAGATTATGGCTTCTACAATGTAGGATAACAATGTGGCAATAACAAAAGATAATTTTATAGTTATTTACATTTATGGCAACATAGATAGCGAGGAATTTGCAGATTATTATATCAACACTCATGACATGAGCACTGAGAATATTGATCCATCTGCAAGTAGTGGAACTACTTCTAATGGTATTTATTGGCAGATAGATGGTCTAAAAGTCGGAATACAATCATCAATCACTTCTGAAGTCTTAACAGAGACAGAGTTTTTACAAAATATCGAAGAGCCAATTCAAGAAGCTCTCAATGCTCAAGAGTTGGAAAATAGAGACATATGGGGAATAGTTCTTGGTTATAAAGTTCCAGGAGGCTACTACAATGACGACCCTAGTCACAATTCAGACATAACTTCCTCTACTTCTAGGATATCAAGGATTGAGCATGCTTTTTCAGCTAAGACTGAGAATCCTATTTACGACAGGAGGGTTTTCAAAAGGTTTGATGCCAATGATGCCTCAAATCTTTTAATTTGTTCAAGAATAGATGGCCCCAATCTTCAGTTTGCAAAAGACATTGTAGACAACGGAGATTTTTTAAACAAGCAGAAATATGTTAATGGCAAATTCTACATTGACCCATACTCAGACAGATCTACAACCGGAGCATCTGACTATACCGACTTGCTAGTTGATTTTAAAGACAACTTTCTTCCAGATCTTAATTTGTCTACGTTTGCTACAACTTTTCAAGACCCATATATAGACCCTACAATTCCTTTTGTTGAAGGAGATTCTTTTTTATGGTCATGGTTCTCTGATAGAGCCTCGTCATCTTTCTTTCAACTTAGCACATCTGCACGAACGTTTGCATACAATGCCGATTACGATAGCGCTTTTGAAGTTAGAAGTGAGGTAGGGAAGAGGTGGTCTTACTTGGCTCTCGATGCAGGATACGTAGCCTGTGCAGGAGCAATGTCTGATCCAACTATCCCAGGATTCTTAAACCCAACTTCTTTTTATAATGCTTTGCTAAGAGGGGCCACTATAGGAGAAGCATTCTACTTTAGTGTTCCTCACTTGGATTGGACTATCACTCTGTTTGGAGATCCTTTGGTCGGATGTTCTTTCCCAGGGACAACCGTAGTAGAAGAAGGGGTTATAGGGGAGCATTTGGTATGGGAGATTATGTCAAAAGATTTGGCAGAGGTTGCATCACATCTTTATAAGAAAGAGTTAGAGTTAAAAGAAGTCGTCTACGACATAGTAGATTTGACAAGCTCTGACGTATATTCTCCTTCTTTTGGAAACGAGATCGTAGACCCTATTCCTTCGGTTATTTTACTTCCTTCCGCAAATAATTTATATGTCAAAAGTAAGAATTGGAAGGGAGGTATAAAGTCTCTTGTGGATAAAATGTTTGAGTTTCCAAACCTTAGGTATACTTCTGTTGGAGAAAGTGTTCAGGCACCAACTATAAATCGATATTTAGATGATCAAGGTTTTAGAGTTAGTAGGCTGCTTGCCGACATAACTTCTGGCACAGCTCCTATAGATGAAGCTAATTTGTATCCTGAGGGATGGTGGCAATTTGAGTTTGACCTAGAAGATGACAATCCAAATGCTTTTACGAATTATCATTTTACTTTAGAAGTTTCTGAATCTTCTTCATTTGACACTATTCTTATAAGTAAAGATAGCTTGGGAATTACAAATTGGAAATATGAGAAAACTCAAGGTTCTTTTGTTCCTTTACTATTTAACGGAGTGCCTTCTTCCTATATAGGTAGAAAAGTAAGGTACGAAAGCAGGTTTGATAGCTTGATAGGGTTAGATGAATACTTAACAAGGGGAGAAAGCTATTATTTTAGAATTACTCAATATAATGTTTCTACTTTAGCGACCTACACCCCAAGAACTTTTTATAATATAATTTACACATAAGGCATTAAATATGGAAATTTCAGACAAATATAAAAGCATTACAGATGGAATTAATGGAGCTCAAGAAAGAGGGATATTAATGTCGGCATCATTGGACAAAATGAAAACAGATCTCAGTAGCTCAGAAATACTTGCAGCAGACATTGATAGGATAAAACTAGACAACTATATTGATTCAACATCTGGTACGGTTACTCTTTTTCAGGTTCAGTATTCAGTGAACTTATTAACCTTTGTTGCTATTTTACAGAAACACATAACTGATGAATACACTTCAGTAGATACTTTTCTTAGCGACAATAAAATTAAAGTTAAATCTACATTTGCCGATATATCAGACAGGGCAGGCTTCCCAATAGTATTTGGAAATATATCGAACACATCCTAAGCGGAATATAAATTTTGACAAAAGACACAAAAAAACTTATAGGAGACCTGATAGACAATATATCACTAGATCTATATAAAGATGAAAAAAGACAAATACCAGATATAATTACATTTATAGAAGATAGAGAGTGGTTAGGGCTATCCCACCACGCCACAAACCCCATTCACTTATATCCAATGCAAAAGATAATGTTAAAGGCTTTTTATAGAGGATCTATTGGAAATGAAGACTTACAATTAACAGATATCGAGATAGAGCTAATAGAAAGCTCAGGCTTAAATGAAGATGATAGGGGAAATTTTCTAGATAAATATAATAATAGAGAGCTATTTAGAGAATTAATACTAGTGTGGGGTAGGAGGTCTGGAAAAGATTTTTGTGTAAGTGTTATAGCTTTATATGAAGCAATGAAACTATTAGAATGTGAAGGTGGAGATCCATACAGTATGTATGAACTCTCATCTGCTAATACTATTAATATTTTAACAGTCGCTAATGCTAAGGGGCAGGCAACTATTGCCTTTTCTGAAATTAGAGAAAAGATGTACTACAGTGAATATTTTAAAGACAAATATTTAAATGATGGCATTACAGCAGGAGCTATATATCTTTTAACTCCTCAAGATAAAATTGCAAATAAAAAGTTTGAATCTCAAGGCTTACCTACTAAAAAAGGGTCTATTGGTATTATGGTAGGCCATAGTAACTCTGACTCACTTTTGGGTATGGGTTGCATTGTTTTGATTCTTGATGAAGTCGCGTCGTACAAAACTACAGGTGGCTCTTCATCAGGTGATCGTATATATGCCGCTTTGACTCCCACAGTTCAAACTTATGTTAGGAAAACATATGAGACAGATGAGGAAGGAGAATTTAGATTAAATGAGCACGGTCAGAAGATTATTAAGGATAGGATCTACGATGGTAAGGTGATTAGTATCTCTACTCCAAGAGCGGAAGAGGGAAAGTTTTATGATCTTTTTAATACTGCAAAGAATATTCCTTCTAGGCTTTGCCAGAGACTTGCAACATGGTCTGTAAATCCCACACATACAAGAGAGTCGTTAAGGTCTGATAACAATACTATGTCAGAGGCAGAATTTGAAATGGAGTTTGGTGCTGAGTTTAGCGGATCTGGTTTTGAAGGCATGTTTTCAGAGACACAAGTTAAATCTTGCTGTAGAGGAAATAATTTAAAGAATATTACTATAGGTTCTCCTGGACATGTCTATTTTGTTCACTTAGACCCTGCCACAAGTAGTCACAACTACGCACTAGCAGTGGTTCATAAAGAGTTCTATTTAAACAAGGAGACAGGTAAGGCAGAATTTATGGTCATAGTGGATCATTTGAAGCACTGGTCTCCTATAAATGGAGCCATTAATCAGAATGAAGTAATTCAATATGTCATAGGGTTAAAGAGAAAATTCCACATAGGTTTAATTACTTATGATGCCTTTACTTCTCAGGAGAGCATAATAAAGATGAGGAAAGCAGGAATACCTAATAAAGAGACTAAGTTTTTAGCTTCCTTTAAGTTTTCTATTTACAAGGAATTAGAGAATCTTATCAACACTAATAGAATTTTTATACCATATAATCACTTATTATATAACGAGATGGTTGATCTTCAAAGAAGATTTACACCAACAGGGTTTAAAATTATGCCTAAAAAAGATGGAGATGGTGTTAAGAGTGACGATTTAATTGATTGTGTAGCAGGGGCAGCTTATCAAGCCATAGAGAGGCCGTTGACAAGACTACCTCAAGCTAGAGTGGCATCTTTAGGAAATCCTGGTGGAGATCAGATACAATGGAGGAATATGCAGGGTGGAGTTTACGGAGTGGGCACTGGTGGTCAAGTTTCCAGAGCTCTGGAAAACAAGTCAAGGCTTATGGATAACATTATAAATAAAGGCAAAAGATAAATAAAGGATTTTATAGTATTTTTTCAAAATAATAGAAATAACTATTAATGTTTTTAGAGGATAAAATAATGGAAAATAAAAAATCAGAAAAACTAGCAAGCAAAGACCCTGTAATCGGTGATAAGTCGTTACAAGAAAACAGGGAAAATATGAACCTATCTAACGATCAGCAAGGGGTGGTTGGAAAGAATATAAACCTAAGCCTTACGGTTAAAGATAAAGACAATACGGTTCCGTTCAATGTTCAACTCGATAAGGCTAGAAAAAATGCAGAAACAGAGCCTGCTATCACAGAAGCCCATATGGATAAAAAAGAAGTAGATTTTAACTCTAAAGACAAGAAGCAAGTGATGGATATAAATGTAGAAAGTCAGAAATATGACAATGAAAAAATAGATGCACACAAGAAGGCAGAAGGAAAAAAAGATACTGCTTTTTGGGATGAATACGTGGGAGTTCAATTAGGTGATAACGGATACCCAACCAAAGTGCCTGCCAATAGACCAGAATCTATTAGTCAATTACAAAATAGGCCAGGCAGATTTAAAGACACAAAGGTCGAAAAATTAGTCATGGCATCCATAAAAGATGCTGACGCTATGATATTTCATATTTATGCAACAGCCTTTAAAAACAATAGAGATGTAAATAAAGAAGAAGAACAACAAATCGTAGATATAAATTCAGGAAAAACAAGACTCATTGCTCAAATGGTAGAACCATTTAAAAGGTGTTTAGACCATAACGTAACTAAAGGTAATCCTATCATTAAGGAAGAAAATGGTATTACAATAGTTGTTGAACCAGATGGCACTAAAATAGATGAATTTAGTAGCTGTGACGAAGCTAGGGCTAATTATCCAGAAGGAGACCAAGGCTAATGGCAAACTGGTTTAATAAAAAAGCACAAAGCATGGAGGGGAATGCTCATTACGTTGCAGATGTTACTGTGAATATATGGGTTAAGCCTTCTAATGTCCCAGATACAGATGCAACAAATGCACACAACGCAATACTGGGAATATTGTCAAGAGGTGCTCAAGACGTTGAATCTTATGGGTTTCAAGTTGAGGGAATTAGAACGGAAATTGGAACAGTCGTGCCTAAAAGCGAGCTTTTAGACGATGCCTTTTCAGGAATTTAAAAATAATATGTCTAACTGGTTTAAATTAGCTTGGAACAGGGGAAGACCACTTATGGAAGAGTATACGGATGGGCGTAGACCTGATTCTGAAGATCATATGAAAGATGATACAAGTTTAGTCAACGCCAAGCCAGAGTTCGGTGGGAATGAAAGACCAGGGTATCCTACAGGTTATAGCCAAGATTCTGAGAACAGCGATGATGATCAATGGGCAAGGCTTCATGGAACAATTCCAGGCGAAGCAGTGCTGATGGATGATGGAGGAGATAGTCACGATGGGCTAGGTGATGCATTCACAAGTAAAGGGGAAGGCACTTCAGACAACGATGTTATACCTCAAGGTGGGAAGTCAAAAGCATTAGATAATGCTATAATTGGCCCTCATAACATGCAAAAAAACGTGTTTAAAAGAGTAAAAAGAGACACAAGAGTAAAAGGTTTAAATTTCTAAATATTACTGGTTTTCTCCAATTTTAATTCAAAAATAAAAAACATCATACTTTATCTTAAAAAATCCGATATATTTGATATGTAGATATACTAATTAAATATAAGACAAGGAGTAAAAGTATGATTTTCAAAGTATCTAAGGAATATAAGGGTAGCTGTATGCTTCCCACTCTAGGAAAAGTTGTGTGGGCTAACGTAACTGTATCAATCAGTGAAGAAGATTTGAGAGCAGATGATATCAGGGTAGCTGTTAAAAAAGGTATACTAGTGCCTGTGGACGAGGAATACAATGAAGAAGCACTCATGGATAAAGATGTTATTATTGTCAATAACTCAGATACTCCATTAGTTGTTGGGTCAGTGACCTTAAGGCCAAATGGATCACTGCCTATTAGCAAGGAAACAGCACAGTCTGCTGAGATAATTACAGCAGGAAGAGATGGGATTATTACAATACTATCTGATGAATCATTATCTGACGAAGAAGATGATTCAGACTATGTAAAAGTTAAAGAACCAGCTAAGGCAAAGAAAAAGGCAAAGAAAAAGGCTAAAAAAACCTCCGCTCCAGAACCTCCAAAAAGTGGAGAAGATAAAGATCCAACTGCTAAAACATGGAATTTTCAGACAAAAAAGGCAGAAGATGCAGTAAAAATTGAAAAGTCAACAGAATTTACGAATCTAGATGAAGAGGCAGAAGATGTAGAATTTATTGATGCTAAAAAAAGTAAGGCCAAAAAGAAGGCTAAAAAGAAGACAAAGAAAGCATCTAATAATAAAAAAAAGGTAAAAAGTAAAAAACGCAGAAAGGTAAAAGAGTTAACCCCTGTAGGAGAAAAGAAGGTTCCTAAGACAGAAATGGACGCTATGATAGAATTAGATAGCAGAGGGAACTCTATTGGAGAAAAACCAGGAGATGTGTTAGCACATTTAATAGATAGCATAGGTGCTCCTGAAGATATTAACTTTGTAGACGGGGAGCAAGATAAGAGCAGACAAGAGAACAGAACAGATATGGAATAATCTTAATGGAAACATGGAAACTATTGACAAGGGAATTAAATCACTACGGTGTTCATCTTATTGATAGTAAGAAGTGCAAAGTGGGAGATAATGATTCCATACAAGGAACTATAAAAACTGTTAGGTGGCTAAATAGTCAAGCAGGCTCTCAGAAAAAGGTGCTTAAATCATTGTGGGATGAGGTTGTGCAAATGCTACAAGAAGAGTCTACCCATACAGAGATAATCGACGACAATATGACAAAGCTGTTCGTGTTCTCTCTAAAAGACTTTATTAAGTATCTTCTTTCTTTTGAAGGTGCAGAGTCAACAAAATACTATGACGCTATCTCTAAAGCTTTATCTAGAGATATTAATTCTTTTAGTAAAAACCAAGTGTATTCTACTACAGACTATAAACTCTCTATTGACTGGATTAGCCGGAGCATAAGTAGATTGTTGTATCTGTCTGACCTGTTATCTTTCGCATCTATGGGTAGAAAAAGAATATCAGAATTTGATATAACAACCGCCGCTGGAATTGCTGGGCCATGGTCTCGGCTACAGATCCCGATGGAAGAAAGAAAGTTCCCATTTGGTTATGGATTAAAAGCAAGAGAAAAGGGAAAACAGAAGCAGGATAGGTATGTAGCTCCATTCGATAATTATAACGACTCGCCGGGAGTAGGAGAGGGTCATTACTGGCGTGAGATGAGGAACGAACCGTTTAGTTGGTTCGATAGAGAGGAAGAGAGTCCTTACCCAAGTATGAGTCTAAATGTTGCTTCTGCTGATTAGGGTTTTTTGAACTGTTTTTTTAATAAAATTGAGTTAAAAACCAAATAATTAAAGGTTTTTGACATTTTATACCATATTCTATAAGTAGATAACAATAAAATCTATTTATGGAGTTAAAGAAATGAAAGCAAATGCTATTGAGAACTTAAATAAGGACTGTAAATTTTGCGGAAAAGAGTTTAGATCGGATAAAGACAGAAGAGTGTATTGCTCAGAAGAGTGCTTTGAGAGTTTTCAGAGGAATAGAAAAAACCAATACAGTATAGATAATAAGGAAGCAATTAGAAAAAGAAGGACAACATGTAAATACTGTGAGCAGACGTTTAAAATGAAGGAGTTAAAGGAAAGGTGCTGTGGTAGTGATAAATGCGTTGAAGAAAAGAATAAAGAAAAAAAGAGAGAATCATGGAAGAAACACTATAATAAGAATATAAAAAAAACTACTAATAAGTTTAAAAAGAGAGATGCAGATAATAGTAGAAGTTATAGGAACTCCCATAAAGAGGAATTAAATCAAAGAAAAAGATCTAGAAACAGGGATGTAAGAAACTGGATTGACAGTATAAAGGCAGAAAAAAAATGTTCGAAGTGTAAACAAGGTAAGTTTTATATTTTAGATTTTCACCATTTAGATCCAAATGAAAAGGAAATAAATGTTTCAAGAGCAGTTAGTTGTGGGTTCGGAAGAGAAAGACTACAGAAGGAAATAGACAAGTGCATAGTATTGTGCAGGAACTGTCATGGAGAGTTGCATCATTTGCAAGATAATATAGAAGGTTGGACACCATCAACAGATTGGTTAAATAATAAAGAGGTTGAAGTTTAAATGAAAATATTAAAAACAGCAAGTTATAAAAAAATAGCAAGTGATCGTTATAACACACGATGGCAGAGGGACAGGTGGTCTGATATTGATGACAATAGTGGCTCAAAGTGCCCAGAGTGTGGAGGGTATGAGTGCTCTAGCAATTGTCCAGGAAAAGAAGATGACCAATAAAAAGAGACCAATAGGAGAGAGAAATGAAAAAACAAGCACAATCATCAATATGGGATAGCCTAATTGACATCATGCCAGAATTTGCTGACAAGATTAAAAAGAGCCCTGCCTATGTCGATCCAATTGCAGCAAGGTCTTTATATAATATATGGAGATCAGGAGAGAAAAAGAAATCTAGTAAGCTATATAAAAAGCCAGTAGCTTTGGGAAGCGAAGATTCTAACAGGATGAGTAATGCAGGATTAATTAGAGTTATAGGAGATAACATAGAGATTACTGAAAAAGGATCTAAAGTTATTAATGTTATGATACTTGGGGACGAAAGATCCATATTCGAGGACAATGGGTTTGATATAGAATACAACGTGGCTTTAAATAGTACTAAAGGTATCAAGGTGGCTAAACAGATGAAGGTGGCATCTAGCAAATGGTGGGATAGGTTCAGAAAATAGGAAAACACAATGGCAACAGTTACAGTATTTTTTGATGTTAAGGAAGATCCAAGCAAAGAGATAGTAAGTGAAGATCACAGATGGTATGATACTATAAAACAAGAGATGTTATACTTTAAAGGTGGGAAGCTATCGTTTAAGTATATTGAAGACGATTACCTAATTAAGATGGGTTCAGAGGAAAGATATAGTAGAGGAATTAAAAGCACATATAGAATGTTGCCAGTTGTTGAAGAAGTTGTAGCTAACAATTATTTTAATATGATTAAGACTACTAATAAAAATACCATTATTAATTGGTTTCATTCTTCAGGGTATGGAGACAATACTAGCATAAGTTATATAAATGACATAGAAGTATCTTTTGATATTTTAGATATAGATCAAGAGCTATTCTGTGACGGCTTAGAAAGAGAAAGATTTAGATATGTTCAAAATTAAAATTATCGTATTAGTTGTGCTTATCTCCTGTGTAATCTTATTTGCAGGAGGGCCTTCCAATCAAGCAGACTTTGCCCCAGAACAGCAACAGAAGGTAATTAAGGTGCAACCTGTTATTATACAAGACAACACCACTACAGAGCTAGTCAAGTGGGCAGGAGGAGCGGCTACTACTATGCTTGGAGTGTGGCTTGCTTATCATTTGAATAATAAAAGAAAAGCGAAAAGAAAATAAAAAGAAGTAAACACACAAACGATACTAAGGCTACAACTTATTGGGACAAGTTTAAAAGATCTTATCCGTGGGGAGGAGCATGGGACTTTAGGCATTCTGACTATGTTGTTGATATTAAAAAGCATAGGAAAAAGGAAAAGAGCAAACAAATAAACAGGGAGATTAGGGAATATAATGATTAAGCACTACTTAAATGTAGAAGTTGCAGAGTCTCCATCTCAGGTCCAACAGGGGCTTATGTTTAGGAAAAGTTTAGCACAAGATGATGGTATGATTTTTAAGTTTAAAAAACCACAAAATCTTAAGTTTTGGGGTGTGAATACCTACCTACCTCTAGCAATCGCTTTTGTTTCTCCAAAAAAAGAAATAGTAAAAATATCATATATTAGTCCTCATTCTACCAAATGTGTCGATAGTATAGAAGATTGTAATATGGCTATAGAAGCTAACTATGATTTTTTTAAAAATAATCATATTGAGATAGGAAGCAAGATTGAAGTAATCAACGAAGATTATTCGACACTTGTAAAATTTTTAAATTAGGAGACTAATGTATGAAGCTCTCACTGGGAGAAATTTACGGTTTAACTAGGAATTTGCAAAAGATAACATGCAAAGAATTGCCCATTAAAACGTCTTTTTCTATCTATAGGTTCTTAAAGAAGAGTTCTATAGAGTTGGAAGTTCTTGAAAATTCAAGAGTAAGGCTTATTGATAAGTATGTTGATAAAGAACCATTAGAAGGAGAAGAAAAAGTAGTCCCAAAAGAAAAGGTTTCAGAGTTTAATGAAGAGTTTTCTTCACTGTTGAAGGAAGAAATAGATATAGACTTCGAACCTATTCCTTTGTCTGATTTTGGAGATGTATCAATATCTGCTGATGATTTAATACCTTTGCAAAAAATATTTAAAGAATAATCAAGGATTTTGAGATATTTTTGACAATTTAAGATAATGAGAATTATAAAAAGTTTAAAATATGCAGAATCATTTGATGAGCTGTACGACTTTATTGATGACGATACCATCGGAGCACTAAACGAATACGATCATAACAACACGACTGTACTCGATCACGATGCTTTAGAGCAAGGCCAAGTGCCTATTACTGATGATAACGTTGATAGTGTTTTAGTTGATAATTTAGTAGATGAAACAGGAGAAGAACAGATATCTCCCGTTGTAGAAGAATCTCCTATCGAGACTCCTGTTGAGGAGACTCTTGAGGAGACTCTTGAGGAGACTCTTGAGAAAGAGGTCCCAACAAGGGAAGAATCTGAAGCAAACGAGATTCCAGAGGAAGAGGAATCTACTTCTGACACAGAGAGCGATGCTAAAAAACGCTTTGGAGAAGACATAGAAGGGGCTATAGAATGGGCTATTGAAAATGAAAGAGTAGTCCAGATTTTTTATAATACCGAAGGAAAAAAAAGAGGGACAGGTCAAAAACGGTATTTAAAAAGAGAAACAGATTTGCCACGAAACGATAGAGGAGGAGTTCACCTTAATAGGATTATTGAACCCCATTATATTTTTAACGCTAGGAAAACAGTTCCACCTCGAAATGTTTTAGTTGCATATGACAGATCAGTAAATGCTGTTAGAGCTTTTATAGTTAATAATATAACTGACTATAATTTTACTAAAAGAAGAGGGACTGACGAAGATCAGTATTTTAAATATAGGCACAATAGAATAGACTCAAATAAAGCCACAAAACCTATAAAAAGGAACATAGACATGGA
>Ga0114999_10004059_pt1 | contig 17928 bp, 10 predicted proteins | sample ArcticOcean_MG_C_3_FD_89820 | JGI IMG/M metagenome (GOLD analysis project Ga0114999, IMG submission 89820) | Marine microbial communities from western Arctic Ocean - ArcticOcean_MG_CB8_126 | ecosystem: Environmental > Aquatic > Marine > Oceanic | place: Arctic Ocean: Canada Basin | collected...
GGGAACCGCCCCAACTGGCGTGCCACATATGGGTATCAAAAAGAAAGGCGTCGCCGGGCTCGGTCTCACAGATATAAGTGGGGTATTCCTTGATGTTCGAACGGTCTATATAGTCTACGTCGTAATGTAAGGGTGGCCTATGTGAACCGGTGATAAATCGCAGTGCGCCGCTCTCACCATGGAGCGATTGCAGATAGATGGGAAACTTGATCATGCGGACATTGAAGTCGCGGCAGTCCGGGTGGCAGGCCGTATTATTGATATAGCTACCGGAGTTACAGGAGCGTCCGATGCAGTTCTCTCCCAGGATTTGTTCAGCTATGCTCAGGAATCGCTCGTCTTCAATAAGCGATGCGAGGCGGGGAGTCTGCGCTCCCAGGTTTGACCAGCTGCAATATTTTACTTCCTCCTGCGGTCCGCTGTAACGTTGCGTGGATTCCAGTTTAAGCTGAATCTCCTCGTTAAATATTTTGATCTCATCCTGACTGAGTAACCCTCTCAGTGGAACGAAGCCGAATACGTTGAAGTGAGTGAGTTGGGGTTGGGTGAGCATTTATTAATTTTAATCAAGAGTGATTAAAATTAATAGTCAAAAGGTCAAAAAGTCAAAAGGGGGGGAGCGCTGACGCGCGTGTGGGAATTAAGTCGAAAGTTAAAGGTCGAAAGTCGAAGGTGAAAATGCGGACGCGATCAGCCGACGCCCGAGGGGCTATGGCCGACAGGCACCACGCGTAGTTCCAGTAAATACTCCACATGTACGCGTATGCGCTTTAACTCATAGACTATCGCATTTTAATGCGATGCTTAGGCATCTTGAAAAACTTCAATGTATTCCCACTTATGGAGCCAGTCGATCCAGCGTTGGCGAACGGGGTCCTTTTCTGCATTGGCCAGCCATTCAAGGGGATACTCCGGTTGACGTTCGCCATAGGTGTTCTTGGCCAGATTTTCACGCACGGCGTGAGCACCTTTTACATTTTCACGAATCGCGTCCTCTGCTTCGGGCGTCTTTGGGTTCTTTATATATATGGGTGACAGCATTCGGCGGTCGATTTTCCCTCCCCATGAGGCGTGCCAGATATGGGCGTCAAAGACAAGAACGTCGCCTACTTCCACTTTACAGGCGTGCGTAGGGACGTCTCTAATCGAGTCACCCTTGCGTAAGGCATCATTATCATATCCCGGCGGGTCAAATTTTGTTACGGCTTCATGGAATGGCTGCTTATGCGAACCGGGGATAAGGCGCAAGGCCCCGTTGTTTTCGTCAAGGTCTTGCAGGTAGATGGGAAACTTAATGGATTGATGATGGAAATTACGGCAATCGGGGTGCCACCTGGTATCGTTGACATAGCTGCCGGCATTACAGGAGACCAGGTTACAGTCCTCTCCCAGTATCTGCTCGGCGATACTTAAAATCCTGGGATCGTGAGGGAGCTTAGATAAGACAGGGGTCTCGGCAGTCAAGTTAGACCAGCTGCAGTATTTGGCTTCTTCATCCTGATGTCCTGTGAATCGCAGCGTCGCTTCTAACTTTAACTGGAATTCTTCGTTGAATGTTTTGATTTCGTCCACACTGAAAAGCCTGCGCAGCGTAACGAAACCGAAAGTTTTGAAATAGGTGAGTTGGTGTTCGGTGAGCATGGGTATTTATATTTTATGACATTTAGATTAAAATATAAATAAGTCAAAAAGTCAAAGGTCAAAAAGGATATGCGAATAAGCGTAATAAGGAATTAGCATCCCTCAATCGTAAATCGCCAATTGAATCACCGCACTCCAGCTTCAAAACGGATGCGGGGATCGAGCCATAGGAGGAGGAGGTCGCTGACGAGGGTTCCGAGAACGCCGACGAGGCTGAGGACCATGAGCATCGACCCGGCGAGGTACATATCTTCGGTCATGAGGGCTTCGAGCATCATGGGACCGACGGTGGGGAGGCTTAAGACCATGGCGACGATGGCACCCCCGGAAACGAGCTGGGGAAAGAGGGCACCGATCCCCGAGATAAAGGGATTGAGCGCGATGCGCACGGGATATTTCAAAAGTAATTTTATCGGCCGCACCCCTTTAGCGAGCGCGGTCACAACATAGGGTTTTTTTAATTCATCGAGCAGATTGCCGCGCATCACACGGATCATGCTCGCGGTACCGGTAACACCGAGAACGACGACGGGGAGCCAGATGTGTTGCATGAGGTCGACGACCTTGCTCGCTGTCCATTCTGGTTGGCCCGCGAACTCGGGCGAAAACAAACCAGACATGCTGATACCGAAATAAATATTGCTCCAGTACATGAGCAGGAGAGCGAGAAGAAAACTGGGGACACACATTCCGATAAATCCGAGAAGGGAGAAAAAGTAATCGCCGATTGAATACTGTCGAACGGCAGAGTAAATACCGATGGGTAGTGCGACTGCCCAGGTAAAGAGGACAGAACCAAGCGAAATTAAAAAGGTGAGCAGGATGCGGTCACCGACAACGTCATTGACCGGTGTTCGGCTCAGCATGGAAAAACCCAAATGGCCCTGGAGTAGCCCCTGGTCCTTAGACTCGAAGGAGAGAAACCAGGGGAGACCGAGCCAGGAAGCGTACTGGATAAGGATAGGTTCATCGATGGGAAAGATCTCACGCAATTGCTCGGCTTCAATTTTTGCTTTATTATCATTCGCCAACTCAGCCTGCAGGATTTTCAATTCAATATAATTAGAGGGTGGCAGTTGTATAATAGTAAAAGCAACGGCTGAAATAATCAGTAAGGTGGGTACCATGATGAGGAAGCGTCGTCCCACATAGGGATGTTTAAATCCTGCGAGAATCAGCCCCACTACAGCGATTCCAAGAATAAGATGGCGGACGATCCGGCTGAGAGAGGTCCCCGCTTTTTTATCCAGCGTAAGATCATTCAAGGCGTTAGGAAGGGATGTAATGACGGTCATTTCACGTTTAATATTTTCTACAGCGCCGGGAGAATCGTTTGGCTCTTCGAAAAAATAAGCTTCCAGTCCACCACTGGCAGGACTTCTAAAAGTTGAACCATAGAGGACAATACGCGGGACGTTTTTAAAGCCGTTCTTAACGATAGCCAACTTAGGTGGAATAGAAGAAACGTTTATACTCCAAAGATTTTCTGCCGCGATATCCTGACTTTCCCGGTATATGTCTCGCTGTTCTTCAAAGGTAAGCGCACTGGAAGCAGCATCGAATACTTCCATCGATCGGCGCAGAGGATGATTGCGAGGCGGTTCGAGCCCCCCGTTTTTTACTGCCTCGGGATTACCGTATAAACCCCCATATTGATACCATAATGAAAATCCTGCGGCAGCCTGAGAACCGGGCGCAAAGCGTTCCAGCGGTACGAGGGGATTAAATTCTGCTTCTGTCGCACCAATGAAAAAGTCGTAGACGCGAGCAGCGTTTTCAACGGTGTATAGATGATAGGACCGAAATCTCTCGATAGTGTTTAGACCGACTTTTTTCCAATCCTCAACAACAAAGGGAGAGGGGCCATCGGCAAAATTTGGGATGATATCCATATGCCATACCATGCGGGTCCCATCGTCAAAGGTACGGTAGCCTTCAGTATCGCGACCGGTGAGACCCAGCTCATCGAGCAGCTCATTAGCGCGATCGGGGTCATACTCGATGTAGCTGTTTCTGAATTTTTCATGGTAAAAGGGTGATTCCTTTCCCGGCGAATTCTGTGCCGGTTCACCGACTCCACTGCTGACTGCATCGATTATCTGTTGTCGATTGATGGCGAGCGAGAGCGCTATGCGAAAGCGGACATCGTTGAGCAGCACCCACTTTTTTTCTGAGGTCGGATCTTTGGGATCAATATGCTTGTTTAAATTTGGAAAGATAACCCAATCACTGGCTCCTGAATTATACCAATGATAAACTTCATAACCCCCGGCTTCGCGTTGAGACATGAAATAGGTATAATAGAGATAGTAGATATTAAACGCCTGGAGGGTAATCGCTCCGTTCGCGGCAGCAATTGGAACCAACTGAGCGGTTTTGACATCAATCATATAGCGATCGAGATAGGGCAGTTGATTGCCCTCGGTATCGACTGCCCAGTAGTAAGGATTGCGGACAAAAGACTGGGGGGGATTTGACTTGTAGGTGCGATATATCCAAGGCCAGAGGCGGGGATGATCGGGGTTGTTGGTGAGCATCAGGGTATTGTAGAGACCTTTTTTCGTGGGAATCTTATAGGCTTTCATCGTGGCCTCGATAAGCGCATCGTCGCCTAACACAGGGTGATATTTTTCCAGGTAATGACGGGGCGAATAAGTATAGAGGGGTATAATAGCTAATCGTTCGAGGAAAAAGCCATAAGGGTGGGGGAAGATGAACTTTACGGTGTATGGATCAATTACCTGAATATCTCCCGTCACTCCCTTCACCTTCAACCAGGTTGGGGTGACTACGAGTTGATGCTTCACTTCATCATTCCACCAGTAGAGGATATCATCTGCAGTGAAGGGATGACCATCGGACCACTTCATTCCCTTGCGCAGGTAAAAAGTCCATTCTTTCTTATCGGGTGAAGCCTCCCATCCTTTTGCAATGTGAGGGACAATAGGGTAACCCAAAGGCGACCAGCGCACGAGGGCCGAACCTGTCATCCAATGATCAATATGCTCAACGGTCTGCGGACTATTGGTTACCATATGCCAGGTGCCACCATAATTACCGACACCATCGGCACCTTGAATGACGACCGGTTCGGGACCGACGCGCTCGGCGACTGGCGGTAGTTTGCCTTCTTCTACCAATTCGGCGAGGATGGGGGACTCGCCCTTAGGAAACCATCGGCCGGATTCGCCTTCGCTGTAGTCTACATCGTGCTGTACTTTGTAATAGTCATCTTCGCTGAAACTGTTATCTCTTAATTCCTCCGTGGCTTTAATAGTTTCCGGACTGTAGACAATGGGCTCAAGTTCCAGTTCCGGCTTCATCACCGCTGCCCAGAAATAGATGATACCAAATATGCACAGGCAGGTTAATAAAAGAAGCCCGCAGTATTTGAAAGCACGTTTCACCGTGCTTAGTCAAAAGGTCAAAAGGTCAAAAAGTCAAAAGGGTAGATGAGTATATGCGCATAAGCGAATATGGGTGAATGCGGAAGATAAAGAAAAGAGAAAGCCGCAAGATGCAGTGCATCCACCCATTTCTCATCGGCGAGGCTGCTTGTCAGCTGTGGCGATCCATGGGTATGTCGGTTGCGTACAGTCAGCCCCCTGGAGTATAAGATGTCGCTGCGCTCGGTAGCCGCATCGTGATGATCCTCGCAATGACAATAGGAGGAATATACTTTCTGACCTTTTGACCTGCGCATTAGCGCGTTCCCGCATCCATCCTTATTCTTGGGTCGAGCAACATAAGGAGGAGATCGCTGACGAGGGTCCCGAGCACACCGATGAGGCTCAATACCATGAGCATGGATCCGGCGAGGGACAGATCCTGGGTCATGAGGGCTTCAAGCATCATGGGGCCGACGGTGGGGAGGCTTAAGACCATGGCGACGATTGCGCCACCGGAAACCAATTGAGGGAAGAGGGCTCCAATACTCGAGATAAAGGGATTGAGTGCGATACGTACAGGATATTTAAAAAGCACTTTAATCGGACGCACGCCTTTTGCCATCGCGGTTACAACATAGGGTTTTTTTAATTCATCGAGCAGGTTGCCGCGCATCACCCGGATCATGCCCGCGGTTCCGGAAACCCCGAGAACGATGACGGGAACCCAGATATGCTTCATGAGGTCGGCAACCTTGGCCCATGTCCATTCCGGTTGACCCGCGAATTCGGGAGAAAATAACCCCGCCATGCTAATGCCGAAATAAATATTGCCCCAGTACATCATCAAGAGGGCGAGAAGAAAACTGGGAATGCACATTCCGATAAATCCGAGAAGGGAGAAAAAGTAATCGCCGATAGAATACTGCTGCACGGCTGAGTAGATACCGATAGGCAGGGCGACAGCCCAGGTAAAGAGGACGGAACCGAGGGAAATTAAAAAGGTGAGGAGGATGCGATCCCCAACGACCTCGTTCACCGGCGTTCGGCTCTGCATGGAAAACCCGAGGTGACCCTGGAGCAAACCCTGGTCTTCGGATTTGAAAGAGAGAAACCAGGGTAGGCCAAGCCAATCTGCGTATTGGACAAGCAACGGTTCATCGAGGGGAAAGATTTCGCGTAATTGTTCAGCTTCTATTTTCGCATTATTATCATTTGTCAACTCTGCCTGTAGAATCCTTAAATCAATATAATTTGAGGGTGGCAGTTGAATGATGGTAAAGGTAATGATTGAGATGATCAATAGGGTAGGTGCCATGATGATCAAGCGCCGTCCAATATACGGATGCTTGAATCCCAAAAGAATCGCTCCCACCCCGACAATTCCCATAAAGAGATGGCGAATGAAACGAGTCAGAGATTTACCTTTTCCTCCTTCATGGTTAACGGCATCGAGGGCGTTAGGCGGGGGAGTGATTTCCGTTATTTCACGTTTTATTTGCGCGATTACACCCGGAGAATCGTGAGGCTGATCAAAATAAAAAGCTTCATGTCCACCACTGGAAGGGCTCTTATAAGTAAAGCCATAGAGCGATAAACGCGGCACGTTTTTAAGATCCTTCTTAACAATGACCAACTTGGGTGGTGCGGAGGCAATATTAATACCCCAGAGATTATCTACCGCGATATCCTGATTTTCTCTCCAGATATCTATCTGTTCATTAAGGGTCAAGGCACCGGAGGCGGCATCGTGCAATTCCATCGATCGCCGCAGCGGGTGATCAAGCGGCGGCTCAATAGCTCCGTGTTTTAAAGCATCGGGATTGCCAAATAAACCTCCCGATTGATACCACTGAGTATATCCCGCTGCTGAACCAGTACCGGGAACATAGTTCCATGGACCCGCAAGGGGATGAAAATTCCCCCCCAATGCACCGATGGAAAAATCATTAGTACGAGAAGCACCCGCTATAGCGTGCACGGCGTAGGACTGCATTCTTTCGATCGTGTTTAGGCCGACGTTTTTCCAATCCTCAACGATAAAAGGCGAGGGGCCCAGGATATTCGGGATTATATCCAAAAACCATACCATGCGCGTCCCATCGTCAAATGTGCGGAACCCTTCTGCATCACGACCCGTGAGACCCAATTCATCGAGCAGCTCGTTAGCGCGATCGGGATCGTATTCGATGTAACTGTTTCTTAATTCTTCATGATAAAAAGGTGATTCCTTACCTGGAGTTCCCTGTGCGGGTTCCCCGAATCCACTAAATACGGCATCAATAATCTGTTGTCGATCAATGGCGATAGAAAGCGCTATCCGGAAGCGCAGGTCATTGAGCAGTTTCCATTTCTTTTCTGTTCTCGGATCTTTTGGATCAATATGCTTGTTCAGGTTGGGACGGATCGTCCAATCGCTGGCACCGGAATTATACCAATGATAAATTTCATAGCCCCCCGCTTCGCGTTGGGACATGAAATAGGTATAGTATTGTATATAGATATTATACGGCTGCATGGTTACGGCCCCGTTCGCGATAGCGATGGGAACCAAATTATGTGATTTTGCTTCGACCGTATAGCGGTCTACATAGGGCAGTTGATTGCCCTCCGTATCGACGACCCAATAATAGGGATTGCGGACATAGGCCTGGGGAGGATTGGGTTTGTAGGTACGATAAATCCAAGGCCAGATACGCGGGTGGTCAGGGTTGTTAAGAATTCTCAAGGAAACGTAAAGCGCTTTTCTGGTCGGAATCTTTTCTGCTTTCATTCTCGCCGCGATAAGCGCGTCGTCGCCAATCACGGGGTGATAATTTTCCAGGTAATGACGGGGTGCATACACATCGAGATCAGCGGTGAGACGTTCGAGGAAGAGCCCATGCGAGTGCGGAAATATAAATTTCACAGTGTGAGAATCAACTCTTATGATATCACCCCGTTCTCCCCTAATCCTCATCGATTCAGGAGTCGCCACTAAATCCTGTTTTACCTCATACTCCCACCAGTAGAGAATATCGTCCGCGGTGAAAGGATGGCCGTCGGACCACTTCATTCCCTTGCGCAGGTAAAAGGTCCATTCTTTTTTATCGGGAGATGATTCCCAACTTTTAGCGACATGAGGGACCATGGGATAACCCAGTGGTGACCAGCGTACGAGGGTCGCCCCTGCCATCCAATGATGAGAGGAACCAAATATCGCTGGGCTGTTCGAAACCATATTCCAGGTGCCGCCGTATTTACCGAGACCGTCGATCCCCTGAATGACTACCGGTTCGGGTCCCACGCGATTGGCGACCGGTGGCAGTTTATCTTCCTCTACGAGTTCAGCGAGAATAGGCGACTCGCCCTTAGGATACCAGCGGCCTGATTCTCCTTCACTGTAGTCTACATCATACTGTACTTTATAAAGGTCATCGTCACTGAAACTGGTGTCTCTCAATTTTTCCGTCGCTTGGATAATCTCCGGACTATAGGTGAGGGGTTCACTTTCCAATTCCGGTTTCAAAACCGCACTCCAGAAATAGGAAACACCGAAGATGCAGCAAGCGGTGATTAAGAGGTGTCGGCAGGGTTTGAATATATTAATCATCTGATTGCGGGCTGTCGAAAGTCGAAGGTCAAAGGTCGAAAGCGGAAAATTTTATTTCTTTTGTCATTGCGAGGAGCAACGTGACGAAGCAATCCAGGGGGCTTACTTTACACAACCGACATTCCCCTGGAGTGGAAGATGTCGCTGCGCTCGGTAGCCACGGCTGACGAGCAGCCTCGCGATGACAATTGAATGAAGTTAGTCAAAAGGTCAAAAGTCAAAAAGTAATACTTTAATTGATAGGTGGAACGGTGCGATCCACCAATGAAAAGCACGGACGCGATCAGCCGTCGCCAAGGCTATGGCCGACAGGTGCCGCGTCCCTCCAGATGAAGCTACGCATTTCCACATGTTCGCTTAATCGCATTATCGCAGAGACTCATTCTCGTCAGTTAATTCATTAATTATTTTTGTGAGGTGATCGTTGAAGGTTTCGGGGTCTTCCATCATGATGAAATGGCCGACGTTTTCCATGTAAACGATCTTATACGCTCGTGTATAGCGCTGCATCGTTTCAATATTTACGGGGTGCATCGAGGAATTTATAGAGAACATAGGAGCTTGAATTGTCGGTAGGGATTCCGCGCACTCGTAGGTATACCAATTAAAGATCGCCTTTTGCGCACCAATGCCAACTTCATGGGGCGCTGAAGATAAATCGGTGACAATCTTTTCAATTAATTCGGGGTCTGACTGGGGTGTAAACATATGATTGCGAACTTTGTTCGCCGTAGCTTCCACAAAATTATCAGGGGTCGTGCTCATAATAGCTTCGATCTGCGCGGGGGTGTACTTATATCCCACAGCGGAAAAAGAATCTACTCCCACTAAGCCCTTAATGCGTGAAGGCATCAACCGTGCTGCTTCTACAGTAACGGGACCACCCATAGAATGTCCGACAAGGATAACGTCGTTGAGGTTAAGTTTTTCGACGACGGCGACAACGTCTCGACCAAAAGCGGTCATGGACCAGTTTTCACGTTCGAGCCCCGATTCTCCGTGACCGGCGAGATCGATGGTAACCACCGTGTACTGTTGAGAAAAGTGGGGGACTTGGGCATCCCAGTATGTACGGTTGCAGCACCAGCCATGAACGAAGACAAGGGTTTGCTTGCCACGACCGTGGACTTGATAGGCTAGTGATACGCCGTCGAATGATGGGATGAAATCCACAAGACCTTTAGTTGAAGCAACCGAGGAAGAATTCTCGGCAGGTTTGTTACAAGATAAGAATAGCAGAGTAAAAATTGAGATAATAGCTATACGTGGAATTCTCATCCTGTTTTCAATATATAAGAGATAGCCACAAAAAGCACATAAAGCACAAGAAAGATATAAAATTAGGTTTTTACTAATTGATTGTGAAGAATAGAGATATGCCAGTTATAGGCACTGACATTTGTGTTCAGTATGCCGTAGTAATGTTAGTTTTTAGGAAGTGAGGTGGAGCGGGCTGCCTGACCGCCATAGCCTTGGCGTCGGCTGGTTCCCCAGCACGCTTCTTTGCTACATATAACTATTAAAAAACGCGGTAGGGACACCGCGTTCCACCTAGTTGTTTAAAACTTACACGTAAAATATCGTTCCAGCGCTTTTAGCTTTAGACTTTCGACCTTCTGCTCAGTTTTCCGCTTTCAGGGTCAGCTCTTCTTTGTTATCGAGGCCGGCGGCGACGACGAAAGTCCTCTCCTTAGGTTGTCCATCTTTGGGGACATAACGGACATTTGGGGAGAAGTAAGCATAGAGCGCGGTATTTCTTGAATGGGGGGTGGTATTTGAATTCGACCCATGCATGATAAGGCTATGAAAGAATAAAATACTTCCCGCAGACAGGGGCACCTCTATCTGATCGGATAAATCTACGCCATCGACAAGCGCTCTTACTTCCAGACCGCTGACAATACGTCCCCCGGGCGGTGAGCTCTCTTTCATTTTCAGCCCCCATTTATGACTTCCGGGAACAACTTTAAAACAGCTGTTAGCGGTGTTGGCGTCGTCAAGCGCTATGCTCACTGTAACCAATCTTTGAGGCTCCATCGGCCAATAGGCAGAATCCTGATGAAATTCGTGACCTGATCCATGAAAGGCGGGTTTCAGCATCAAGGTGTTTCTAAATAAAAGCAGATCAGGTCCGATTAAATTTTGCACGACTTCAATCAATCGCGGGTGCTTAGCAAGCCTTTTGAAAACAGGTGAATGAATGCGGGTGTTTTCAACTTTTCTCAACAACGGTGTCCCGTCATCGTAATTTACTTCGGTTGCGTTCGGTTCGCGTTGGAAATCAATGGACCGTGGATCGGCTTTTGCTTCAAACTCCGCTGCGAGGGTATGTAATCGTTGGATATCCTCGCGGCACTCGGTAATCTCCTCCGGGCTGATCAGGTTTTCCATGACGAGATAACCCTGATCCTCGAAAAATGAAAGTTGGGAGGTCTTATTGATCATAAGATCAAAAGGTCAAAAGGTCAAAAAGTCAAAAGGTAAAGAAGGTAAATGGGGGGAAGAGTGAATTTGTCTATGGGAATGAGAGTATATTCAATCTTATACTTTTTGACTCAATCCTATCTGGGATAACCGATGGCGGCGGGCCAGGTGTCGGTGATGTTCTCACCTTCATAGACAAACATGTCGCGATGGAGGGAACAGGTCATGCAGCAATGACTGGGCATGACATGAACTAAGTCCCCGATTTTAAGTTTGTGTCCGGGAAAATGAACGCTGGTATGCTCCTCAGATCCGAAACTGGGGATTTCCGCCTGGGGGTAATCGCGCAGTTTTGGTGCTCCCATTTCATGACCGATCGATTTGACACCGGCGTTTAAAACAAGGTTGTCTCCATTCACACTGATGACGTGAGCGAGCACGGTAAGGGCAACATCAAATTGATCGCCGACCCGCTCCTTGTAAGACCAGTCCATCGTTACATAGCTACCAATCTGAAGCTCAGAGACGTCGTCGAGCGTACCGGTAGCACGAAAAGAACCGGTTCCCGCGCCGGATATGATACGGCACTCGTGTCCCGCCGCTTCAATCTGTCGTTTAGTGTCAATGGCTTTCTCCATGGAAGCTATAGCTACCGATTCCCGTTCTTCTGTATCGAGAATACCGACCGCGTGTCCTTCATAAGCCTGAAGGCCGTCAAATCGTATCCCGTCAAGTGGGGCGATTTTTTCAACGAGCCCGAGCACGGCCACTCCCGGTGCCAGGCCACAGCGACTCATGCCGATATCGACCTCGATCAAAACACCGACTTCAATGCCACGGCTTTTCGCCGCCTCGGCAATTGCTTTAGCGTTTTCGAGGTTATCGATCGCGACACGAACGTTAGCCCGCTCCGCCAGTTCGATTAGTCGATTAATGCTAGTCGCGTTGACGATTTGATTAGCGATGAGGACATCATCAATACCTCCATCGACCAAAGCGATCGCTTCAAAAATCGTGGCCGCGGTCATGCCAACGCAGCCGCCGGCCGCCAACTGTTTGTGGGCCAATGCGACGCGTTTATGGTTTTTAAAATGCGGCCTGAGGCGAACCTGCTTATCTTCGACGAAGGCGGCAGCGCGCTCAATGTTGCGTTGCGCCGTCGGCCAGTCAAGGACCAGCGCCGGGGTGAGGAGATCGTAGATAGAAGACATAGGAAAGAGTCAAAAGGTCAAAAGGTCAAAAAGTCAAAAAGGAAGAGTTATAATCATCTACTAAAGTTTTAACTAAAAGCTCTAGAGACAATACGTTCGATCTGATACGTTTTGTATCTTCTACTTTTTGACTTTTTGACCTTTTACCTTTTGACTAGCTACAGTGAAACGTACTTTCAGATTTTGCGGACTTTTTTTGACTGCGGGTTGTTTCTATTTGGGGTTTTTGTATTTTTGGAGTGATGTCTTACTACCGGAACTGCAGGAGGATCCCATTCTGTATAGCCCGGAGGAAATCAAAAACACGGAAGCATCAAGAGACGTTAGTTTTTCAGAGGAAGATCAGTATAAGATTCAACGAGACGTCGATTACAGGGAGGGTGAATCAGGTGGTTGGTATCCCAAGGGCGAATCATCGATTCTGGCTGAACTGGTAGCGGAGGGTAAACTACCACCGGTGGCAGAGCGGGTGGGGTCCGAGCCGGTAGTGATCGATGGCGTGGACGGGATAGGCAATTACGGCGGCACTTGGTTTCGCGTGACAAAAGCAAACGTCGGTATAGATCTTATGTATAATTTTATGTCCGGCTCTACGCTCGTTCGCTGGTCACCTCTCGGTTACCCGATCGTGCCTCATGTGGCGAGGGGATGGGAGTCCAGCCCTGACTTAAAGGAATGGACAGTTTATTTACGCAAAGGGATGAAATGGTCTGATGGGCATCCTTTCACCGCGGATGATATTGTCTACTGGTTCAACGACGAAGTGTTGCGTGACTACATCCAAGATTCTGGATATGCAAGTTGGATGATTGTGGGTGGAGAGATGGGAGAAATTGTCAAAATAGACGATCACACGTTAAAATTTGTTTTTCCAAAACCCTATGGCGTGTTTCTCGAACACCTGGGTCGAGCCTTTTACTATTGTTCGCCACGCCATTACATGGAAAAGTATCATCCGGACCTCGGTGACGACGAACTTATCGAAAAAACAATGGAGGCGAGAAGGCTGCCTTCACGCAAGAGTTTATACGTATTACTGAAGAAGTGGTCCAACCCTGAGCACCCGCGGCTCTGGCCATGGGTCTACCGTAATTACTCAGCGAATCCACCCCAGGTATTTATGCGAAATCCCTACTATTGGGCGGTCGACTCAGCTGGCAACCAGCTTCCCTATATGGACAGACTGCATTGGGAGATAAAAAACCAGCGGATTATTCCCATCGTGATGGCGAGCGGAGCGGTCACCTTTACGATTAATGTCATGGATTTGTATTACACCTTGCTCATGGATGAACGCGAGGCTGGTGGGTACAAAGTCTTACACTGGTTTCCCGCTACGCGCTCGCGCTATTTGATCAACCCGAATTTCAATTATTATGTAGATCCCGAAAAACCGGTGACGCAATTGAAGCATGACCTCATCAATGAGAAACGCTTCCGTCAGGCACTTTCTCTCGCCATCAATCGCCGACAGATAATCGATGTTGTATACAACGGAGTAGGCGAACCTGCACAGTTATCCCCGGGGAGGGAATCCTACTTTCATCATGAAAAACTCCATAAAAGTCATACCGAATATGCCCCGGATAAAGCTAATGCCCTGCTCGACGAGATCGGCCTCACGCAGCGAGATTCCGAGGGTTACCGCAAGTTCAAGGATGGCACGCGCATGGTCTGGTTTTATACGCTTCCTCAAGGAGAAGACGAGGGGCCGACCGAGCTTATCCTCGAAGATTGGGGTCGTGTGGGCGTTCGCTTTATCAGACGACAGCCATCACTTGCTCTATTTAATGTAGAATTAAGAGCGGGAAAACTGGAATTTTCCGTTTGGCCAGGAGAGAGTGAATACAACCCCATACTTGGAGCTGAAAGCCTTGCCGGGATAACAGTAATACAAGCGTACAGTTATTGGAATTGGTACATGAGAGGAGGGTTATACGGTGATCCTAGAGCTACAGAATTAGGGGGCGTCGAACCACCAATGAATCAACCTCTACGGCAAGCTATGAGCCTGGTTGACGAATCTTTCGGTGCAAACAACCGCGAAGCGCAGAAAGAGATTTACGATAAGCTATTCGATATCGCGGCGGAAAATCTCTGGTCGATAAATATAACTACCCCGCCGCCGCATCCGGTCGTCGTAAAGAACGGGTTAAAAAATGTACCGAGCAATTCATTTTACGGAGCGAGATTTAACCCACCGGCTCCAGCGGGTTTAGAAACCTTTTTTTATGAAGAGCCCTTTGATTCACCGGGTGCGATTGCCCAAATTAAAAAAGAGATGATCGAAGTGACTCCCGCTCCTTATGGCACCGAAGAATTTGATTCAGGATCAACTGGTTATGATCGTTTGGGTTGGCTTATTAAAAATTTATTTTTAGGCATCGCGGTATGTGGTATTATTATGGTGGGGATCCGGCATCCTTATGTTGGCAGGCGGCTGCTCTTTATGATTCCGACCCTACTCATTATCTCGGTGATTTCCTTTTTTATCATTCAACTGCCACCGGGAAGTTACATCGAGACGAGGATCCTTGAGTTGCAGTTAAGAGGCGGACCCCTGGCAATGAATGAAGCCGAAGAACTGCGCGAGATCTACCATCTGGATAAGTCCTATTCTGAACGTTATGCCCGCTGGCTGGGATTGTACTGGTTTACTTCATTTGATCGAAAGCACGAGGGGTTACTCCAGGGTTACATGGGATTGTCGATGGAGACCCAGGGGACAGTTAATGAGCTGGTCGGCGATCGAATCCTTCTCACTTTTTTCATCTCCTTAGGGACGATTCTTTTTACCTGGATGGTGGCACTTCCCATTGGCATCTATTCAGCGGTGCGCCAGTACACCCTGGGCGATTATTTATTCACCCTTGTTGGTTTCATTGGGATGAGCATTCCCAGTTTTCTCCTCGCTTTGATCCTGCTTTATTGGAGCCGGAATTACCTGGGGATAAGTGTTTCAGGATTATTTTCTCCCGATTATGCGGCCCAGCCGGAATGGACGCGGGGGAAGATTGTCGATTTGCTAAAACATATCTGGGTACCGATAGTCGTCCTCGGCGTAACGGGGACAGCCAGCATGATCCGCATTATGCGTGGAAACTTACTTGACGAGTTAAAAAAACCCTACGTCATCACCGCGATGGCTAAGGGGGTTCGTCCCTTTAAACTGTTGTTAAAATATCCCGTGCGATTGTCGATTAATCCCTTCATCTCGGCGATCGGAGTGATATTCCCTCAATTGATTTCCGGCGGCGCGATTGTCGCCATGGTCCTCAGCTTACCGACCGTGGGACCGTTATTATTGGAATCACTCATGCTCGAGGATATGTACGTAGCGGGATCAATGCTCATGGTGCTCAGCATGCTCGGCATCTTAGGCACGCTGGTCAGCGACCTGCTGCTCATGTGGCTTGATCCGAGGATACGATTTGAAGGTGGACAACGGTAAACCGTTGGTCCCCCTTCGTCAAAATGTCACCAGCCGTCGCCAAGGCTATGGCCGCCAAGAAAGGGAAGAGCGTGGGGAGAAATCAGTGAACAGTGAGATAACCGAGTGGCGCTGGCGCGTGTTAGGTTTTAAGTTGAATTGCTTAACACCTAAAACATAAAACTTAACACATCGCCTGAGGCGATGCGCCTCAGGCGATAACCGCTGCTTCGCCGAGGTGTTCGCGGATCCAGGCGCGAAGGGGGACATCTTCATCCTGGGGTGAGGTATAGCCAAAATTGCCGGTGGGGGATGCCCCGAAGAGTTGCTTACGGATGGGGTCGAGTTGATCCCAGTATTTATCGACCGTGATATCATCGCGGGGGCGAATCCAGCGGTAGCCGTACCCATAGAATAAGGTTCTTCTCGGTTGATTCCAATAATTGGCGCTCGAAGAGTGCCAGAGGCGTCGGTCAAAAAAGACTGCTGAACCCGCAGATACTAAAACGGGAACGCCCTCCTCTAAATCGGAACTTCGATCGTTGTCAGGGAGGTGAATATCTTTCCTGAGATGGCTGCCCGGGATCACGTATAAATTTCCGCGGTCGGGTTCACTGCAATCGGTGAGAAAGTAACCGATCTTGAAGGAAATGCGTGGCGGGGGATCGGATTCAATTTCCTTATTTATACGATCGCTGTCCTGATGCCACCCTAATTTTTTATCCCCCTCGTTTTTGCCCGTTTCACAGGGTGTCACAACGAAATGATTGTGGTATAACTGAATATTCCAGCCCAATATACCCCAAACTTTTGGGAAGGTGCGGTACCAATCGACGAGCTCGATATACGTTTTATCTTTGCCGATGAAATCCATGAACAAAGACCTGTCCCCCGCTGCAATTTCTTTTTTAACGCGGTGTGCGTTATCGAGACTATCGGTGAGCTCAATTAATTTTTCGACCTGGTCAGTATCGAGCGCGTTTTCGACTATAAAATATCCATCTTGCTCGAAGGCCTTACGCTCAGTTTCGGTCAAACAATAATCTAGGCATTTTGTATCCATCGGCGATGGATAGTCAAAAGGTCAAAAGGTCAAAAAGTCAAAAGGAAATGCGAATACGCGTACATGCGACAATGCGGAGAAGCGTATAAGCGGAGCATCTTCCATTTTTAATGTGTTCTCTCACCCATAATTTTGACTATAAACAATCAGCAATCCGAAATTCGTACCGAGGGCATAGCCCGACATCTCTCAAGGCGCATCGCCTCACGCGACAATTGCATCTTCGCCGAGATGTTCCTGGATCCAGTTGCGAAGGGGGACAACATTCCCTTTGGGGGCGGAACAGTCTCGACCACCATTTGTCGTAGCACCAAACAACTGCTTGCGAATAGGGTCCATGCTATCCCAGAATTTATCGACCGTTACATCATCGCGGGCCCTTATCCAGCGGTAGCCATACCCGTAGAATAATGCTTTGCGTGGATAGTCCCAGTAATTTGCGCTTGCTGAATGCCAGATACGCCGGTCGAAAAAGACCGCTGATCCTCGTGGAGCCATTATCGGGATGCCATCCTTGATTTCATAGCTTCGATCATCATTGGGGAATTCGATATTTTTTTTCAGATGGCTGCCGGGGATAAGATGAATATTACCACGGCCCGGTTCACTGCAATCGCTCAGAAAGTAACCGACTTTGAGCGTAAAACGCGGTCGGGGGAAAACGTAATCTAGATCCATTTCTAAGCGATCGAAGTCCTGATGCCAATCCAGTAATTTGTCCTGCTGTTCTTGAGGATCACGTGTGTAGGTGACATTGAGATGGGAGTGATATAAATGAATATTCCAACCTAGTATTTCAAACACCTTGGGAAAAGTACGGTACCAGTCAACAAGGTCAATGTAGGATTCATCTTCGCCAACAAAACCGGGAACAAAGAGATAATTCCTTTCCGTATGATGGAATCTACCATCCAAACTTAAATCGGCTTCCAAGCGGTCGGTGGCTTTGATTAATTTCTCGACATGCTCTTCATCGAGCGCGTTTTCGACAATAAAATACCCATCTTGCTCGAAGGCTTGGCGCTCGGCCTCGGTTAAACAATGATCTAGGCTTTTTATATCCATCGATTGACTAGTCAAAAGGTCAAAATGTCAAAAAGTCAAAAGGGAAAGATGCGTATACGCGGAGCATTTTCTGGAGGGCATGCTCCTTCGTGGCCGTTCAATCCGATATCAGCAAC
>Ga0114999_10004060_pt1 | contig 17924 bp, 16 predicted proteins | sample ArcticOcean_MG_C_3_FD_89820 | JGI IMG/M metagenome (GOLD analysis project Ga0114999, IMG submission 89820) | Marine microbial communities from western Arctic Ocean - ArcticOcean_MG_CB8_126 | ecosystem: Environmental > Aquatic > Marine > Oceanic | place: Arctic Ocean: Canada Basin | collected...
ATCCAGGCAGCTGACGGAATTCCTGCTCACATCCGCCGTCTCCACCTTTGCAATAGTGCTATTGGCGCCCAAGATGATTGGCTGGAGGGCGGGGGCCGTGTTATAAAGGCTCTTCCTGGTACATCTGCTATTCCCGAACGAGGAAGCACGACGCACCTTAACCTATGTCTATCTGGTTCTTACCCTGGCGCTGATCGTGTGGAACTGGAGGCAGTTGCCAGCCTGGGTGGGACGACCGGGGCTGCGCATGGGCGACAAGAACTAGGGGATTGGGGCTGGCGGCTTCTTACCTTCGCTCATGGTGAGCCTGTCGAACCACACCGCCGTGGCGGGATTATGGGCTCTTCACCCCAGGGTACAAGACCTGGAACGGTGTACCTAGCTGCGACGGCCCACGAGCGCTGTGACCAGCCCTTCGAGTGAGTCTCGCGCCGCATTTTGCTCCAGGTGGGCAAGGCTCTCCAGTGCAAGCCCCGTGTAGCGATCGGCGACCGCCGAGGCCTCATCCATCACAGAGGAATCCTGGCAAAGCTCGACAGCAGCGGCAAGAACCTCAGGATCGCCCGGCCTGCGGCACAGCGCGATAACCGCATTGTCCTCCGGGTTCCGCTCAATAGCGATAATGGCTGGCAGGGTCAGAACGCCTTGAGACAGGTCGTTCCCAACGGGCTTTCCGGCCTCCTCTGCAGACCCTTGGAAATCGAGAATGTCATCGGCAATCTGGAAGGCCATCCCCAGATTGTAGCCGTAGTCGTTGAGGGCCAACACCTGGTCGTCAGAGGCCCCGCTGAGAACCGCCCCCGACTCCGACGAGGTTCGGAAAAGGGACGCGGTCTTGCCGTAGATGCGCTTGAGGTAATCTTCCCGAGTGCCCTGATAGTTGTAAGACCCGGCCATTTCGTCCAACTCCCCGCTGGACAGCTCCCTGATGGTCTCGGAGAACCGCCGGATCACTCGCACATTCTCCGTATCACATACGAACACGGCAGATGTGGCGAATATGAAATCGCCCACTAGCACGGCGGCGTTGCGTCCCCAGATGCTCCCTACCGTGGCCTTGCCACGCCTGACCACCGCGTTGTCTACGGTGTCGTCGTGGACAAGGGACGCCAGGTGAAGCAGCTCAACAGCGACCGCCATCGTCTCGGCCCTCGTGCCGTCGTTGGCATGGAATCCGGATGACAGCAGCGTTATCGCTGGTCTTATGCCTTTCCCGGTCGTGTCCAGGACGTGGTCCAGCAGTTCGGCAAGGAAAGGGGATTGATCGTCCGCCAGCTCCAACAGCCGTTCACGGACCCGTAGAAGCTGGTCGGCCACCGGGGCAAAGGCATCAAGGACGCCGTTGGAGGTCTTTTTGGTAGCAGCGCTATCCAGGGCTCCCTGCCTGGACGTTGTCTCCGTGCGCATTTAGCTTCATCTCCACTCCGGGGCACAATCGCCCCCTGGACACGGTATCGAGTCAGGTCCCGATGCGATCAGTTTCCTTCTGAACAATGTCGTCGTCCAGCTTCACGAAAAGGGGCGTGGGTTCGCCAAGCGCCTGTCCTGGCCGCACCGTGTCCCGGTCCCAGGTCCATACCTGGTCCTCCGCACTGCCATCAAAGCCCAGCATCTTGTGCAGCTTCTCGGAGCTGAACGGCAAGTATGGATTCAGGGCGGTCTTGAGGCAATTGATGACCGATAGCCCAACCCACAGCGTGGTCGCCCCGTCCTCACGGTCAGTCTTGAGAGCCTTCCAGGGGGCCTTCTGGTCGAGGTAGACATTGCATGATCGGGCCAGGGTCATCGCGGACTCGAGCCCGGCTCGGAATCGACACGCCTCGATGTTGCGCCCGGCCTCGTCCAGTCGCTCGGCGGCCTCCGTGAGCAACGCCAGGGCCGCGGGGTCCAGTTCGCCAGGCTGGGGAACCTTCCCGTCAAAATTGCGGTATGACATGGTCATCACTCGATGAACCAGATTGCCATAGGTCGCCACGAGTTCGTCATTGTTCCGCCGGAGGTACTCGCCCCACGAGAAGTCGGAGTCGCTCGTCTCAGGCATGGTCGCCGCAAGCACGTACCGGAGCGGATCCGGCTCGTATCGTTCCAGGTAGTCCGGGAGCCAGACCGCCCAGTTTCGGCTCGTGGATAACTGCTTGCCGTCGTAGTTGAGGAACTCATTCGCCGGGACGTTGTGGGGCAGGTTCAGGTCACCATGACCCATCAGCATCGCGGGCCATATCACCGTGTGGAACGGGATGTTGTCCTTGCCCATAAAGTAGTAGGACTTGGACTCCCCTTCCCAAAAATCCTTCCAGCGCTCCGGCTGTCCGATCTCTTTTGCCCACTGCTTGGACGCGGAGAGATAGCCGATCACGGCCTCAAACCACACGTAGAGCCGCTTGCCGTCGTACCCATCAAGGGGGAGCGGCACGCCCCACTCGATATCTCTGGTGATTGCGCGATCGTGCAACCCGCCTTCGAGGTATCCAATCGAAAAATTGCGGACGTTGGGCTTCCACTCCTCGTGGCTTCGAACCCAATCTAGTAGCTGGCCTTCGAAGGCGCTGAGCTTGACGAAAAAGTGCTCAGTCTCTCTGATAATCGGCTCGTTGCCGCACAACTTGCACTTCATTTCGACCAGCTCGTGGGGATCCAGCGTACGACCGCAATTGTCGCACTGGTCACCCCTCGCACCGTCGAACCCACAGTGGGGACACTTGCCGTCGACGTACCGATCGGCCAGAAAGCGATTGTCGGTCTCGCAGAAGGGCTGCAACATCGTGTCGATGTAGATGTAGCCGTTCTCTTTCAGCTTGAGGAATATCTCTTGGGCAACAGTGAAGTGGTTATCAGTGTGGGTCGAGGTGAACAGGTCGAAGGAGATGCCGAGCCCCTTCCAGCCTTCAACGAATTCGGAGTGGTAACCCCCGAATACGTCTTCCGCAGGCACCCCACGCTTCTCAGCTTCGAGGGTCACAGGTGTCCCGTGGGAGTCGCTGCCGGAAACCATCAACACATCGTTGCCCGCCATCCTATGGTAGCGCGCAAAGATATCGGCGGGGATGTACGCGCCTGCTACCTGGCCCACGTGAATGGAGCCGTTGGCATAGGGCCACGCTACTGCAACGAGGATGCGTTCAGACATGGTTTTTCGTACCTTGGGCGTATCTGGACCTAAGAGTGAATAGTAACATATGCGGCCTATCGCCCGGCCCCTCGGACAGGCGCAACACCACCCAAAGTAGACGAGTCTACACCAGCAGGTGCTCAGGGTGTTCGGCCCAAAGGACAGGTCACAGCCCCGCCTAACTTAGCGTGTGCAGCACCCATAGCTCGTAGACACGTTTTTTTGGCAGGCCCGTGGCAGCGGCAACCAGGGCCACTGAGTCTTTGGCACGGGCTCCCCTTGCCCGCAACTCCTCCAGCAGTGGAATTGCGGTGGACTCCGGCCTTGAAGTGGTCTCGACCGAATCTCCTGCACCCTCAACTACTATGCAAAACTCGCCCCTTGGCTCTCGAAAATGTTCCTGTGCCACTGAGACGCTGCCTCTAAAAATTTCTTCGTAGAGCTTGGTCAGTTCCCGGCAAACCACAACATTACGGTCACCCAGCACCTCGAGCAGATCCTCCAGGCTACTGAGCAGTCTGTGAGGTGCTTCGAGCAGGACGATAAGACCCTTGTAACCCATGACCGCGCCGAGGGCACGTTTTCTCTCACCACGCCGCCGGGGCAAGAATCCCATGTGAACGAATCCGTCACCCGCAATGCCTGAGACGGAGACCGCAGCCGTGATAGACGACGGCCCTGGCACCGGCACTACTGAAAATCCAGCCTCGCTCGCCGCCGACACGAGATCTGCGCCCGGGTCGTTGACCCCGGGTGTACCAGCGTCCGACACAAGTGCTATGTCTTTTTCGGCTAACTCCTCGACGAGTCGTGCGGTCTTGGTACGTTTGTTGTGCTCGTTGTAGCTGGTCACTGGGGTGGAGATACCGTGCCCCTCCAGCAGTCTGCGCGTCACACGAGTGTCCTCAGCGGCGATCAGGCCAGCCTCCTGCAAAATGCGCAGGGCCCGGAGTGTGATGTCTTCCAGGTTGCCTATGGGTGTGGATACAACGTAGAGGACTGGCAACGGCACTCCGAGTGGGGCAGATGGCGCTATTCTAGCAGTACCGTGCCCCAGGGGCGTGCTACCATCTCACCAATCGCCCACAAGGGCCAGTCGAACCACAGATCCGAAGGAGACGCCGACGATGGACCTCTACCTCGACCATATGCTCATTGGCGTTCGCGATCTTAGCCAGGCGGCCCGCGATTACAACAAGCTGGGATTCAAGGTGACCCCCGAAGGCAGGCATCCGGGGCGAGGAACCCACAACCGGCTGGTGGTGTTCGGGCCTGAGTACCTCGAGCTGATCTCGATCCACGACTCGTCACAAGGTCTGTTCAGGCCCAACCTGGCCCCATTTCTGGAATCACGCGAGGGGCTGTTCATATTTGCAATGGGGACCTTTGACATCGACGCAATCTATGCAGAGATGCAGGCCAGCGGGGTCGCAACTAAGACGCCGGAGGCAGGGTCACGCCACGCTGAGGATGGCTCAACGGCCTACTCCTGGACGCAGATGGAGATCGACGAGGATGCGGCCCCGGGTAGCCAGACCTTTGCCATACAACACAACGACTCTTTCGACGGCAGGTACCCGGATCCGCCCAACGCCTCGGACCACCCCAATGGCGTCACGGGCATCCACCACCTGGCACTGGCGGTCAACGACGCCTATGCGGCAGCACAGGCCTGGACGCGGGCATTCGGAATGGCGTCGATATCCCAGGTGCCGGACACTCCGGCGACTCGACGAGTTCGGCTAGATTTCGGCAACTGCGCGCTCGACATGATGTCGCCCCTGGGACCCGGACCGCTGGCCGATTTCCTGGAGCGTCACGGCGAGGCACCCTACCACCTGGCATTTGAGGTAGCGGATCTGCACGCCACGAGTCGGTTTATGGACGACCAAGGGGTGACCATGGGCGCAATAAGTGAGGACTCCGACGGAGCCAGGATTGATCTGGACGCAAGCCTGGCTAGCGGGGTTCCGATTCGGCTGATTCAGCAGAACTAGGAGCGCAAAGGGCGCGGATGGGCCGCGCCCTTATTATTTCTTGACGATGCGATTCTCGCGTCGCGACCATGTGTTCTTGAGGTATGGGAACGCGTCCAGCAGCCTCTGAAGCGTGCGATGGGGAGAATCGCTCAGCTTGGAAGCCCCTAGAACTTTCGCCGCGTCGTTCGCCGCCGTAGTGCCAGAGAACGACTGGCCCGGGGTCGAGGCCCTCTTGGCCCAGGCCGCATCAATCTCAGGACCCACCGTCTGTGAATCGGATCCCGACTCGGGATTTTCGACTTGAGCAGCCATCGGCACGGGGACGGGCTCCGGAGGCTGGGCAGCCACCTGAGGCACGTCAGGGCTTGGCACAGGGGCTGGCCTCGAGGAAGGCGACCTGGAGGATCGGGACCTGGATGGCGCGGCACGCCTTGGCGCCGGGCCAGAGGCCTCCCCCAACTCGACCTCTACGTCCCCAGGGCCCCTTGGCCTGGTAGCGTTGACCTCGCTCTGGGCCTCCAGGTAGCGGGTGAACGTCGAGAATCCCAGGGCACGGTAGTCGAAGCTGGGGTCTAGGCGCTGCAACGTCTCATGCAGCCTGCTGCCGGTGACCCGCCCCTGGTCGTCCATGGTCACCTTTACCGCCCTCACGAGCAGGCTCTCGGTCTTGACCTCGGCTGGCGCGGATGCCCCCTCTCGCGAACGATCGTGCTGGTCGAGATAGAAATACCTGTCGCATGACGTGACCAGGGTCCGGGAAACGGCCGCCGACCGCCCAGCCCCTATGACCGTCTTTCCTGCCGCTCGTAGCTTGCTTACCAGCGGCACAAAATCCGTGTCTGACGACACGATGACGAACGTATCCACCGGTGACAAGTACATGAGCTCGATGGCGTCGATGGCCAACCGTATGTCGCTTGAATTCTTTCCCGAGACGGAGTGAAAAAGGTGTATCGGCTCTATGCCGAGATCCAATAGCTGATCCCGTTGCTGGCTCTGGTCCCGTTTGCCAGTCGCCGCCGACCAGTCGGCATATGCTCTTCTGATTGTGATGCGGCCCAAGTCCGATAGCTGGTCGAAGAGCCATCTGACAGACCCCAGCCCCACATTCTCGAAGTCTATTAAGACCGCAACTTGGCCGTCTCTCGTTCTATCCGTATTCATTCCTAATTATCCTTTTGGCGCTCGGGCTATCAAGTAGCCTGCGCCGCGTTACTATTGTCTTATGTTGTGTTGGGTTGGAGGTAAATCCCGTGATAGGACTACGATAGGTCGTTTCCCTCCGCGGATGCGTCCACAGTCAGCGCGCTAGGGCTCACCGACTTGGCGCGTACGGCATTTTAGGCCATCGCCCCGAGGCGATCGCCGCCCAAGACATGAAGGTGGAGGTGGTCAACCATCTGGCCGGAGTCGTCTCCCTGGTTGATGCTAAGGCGGTACCCGCTCTTCGAGATGCCTTCGCGCGACGCCATCTGCGCGGCGGCCTGGAACATGGCGCCGACCATCCCGTGTCGATCGGCCGTCAAACCATCAAGATGAGTAAAGTGCTCGTTCGGGATCACCAGTAGGTGGACCGGAGCCGCAGGTGCGATGTCCCGAATCACAAAACACACGTCATCGCGGTACAGTATGTCGCTGGGGATTTCGCCCGCAGCAATCTTGCAGAAAATACAGTCTTGGCCCACACGGACCTCCCCCCTAGCCGTTAGGCAGGGTGCTGGAGCAGCTCTACCCTGGCGCCACCCGGAGCCTTGATGAAGGCGATTCGGAGTCCGCCGGGCTGATCGGACGGCCCTTCGAGAAGCTGGGCGCCCAGCCCCGCGAGGCGGGCTATCTCGGCATCTATGTCATCGACCTTGATCCCGAAATGCTCCAAACCCCAGTGGGCACTGGCATCCGTGTCGCCCATACGCTCGTCGGTCCGAGCCCCCGAGATGTTGATAATGGAGCCGTCGGTTGTCTGGCACCGAACAAAGCGGTCTCCGGTGCCCCGTACAAAGTCTTTCTCTATTGTGAAGTTGAAGGCCCTCACATACCAGTCGGCCACCGCTCCGGGGTCAACCGCCTTCAAATGCACATGGTCAAATTCGTAAGCCATTCAGATCCTCCAATGCGGTCGGCGGTCGTCCGTCCCTGCACAATTATATCGTTCCATCAGAAAAACGCTGTGTGTTCCGTGTCGAAGGCTAGGGTATAGCTGTTCAGGTGTCAAGAAACCGCAACCCTAGAAGGCGTACGGGGCGCAATGCCTATGCCGAGCGAACTAAACGCGCTTTACCGCGAGCATGGCCGCGGTAAAGCGTCCGGCAGGATGTTTTGGTAGTCGTCGGTCGAGTGAGACCGATCTAGACGTAAAGGTTCGCGAGCCGCCCTTCTTTGAGGCGACCGTCAAGGTGCTTGTTGATCTTGTCGAGCATCTCGAAGTCTTTCATATGGGAAACGAAGGTCATGGCCGTGCCGTGGCGCCCCATCCTGGCGGTGCGACCAACCCGGTGGACATACTCTTCGAGATTTTCTGGCATGTCATAGTTGATGACGTGGGACACTGCAGGTATGTCCAGGCCCCTTGCCGCCACATTAGTCGCGACCAGTAGCCTCAAGTTCTTTTCGCGGAACCGCACCATCACCTTGTCTCGCTTGCCTTGGACCATATCGCTATGAATGCCACGCGCATCGTAGCCCCTCTTAACAAGGTGGTCCACAAGCTTGTCAACACCAATCTTGGTGCGCCTAAAAATCAGGGCCTGCGTAATGAGATCCGGCTCCTCCAGCAGCCCTTCAAGGGCCCTCTTGCAATCCTGGGCAGCCACCTCATAGTAGAACTGCTCCACTCCCTCCACGGGAGCGGCGTCCTCGCCCACACGAACCCATTCAGGGTTTTGCAGGTAACGGGAGGCAAGTCGGCGTATCTGTTGTGGCATCGTCGCGGAGAAGAGAAGTGTCTGACGGGAGTTTGGGGTCGTTCGAAGGATTCGCGCGATGTCTTCGGCGAAGCCTATGTCTAGCATCTGGTCCGCTTCATCCAAGACTGCGGCCCTGATATTGCCCAGGTCGAGCGTTCGACGCGACATGTGATCCATCAGACGGCCTGGGGTCGCCACGACGACATGCACCCCTGCGTCCAACGCATCAAGCTGGTGGCGCATCTGCTGACCACCGAAGATCGCAGCTATCCTGACCCCGCGATGACGCCCAAGGCTGGTAAGCTCTGCGGCCACCTGCATAGCGAGCTCCCGAGTCGGCACCAGTACCAGGCCCTGAACCTCACGAGAAGTCGGATCCGACATTTCTACAAGAGGAATGCCGAAGGCGGACGTCTTTCCTGTGCCCGTTTGGGCCTGTCCAACAACATCACGTCCCTCTCGCAGGAGGCGGATGACCGCATCCTGTATAGGTGTGGGACCGGTGTAGCCCATCTCCGCAAGCGCCCGGTCCACCTCCGGCGAAACCTCAATTCCGCCAAAAAGTCCGGTACCTACCCAGTCCGGGTCAAGTCTAATCTGAGCGCGGCTTCCGTCGTTCTGCGGGCCAGATTGTGAGGCACCGTTTCGACCACTGTTGGACTGAGGTCGAGTGTCGCGAGGGCGGTCACGCTGTGGCCCTGTGTTGTCTCGTCGGCCACGCGGTGGTCCGGCGTCTCGACCACCTTCTCGCCGCGGTCCAGCGTTGCCGCCTCGTCCACCCTGGGGTCCACCACCACCGCCACCACGACTACGCGGTGGTCCGGAATCGCCGCCTCGGCCGCGCGATGGTCCCGCGTTGCCACTACGACTGCGTTGAGAGTCTGAATTGCCGCCTCGGTCGCGCTGAGGTCCAGCGTCGCCATTACGGTTATCGTCGGGGCGACGCCCTCGCCCTCTATCGGGCGGCGGTCTTCGCGAAGAATCGGAAGGACGGTCGGAGCCAGAGGTTTCGGTTCGCTGTCTGGGTTCCGGGCGGGTTTCGGGCCTCGCGGAAGGTGATGCAGGCGGTGGCTCAACGGCAGCTACTTGCTGCGATGACGACTCGTTTTCTGGTTTGTTGACTAGTTTGTTGATTTTATGACGAACTGAGCGAAAAATGAAGACACACTCCGGGCGAGAAGATTGGCGGATAGCATCGTAACCGTGGGTGCAAAACCTGGCGGTGAGGGTGCGGGGATCGCCGAAAATGGAACCAACTGAATGTTCAAACTGCTATTCAGTTTAGCATGGGCGGCATGGCTTCGTCAAAGCAATGCTACGCCTGTACCGTCAAAGAGAGTCGCCGTTCCTTGGGAAATGGTCCTCACAGTACAACGCCCTTTGCGTCAGTAGCTTCACATGGGTCGCCGATACACCGCACCTGGTGACCGAGTCACTCAGCAGATCGCCTACGTAGTCGCACGCGGCCTCTCCATTGATCGACACGAATTGCAACGATTGCTCAGAGGGATAGCCATCGAGACTCTTCTCTGATTCCTGCCTCTCATCACGCTGGTGTGGCTCACACAGGTGGTCTTCGGTCGTCGAGTCTACAGACGCGCGAGTAGCCGGACGCTCGCAAGCGGCGAACGGATCAAACATATCGTCAGGGTCCATTGAGTCATCAAGAGTTTCCTCGGGGTCTGGCAGCCACTCGCACCTCAGCGCAGTGACGCCCTTCTCAAGCGGCTCCCCCCAGGACTCCGATTCGACACAGTACTCACACATCTCGTTCCCCTTGAGCCCAGCCTGCCACAACTGGTACAACGGCGGCATCGTTTCGCCGATCACACTGGACAATCAATACAATAGTGGGCTTTTATTCCTGATTCCACCCCGGGAACCTGATAGAGGCTAGCTGATTCGATGTCCAACGTCTGCCTCAAGCGCTCAGAGAGGTCGGCGGCCCGCATACCCCGCTGCTATGTCATGCCAGAATTCAATTTCGGACTCGCCCTCGAGCCAGCAAAGATACACCTGCCGCCCGTCCTTGTTGTGGGGGAAGTCAACCAGGCCGGGCTCGACGCCCTTGACGAGAATGCCGTGATCGAGGATTTCCGATACCGCCGCGTCTATCTCACTGGAGACCTCTCGGAGAGCACGTTGCAGCCGCCCCAGCTGCGCTTGTGAGCTGCCGCCGCCATTGCCATTGATACTGCTTGAAAGCTCTTTAATCGCGGCGTCGAGCTGCTTGGCCCGAGAGCGCGGCAGCTCCAACGTACGGAAAGTCGCCACCAGCCAGGGCACTAGTTCGCGGGCCTCTTCCAGCGTGAACTCGCGTTCGGTCATGTTCCCCTCTAGCTGATATCGATCATGGTCAAGTTGTGTCCTCAACCGTGAATCTCGCCCGCCCATGTTACGGAACAGAGAGAGATTAGGGAATAATTAATGGTTGAGGGACCATTCTGCGATACCGCAATTTAGAACTCCTCCCGGAAAGGAAACGGGGCTGCGCGTACGCGAAATCTGATTGACTGGTCATAGGCCTCGTGTTACCGTTGAGGCTCTCAAAAAGCTCTATACCCCACATGCAATGAAGGGGAGTAGTAGCGGTTTCGGTGCGATAGAGAACGGGGCTTGGTGGAATCCCGGCGCACGACAGAACCGTGAACTCGCCCCGGAGCAGCCAGCCCGAATTCAGTAAGGTTGGACGGTCAGCCCCGTTACGGCTCCGAGTGGTCCCGGCGACGCCGGGGCAATTCAGGGTGGTACCGCGGGGTGCCGTGTCAGAATCGCAATATCCCGTCCCTGTCCAGGGGCGGGTTTTTTTGTGCTCCGCACGCTGGGTGGGCGGTGCCGGTGCACACGCGGAGACGGCACACCCTGAGGTGGTGTGCATCCGTTTCTGACGGGGTGTGCAGAGGGGCTGAGGCCCTCTGCCGGGAGCCTGAGGGCGTCCCTCAGGGAAATATCTTATTTTTTCTTGGCCAAGGCGATAGCTCCAACAAAGAGGAGAGCAACAGATGGCTACACAGATGGTGCGAGCAGCGCACACTAGCTACGAGCCGCAGGCGATCGAGAGGAAGTGGCAGGACCGCTGGGAAGCCGACAAGACGTTCCGTACGTCTGACGACGACCCGCGCCCCAAGTGGTACGAACTCACGATGTACCCCTACCCCTCCGGCGACCTCCACATCGGTCACTGGTACGTACTGTCGGGCGCCGATGTCCACGCACGCCTCAAGCGGATGCAGGGCTTCAATGTGCTGCATCCCATGGGCTTTGACGCCTTCGGGCTCAACGCGGAGAACGCCGCCATCGAACGTGGCATCCACCCCTATACATGGACGATGGACAACATGGCCAAGATGCGAGGCCAGCTCCGCTCCATCGGCCCGATGTACGACTGGGACCGCGAGGTGGTCACCTGCACGCCGGATTACTACCGCTGGAACCAGTGGATATTCCTCCAGTTCTATCGGAAGGGGCTGGCCTATCGGGGCTTCGCGCCAGTCAACTGGTGCCCGTCGTGCAAGACAGTCCTCGCCAACGAGCAGGTCGTCGACGGCCTATGTGAGCGATGCGATACGCCAGTCATCCAGCGGGACATGAACCAGTGGTTCTTCCGCATAACCGAGTACGCAGACGAACTTCTCGATCAGTCGAAAATGGACTGGCCAGAGAAGATCAACACGATGCAGACAAACTGGATCGGGCGTAGCGAGGGTGTCGAAATCGAGTTCGACATCTCCGAGTACGGGCTCGATCAGGCCTCGGTAAAGACCTTCACCACCCGAATCGACACCATATTCGGCGTGACATTCGTGGTGCTAGCGCCCGAACACCCCCTGGTGGACGTGCTCACGACCGAGGAGCACCGTGACGAGGTCGCCGCGTACATCGAGCAGGCTCGGCACCAGACCGATATTGAACGGCTTTCCACCGAGAAGGAAAAGACCGGTATCACAACCGGATCCTTCTGCATCAACCAGGTCAACGGCGAACGCGTACCCATCCTGGTGGCCGACTACGTGCTGGCGACCTATGGCACCGGCGTTGTTATGGGTGTCCCCGCCCACGATCAGCGAGACTTCGAGTTCGCACAAAAATACGGCCTGCCTGTCAAGGTCGTCATATCGCCGCCTGACGGGGGCGATGACACCCTCTCAGAGGCGTACACAGACGAGGGTGTCCAGGTCAATTCCGGGAAATTCGACGGCCTCCCCAGCAGCGAAGGCATGGAAAAGATCGCGAACCATGTCGAGGAGCAGGGCTGGGGCCAGCGCTCCGTCAACTATCGGCTCAGAGACTGGCTCGTCTCCAGACAGCGCTACTGGGGCACGCCAATTCCCATCATCTACTGCGACGATTGCGGCGCAGTGCCGGTCCCCGAGAAGGACCTGCCCGTGGTGCTGCCCGAGGACGCCGAGTTCCTGCCGACCGGCGACTCGCCGCTCGCACTCCACCAGGGCTTCCTGAACGTGCCCTGTCCCGACTGCGGCAAGCCGTCAAAACGCGAAACCGACACGATGGACACGTTCGTGGACTCGTCATGGTACTTCCTCAGGTACACGAGCCCCAACTATTCAGAGGCTGCATTCGACCCCGAAGCGGCTGCAAAATGGGTTCCGGTCGACCAGTACACTGGCGGCGTAGAACACGCTGTCATGCACCTGCTCTATGCCAGGTTCTTCGTCAAGGCCCTCAGGGACCTGGGACTGCTCTCATTCGACGAGCCATTCAAGCGCTTGTTCAACCAGGGCACGATCATTTCCGGGCACGAGAAGATGAGCAAGTCGAGGGGCAACGTCGTCGCCCCGGATGATTTCGTAAAGCGCGTCGGAGCCGACGCCATGCGCTGCTACCTAATGTTCCTGGGACCGTGGGACCAGGGCGGCGAGTGGAACGACTCGGGCCTGAACGGGATGTTCCGCTGGACGAACCGCGTGTGGGAGTTGGCGCACCGAGATCCGGCGGCATTAAAGGGCGCGACCATCGACGAAGGGTCGGCGCGGGATCTGACCAGGCTCGTCCACCAGACTATCCGCAAGGTGTCCGACGACCTGGAGAAGTTCAAGTACAACACGGCCATCGCGGCGCTCATGGAGTACACGAATTCGATGGCTCGTACCTGGGATCGGGCGGACGTCTCTTCCGAGACCTGGGAACAGGCCACCGAAACACTGCTGCTGCTCATGGCTCCACTGGCGCCACATATCACGGAGGAGCTATGGGAGCGTGCTGGCCATTCGGACAGCATCCACAACCAGACGCTCCCCGAATGGGACCCTGAGATAGCCGCCGAAGACGAAATCACGCTGGTCGTACAGGTCAACGGCCGCCTCCGCGACCGAATCCAGGTCCCGGCCTCCATTGAGGAGGACGCGGCGAAGCAGGCGGCAATCGGTTCTGAGAAGGTCATGGTCCACACCGAGGGCAAGACAACAGTCAAGGTGATCTACGTCCCGGGCCGCCTGGTCAATATCGTGGTGCGATAGAACCTAGTTCTGCGAGACCAGTCGCGGCGTATGTTCAGTGGAACTCTGGCCCGAAAAAACGAAAAATGAATTGGGCCTTGACAACTGACTGAGTGTCAGTCATAATGCCCCGCATGACTATTTCGACACGTACCCTGGGCGAGGCCGAGCGGCGCGAGCAAATTCTCGCCGCAGCCCGTGCCGTCTTCGTTGAGAAGGGGTACGAGCTGGCGACCGTGTCGGCGATCGTCCGGCGCGCAGGCGTCGCCCAGGGCACGTTCTACCTGTACTTCGAGTCGAAGAAGGACATCGTGATCGCGCTGGCCCGGCGGCCGATGGAACTGGTGACGCAGAGGCTACGGGCGGAGATCTCCACGGCGCCTTCCTTCGAGCAGGCCTTACGGATCATGGTGCGGACCGCGTTCGCCGTTAGCCGCGACTACCCTGATCTGTGTAGACTGATGCACATGGGAGGGGACTCCATGGCCGAGGCCAAGAAGACCGCTGAGGGGAAGGATATGCGTGCCATGGGCGTGATGATGTTCCAGCAGGCGGGGGAGAGTGGCCAGATGCAAGACATAGAGCCTGGCATCGCCTTCGACCTGTTTCACTCGCTGATGTCCGGCGCGATGCAGACCTGCGTTACCGACTGTGACGACGAACGCGCGCTGGCAATAGCGTCCGCCACAGAGGACACAGTAGTAAGGGCGTTTGTGAAGAAATCATGAGTAATCTACCGGTAATCAACGTGAACAAGGGCGTTCGGGACCACCGCGATACCGCCGCCCCAGGCCATCCGCGAAAGGGGGCGTCCGCCATGTGTCGTGAGTAAGTATCTAACGCCCTATACTGACTGACATTCAGTCAATACCCACCCAAGGAGATTTGAGAAAAATGAGTTCGACAAGCCCCCTCGCTGATCAAACCAGCGACCCAAAATACAAGCGCCGCTACTGGACACTCGCGGTGCTTTCGATAAGCCTGATAGTCATAGCGCTGGACGTCACGGTACTCAACGTCGCGATACCGACACTACAGCGTGACCTCGGAGCTTTGGCCTCGTCGCTCCAGTGGATTCTCAACGCGTACATACTGGTATTCGCCGGGCTCCTGCTGACGATGGGAACCCTCGGCGATCGCTTCGGCAGGCGGCGCGCCCTCTAAACCGGCCTGATCCTGTTCGGTATCGCCAGCCTCGCGGCGGCGTACTCCCAGACGAGCGGCCAGCTCATAGCGGCAAGGGCCGCACAGGGCATCGGCGGCGCGATGATCATGCCCTCCACACTGTCCATACTGGTCGACGTGTTCCCCCGTGAGGAGCGAGCCAAGGCGATCGGCATCCCCCTCGGAATGGTCGTAGGTGGCTGGCTGCTGGAAAACTTCTGGTGGGGCACCGCGTTCCTGATCAATCTCCCGGTTGTAATCGGCGCACTAGTGTTCGGGCGGTTCTTGGTCCCTGAGAGCCGCGACCCGGAAGCGCGCAAGATCGACCTGATCGGCGCAACCATATCCATGTTCGCTCTGACGGTCCTCATCTACACGATCATCGAAGCGCCGGAGAAGGGCTGGCTGGACCCGATCACACTGGCCGGCTTCGCCCTCGTGGCCATCGCAAGCGCAGCGTTTGTCCGCTACGAACTTGGTCAGGAGCATCCGATGCTCGATGTCCGAGTATTCAAGAACGCCAGGCTATCGAGCGGATCCCTGGCGATGGCGATCATGTCGATGTCGATGCTGGCTGCCATGTTCCTACTAACCCAGTACCTCCAATTCGTCCAGGGCTACTCGCCACTGGACACCGGCATCAGGCTGGTCCCGATGGCCGTAGGTTTCATGTTCGGCGCGCCCATGAGCGCCATGCTGGTGGGTCGCATAGGAACGAAGTGGACGGTGACCGTGGGCATGCTCATCCTGGCCGCGGCGGTTATGGGGCTGTCGGGTCTCGACGTGAACACGGCTTACTGGGTCGCAGGCGTCTCGCTGTTCTTCTTCGGGATGGGCGGCGCGAACACGATGGCGCTGGGCATAGGCATCTTCGGGTCAATCCTGAACTCGCTCTACGCGTCCAACATCACCTCGGCGGTGGTTGACCTATCCTCGGACGGATCGGCAATGGCGAGAAACTCCATCGGGGCGCGCTCCAAGCGGCCTCGGACCTGAACGAAGCCGGAAGCGAGGCGCTGCTGAACGCGGCTAACACGGCCTACGTGGACGCAGCCAGCGCGGTATACCTCGTTACGGCAGTAATCGCGGTGGCCGGAGCGGTGGTAGTCGCAAGGTTCATGCCGACCCACGACGTCGACCTGTCCGTCGCTGATGCGCCGGTGATCACCCTAAAGGCATCCCCGGCAGGAGCGGTCCCCGCACCGGTCCCAGTCCGCATCGACGAGGCCTAGGCGCGCAGCGTCCTGACCTGACTAAGAAGGCCCGGCTCGCGAACACGAGCCGGGCCTTTTCAATTGTTCGACAAGGGCGAGCGTTGTGGGTGAGCCTGTCGAACCACCGTCAAGAGGACCGCACCACCGCGCCCAACCATCACAAGACATCTGACATATAATACCCAGGCCCATCAATCCAAGCGCACGCGGCACGAGTCAAACGTGCCACAGTTAGGACAAGACATGAAATTCAAGATAACGGTTCTGCCCGGTGACGGCGTCGGCCCCGAGGTCATTGCCGAGGCGCTCAAGGTGATGGATGCGGCCGGTGCTCGCCACGGCCACGAGTTCGACCTGACCTACGGCAAGATCGGCGGCATCGCGATCGACGAATTCGGCACGGCGCTGCCCGACGAGACGGCGGAGATGTTCGACGGCGCAGACGCCATCCTGTTCGGCGCTGTCGGCGGGCCTAAGTGGGACGATACCCGAGCTGCAGTCCGCCCCGAGGACGCCATCCTCGCCATGCGCAAGAACCTGGACGCCTTCGCCAACCTGCGACCGGTCAAGGTCTACCCATCGCTCATAAACTCCAGCCCAGTCAAGCCCCACCTGCTCGAAGGGGTCGACATCATGGTTGTACGGGAGCTGACCTCCGGCCTCTATTTCGGCAGCCCAAAGAAGGTATGGAACACATCCCGCGGCCGTCGCGGCGTTGACACACTGAAGTACACCGAAAAAGAGATCGTGCGCATCCTGAGGGTAGGATTCGAGTTGGCCCAGAGCCGACGCAAGCTGCTCACGTCGATGGACAAGGCCAACGTCCTGGCGTCGGGCCGGCTATGGCGCGAGATCGCCACGGAGATGAGCGAAGAGTATCCGGACGTGGAACTGGAGCACATATACGCCGACAACCTGGCGATGCAGATCATTCGCGACCCGCAACACTACGACGTGATCGTCGGAGAGAACACGTTCGGCGACATCATCTCGGACGAGGCTGCGGTGCTGGCCGGCTCCCTGGGCATGTTGCCCAGCGCTAGCCTGGCGGGCACCCCGAAACGCGGCGGCGTAGGCGGCGGCGGCTCCGTCCCGGCGCTATACGAGCCCATCCACGGCTCGGCCCCGGACATCGTTGGCCAGGGCATCGCCAACCCGATCGGTACCATCCTGAGCATGTCGATGATGCTGCGCCACTCCCTGGGCTTGGACGACGCTGCGGATGCAGTTGAGCGCTCTGTTGAAGGCGTGCTGGATGAAGGCTACCGCACCCCGGACATAGCGAGCGGCGACGGTAACCTCGTGGACACGACCACGATGGGCGATGTCATCGCCGGGGGCGTGTAGGCTCGGCGTACCGCGTCGCCAGGACAAAAGAAGAGAAATAGAGTTTTTCTGAGGGACACCCTCAGGCTCCCGGCATAGGGGCTCTGCCCCTATGCACACCCCGTCACAATGCGGTCGAATGGTGAGTACCTCCCCATGATAGTGCGCCTGTGAATTTGCCGGGTTCTATATGGAGAACCCTGGTTGATGGTCCGACGCGTTGACCGGCAAGAAGGTGAGCGCCTGGGGTGGCACTCTGCTGAAGAATGCGGCTCGCGCTCCGGCGATGCAGTACCGCGATTTCCGACTGCTCGTGACGGCCTCGCTGTTCGACGGCATGGCATTCATCGGGGAAAGCGTCATCCTGGGGTGGGTAATCCTGGAGATGACCGACTCGCCATTCATGGTGGGCGTGGCGATGAGCATCCGGCACGCCCCGGCATTCTTCCTGGGGTTGGTGGCAGGAACGATTGCCGACATCGTCGATCGGCGCAAACTCATGCGGTCGCTGAATATGGTGTCTGCGCTGGTCGCACTGGGAATGGCTGTTTTGCTGATATCCGGAGAGGCCAAGCTCTGGCAGCTGCTTCTCTTGCCCGCGATAGGCGGGAGTATCGCCACAACCTCCATGACCACCCGCCAGAGCTTCGTCTACGACGTGCTTGGCCGACAGAACGCCCTTTCTGGTCTGGCATACATTGCCCTTGCCACGCGCACCGGGGGCATGGTTGGGGCGCTGATCGTTGGCGGCATCCTTGCCAAATACGGGCCTG
>Ga0114999_10004062_pt1 | contig 17917 bp, 11 predicted proteins | sample ArcticOcean_MG_C_3_FD_89820 | JGI IMG/M metagenome (GOLD analysis project Ga0114999, IMG submission 89820) | Marine microbial communities from western Arctic Ocean - ArcticOcean_MG_CB8_126 | ecosystem: Environmental > Aquatic > Marine > Oceanic | place: Arctic Ocean: Canada Basin | collected...
AAGTTCTACTAATTCTTCAGTGGCTTGTCCGTATAGCACACCTTGACCTGCGTGTATAACAGGGTATTTGGCAGCACATAGAATTTTGGCTGCTTCTTCGACGTCTCTTGGATTACCTTGAGATAGAGCTGGAGTGATATTAGCTGGCCAAAAAAACGATTCTTCGCTCACTTCATGAGAAGCTATATCGATTGGTAATTCAACTGTAACTGGTCCTCCTCTGCCTGAACGTAACGCTGCAAATGCTCTTCTAAATACTTGATCAGTAGTGTCAGAAGCGGTAATTTGCTCAATCTGCTTGTTCACAGTAGCGAAGCTATCCATTGCATTATATAAGGGAAATACTCTTTGCCTGTGGGTAGGGTGTCCCAATGGTAATAACAATAAGGGAGTAGAGTCCGAAAAAGCGGTAGCTATTCCGGAATAAGCATTTTCGGCACCTGGGCCATATTGCATGGCAAAAACCCCTAGAGGGTTACCGTTAGTAATTCTACTGTATCCATCAGCAATCCCAACTCCTACTCTTTCTTGTCGGCAAATTATTGGCCTAATACCAGCTTTCGCAGCAGCTTCAATTATTGACGTTGTTGGGAAACAGCTTAAATATTTGATTCCTTCTCGTTTTAATATTTGAGCAATGATGTCAGTAGTATCCATGCATACCTTCCTTAAAAACTCTTCGTTAATCTCATAAAGTAGTAATGAGAACAAACGAAGTATATCACCCACTTTCAGTTTTTCCTGTCTGAATTTATAGAGTTTTTGACCATTATTTTCAAATGTGTTTTTTTTTCAATCTAACAAAAAAAGACAAAATTCGGTATAATCTGAGAAATGTTAATAGGTGTATGTGAATATTGAATAAACAAGCTTTAGATGGAATAAAGGTTTTGGACATTGGACATTATATTGCTGGTCCTTATGCTAGTAAATTAATGGCAGATATGGGAGCAGAGGTGATAAAAATTGAGCCACCTTGGGGTGAAGCTGGAAGAACAATGTCTCCTTTTGCAAATGATGACCCTAACATTGAAAACAGCCTCCCTCATTTTTACCTCAACAGCAACAAACTCGGTATTACATTAAATCTAAAATCATCTGAAGGGAAAAAAATATTTTGCGAGCTAGTCGCAGAGACAGATATTGTAGTAGAAAATTACTCGCCTGACACACTAAGCAATTTAGGGTTACATTATGATCAATTAAAACTAATTAATCCAGAAATTATTTTAGTTTCTATATCTAATTTCGGACAAACGGGTCCTTATCGCAATTACAAAGCGACAGAGATAATCGAATATGCCATGGGTGGATTGATGGGCATATTTGGAGCTTACGACAAAGAGCCAATCAAGCATGCTTTACATCAGTCACAAATAAAAGCTGGCACCAATGCTGCAAATGCAGCATTGATGGCCATGTATTGGAAACAAGCCAACGGTCAAGGCCAGCACATAGACATTTCCATACAGGAGTGTATTGCATACGGTCTAAGAGATACGACCTCTAATTACACGTATACTGGAGGGGTCCGAAGAAGGCAACCTAACCACAGCGGAGACCTAACAAGAATTAGACAAGTCGAAGATGGTTTCATCTTGCCCAACCCTAATGTAAATACTAGCAGAGGATTAAATTGGGAAACAGTAGCAAATTTTATTGGATCAACAGAGCTTTTAAGTGAGAAATTTAGCACCCCTACTGCGCGGTTAGAAAATGCCGAAGAGCTAGGAGAAATCTTGGACAGATCTTATGGTCACCAAAAAAAATTTGAAACATTTTACAACGCCCATGAACTACGGTTCATATATGGAATCATCCTTACACCTGAAGAAATACTCCAAAACCCACAATATCTACACAGAGATTTTTTTGTTGACGTCGTACACCCTACAGCAGGTACCATAAAATTCCCTGGAACTCCATTCAAAATGTCTGAAACTCCAGCACAATACTTAAAAGTGTCTCCTACCTTAGGAGAACATACAAAAGACATTATTTGTGGCCGTTTAAATAGGACTGAGGATGAATTATCACAAATGAAAGCGACGGAGATTATATGAATACCAAAGGGCCACTACATGGTTTACGAGTGCTAGAAATGGGTCAGTTAATAGCCATTCCTAGTGCTATGAAAATGTTATCAGATATGGGAGCGCAAGTAATTCGCATAGAATCGTCACACAGATTGGAAAGTTACAGGAATGCATCACTATACGAAAATAACACAACAGGACAATTTTGGAATAGGGGAGCTAATTTTTACGAACAAAATAGAAACAAATTAGGCCTTACATTAGATTTAAGCCAACCTGAAGGATTGGATATTTTAAAAGAACTTATTGCGGTCTCAGATATTTTTGCAGAGAACTTTACTCCCAGGGTTATGCATTCATTCGGAATCACTTATGAAGACCTAAAAAAAATTAAACCAGATATAATTATGGTTTCTTCAACTGGTTATGGATTTGATGGGCCTTGGGCAAATTTTGGAGCCACTGGGCCGGCAACTGAATCTGCTTCCGGTATGGCTATTATGACCGGTTACAAAAATGACATGCCTATCATGCCTGAAATTCCTTACATTGACTACACAGCTGCTGAACATACAGTATTCGCAATTTTATCAGCATTGATTTATAAACGTCGAACAGGCGAAGGCCAATTTATTGACGTCTCTCAGACTGAAACAGCAACAGCAACTGTACCTGAAGCCATTTTAGACTATGTCGTTAATGGACGAATAGAACCAAGACATGGCAATGAGGATCCGGTTATGGCTCCGCACGGTTGTTACCCATGTAAAGGAACTGACAAATGGATAACAATTGCAATTCAATCAGACTGTGAATGGTCTAATCTTTCCACAGAACTTAAATTAAGCAATGAAATAACCTGTAACCCCAATTTCTCAGACATGTTAAAAAGATGGGAACATCGAGAGCAGCTCAACCAAATAATAAGTGCTCACACCTCCACCAGAGATAACAAAGAACTCATGCATGCATTACAATCTGTCGGGGTCGCCGCCGGTATTGTAATGGAGAGCCCTGACCTTCTGTTTGACGCTCACTTAAAAGAAAGAGCCTTTTATGAAATAGTAAATCACCATCCCAGTACTGAAATGCCTCCTTTGCCTTACGCAAGTAGGCCGTGGAAATTTTCAGAAACTCCAGCCGTTGCACCAGTAGCTGCTCCAATCATGGGGCAACACAACTCATTTATCTTAAAAGAATTACTGGGTAAATCAGACGATGATATGAAAAAATTAGAAAAAAAAGCTGTGATCGGATACTCTCCATCTCAAGGATCTCCTATCCGAGCACCCGACCCTAATGAACAATTACGCCAAGGGAGAATGCAACGATATGAATCCGATTTTCGCAGTAAAATATCTACATTTTACGGAATCTCAGACGAACCACTGTAAGAAATAATCATGAGTCATTGGTTTAACAAAACAACTTTCCATAACCTCTTATATGACACAAGTGGGAAATCTCCGAAAAGTATAGCACTGATTTCCGGAGATAACACGTGGACGTTTGCAGAATTAGTTGAACAAGTAGACAAAACTGCTAATGCCCTAACCAACATTGGCGTTGTTCCTGGTGATAAAGTAGCTATTTGGATGCCCAATAATCCAGAATGGATTTTTTCATTCTTCGCCATAAGTAGTATTGGGGCAATAGTTGTACCAATCAATACACGATTTAGACGCCACGACATCGAATATATCTTAAAGCAATCAGATACCAAAATTTTACTCACCGTAGATCATTTTGGGCCGGTGGATTACTTAAATATATTGCGTGATTGCTGCCCTGAAATAGAGAGGTTTAAACCTAATGAACTCAACTTAGTGGCATTCCCTGAACTAAAATCAATTATTGTATCAGGCAAATCCCAATTGTATTCAAGTACACCTTGGGAAACCTTTATACGAGATTCTCAAACCACTAACTTACCAAAAATGCACGTAGCTCCAGACAGTGTTGCTCCAGATCAAACAGTGCTAATGATGTACACCTCTGGCACAACTGGCTTTCCTAAAGGAGTCATGCATAATCATAATATTCTACGGACCATTACCGATGCGGCAAACCGCATGGGGTATACAAACCGTGATGTGATTTTAATGTACCTACCTTTGTTCCATTGTTTTGGATTATATGAAGGTCCATTAATGTCGATCACTACCGGCTGTACAATGGTTTTAATGGAACGCTTTGAATCAAGTAATGTTTTGCATTTAATAGAAAAGCACCGAGCTACTGTAATAAATGGTTTTGACACTCACTTTCACGACCTTATAAACGACAAAACACTGAAACAAACAACAATTTCATCGCTACGAACAGCATTGTTCGCAGCCGGTATGGAGGCTACTGAACCCATTGCTAGACAAGCTCAAACTTTATTGTGCCCTACTGTTACTGCATGGGGAATGACTGAAGTGGGAGTAGGAGCCACAAGGTCGTTTCTGGATTCACCTATCGATATAAGATGTAAAAGTTCTGGATACCCTTTGCCTGGCTATGAATTTAAAACCATTGACCCTGAAACCGGCATTCAAACACCTTACGAACACCCTGGAGAATTATGCATCCGAGGATATGCATTAATGCAAGGTTATTATAAAAAACCAAAAGAAACACAAGATGCCATCGACTCTAAGGGTTGGTTTCATTCAGGAGACGTAGCTGTCATATCTTCGGATACTAGCATTCGCTTTTTGGGAAGGTACAAAGATCAATTAAAAGTAGGCGGAGAAAACGTTGATCCAATCGAAGTGGAGGCATATTTACAAACCCACAAGTTAATTGACAAAGTGCAAGTAATAGGAGTCCCTGATACTAGGTTAAATGAAGTACCATGCGCCTGTGTGGTATTGAAAACAGAAAATTCAATCGATATTACCGATATTTCAAAATACTGCGTAAACCAACTAGCCAGTTTCAAAATTCCAAAATATTTATTGATCTTCCAAGAATTTCCTATGACAGCCAGTGGCAAAGTTCAAAAGTTCAAGTTGCGAGAGCTGGCTACTGAACAACTGGGAATAATCAGCCCTTAATCCAATCTGCAACTCTCTCCGCGATCATCATAGTAGTACAGTTTGTATTCGCTCTAATGCAATCTGGCATTACTGAAGCATCGACTATTTTTAGGTTCTCTATACCGTATACATCACAATATTGGCTAACTACTGACATGGAATCTGTTTCTGGTCCCATCTTGCATGTTCCAGAAATATGCTGAGTAGTAGTAACATTACGCTTAAGCCATAAATTTAATGACTCATCATCTACTAAATCAGCATCTAGTGGAGTAATCACTTCAGTTACTATATCGGCATAATATCCTGTGTTTAAAATTTCCAGACTCAAGTGAACTGATTCTCGAAGTCTCTTCAAATCAGATTCGTTTTGCAAGTAATTGTAATTCAATATAGGCTGAATAGTTGGATCTGTTGACTGAAGCAGCAGTTCGCCTTTACCTTCCGCTAACTCCAAAATACAACTAAGCCTTATTCCTTCACCTTCTAATGGATCTCCTCCCATGGGAGATGAAAATGAAGATTGCATAATCTGCATGTCATTCCGTAATTCAGATCCTTCCGAAGTATATCTCAGAGCTACTTGGCTTCTTGGAGCTTTAGGATCTAAAGGAAAATCGTCCCTGACTTTCACCGGTATTCTAACATTAGGGTGATCTCGTAAATTTTTTCCAACACCTGGTATGTCTTTTATCACATCAATACCTAAATTATTCAGATGATCTTTCGGGCCTAATCCAGATAACATCATAATTTGAGGGCTTCCGATGGCACCACAAGACAAGATTATTTGATTTCCAAATAGTGCGAATACTTCTCCATTGCTCTCAACCTCAACGCCGATAGCACAGTTTGCTTCAATAATAATTTGTCGTATTTGCACGTTGGCCTTAACAGTCAAATTAAGCCGGTGCCGCGCAACATTCAAATAAGTCAGTGAAGTGCTCATCCGAACTCCGTCAGGGTTATTCATTGGTATCGGGCCAACTCCCGTAGAGTCAGGATTATTCATGTCTGGATCATCATCATATCCTTTTTCAAGGCAAGCTGAGTAGAAAGCCGTTTGGGCAGGCAACCAAGTTTCTTTCTTGTGACGCCTTACTGGTATAGGTCCTTCAAAGCCATGAAAATCATCTTTGATATCCAAATCCGTTTCAAGTTTTCTAAAATATGGCAATAATTTTACAAATTCCCATTCGTCATTGCCCATATCTGCCCAACCGTCATAATCTTCAGGAACGCCTCTCAATAACACTTGCCCATTGATGGCGCTAGACCCCCCTACTACACGGCCTCTAGGAATAGGTATGGGCGTCGGTTGTTCTTCGGTGGCGATGCCTTGGAAGGACCAATTATGCGGAGCGCCAACGCCTGATGCGGATTGGTCATATCCGTATTTCAAGTCATCAGGGTAAATCTCAAAATCAGGATAATCTGGTCCTATTTCAAGCAACAAAACTGACTTAGATTTATCTTCTGAGAGCCTAGACGCTAACACGCAACCTGCCGAACCTGCACCCAATATAATAAAATCATATTCCATAATCAGAACTCCTTTAATTTAGTTTCTTGTAAAACCAGATAGGTTTATTTCTTGAACAAAATCACTTATTAGTTATCAAGTTTCGATTTTTCATAAGCCTGAATGTGCTTTTCATTTTCCAAAGTTAAACCGATGTCGTCCAAACCATTTATAAGACAATGTTTTCGAAATTGATCGATATCAAACCCTACTGTGATTTCTTCCTCATCATCCCAAACTCTTTGAGATTCTAAATCTACATGCAAATTGAAATTTGGGTTTTCTGTCGATTTCTCAATTATTTTAGCTACCACATCTTCGGGTAGTTTCAGTGGTAATAGTCCATTTTGAAAACAGTTATTGTAGAAAATATCAGCAAAGCTAGGCGCTATAACACATCTGATACCAAAATCATTTAAAGCCCATGGAGCATGCTCACGAGAGGAACCACAACCGAAGTTATTGCCTCCGACTAAGATTCCACCTTCTCTATAACCATCTTGGTTTAAAATAAAATCTTCATTTTCGGATCCATCCTCATTGTATCGCCATCGTGCAAACAAGAACTCTCCGTAACCGTCTCGCTCAATTCGTTTCAAATATACGGCAGGGATAATTTGATCAGTATCAATGTTAACTCTATCTATAGGAATTACTGTTCTAGAATATTGATTAAATGGTTTCATTTATTTCGCTCCAATCATTAGTTTCAGTTTTATTCATAGTCCCAGTCACGAATATCTACAAAGTGACCAGCAATAGCGGCAGCCGCAGCCATAGGTGGGCTAACTAAATGGGTTCTTCCACCTTTCCCTTGACGACCTTCAAAATTTCTATTAGAAGTAGAAGCACATCGCTCGCCTGGAGACAAAGTGTCGGGATTCATGCCTAAACACATAGAGCACCCTGCTACTCTCCAATCTAAACCTGCTTCAATGAAAATTTTATCTAATCCTTCATTTTCTGCTTGTTTTTTTATGATTGCAGAGCCCGGAACAACCATCGCATAAACATCATCGTGAACTTTCTTACCTTTGACAACACGAGCGGCGGCACGTAAATCATCAATTCTTGAATTAGTACATGCTCCTACAAATACTCGATCTAATTTAATATCTGAGATTGGAGTGTTTGGGTCCAATCCCATATAATCCAAAGCTCGGGTAGCTGACTCAACTTGAGCTGGATCAGTGAATGATTTTGGATCGGGAACAACGCCAGATATATTGGTAACCATTCCGGGATTAGTTCCCCATGTAACTGCTGGTTCTAATTTTGTTGCATCAATGATAACGACTTTATCATATTGAGCGCCGGGGTCGGATGAGAGTTTTCTCCATTCGGCGGCAGCTGTTTCAAAGGCTTCTCCCTTTGGTGCGAAACGCCGATTCCGAACATATTCTATTGTCGTTTCGTCAGGCGCTATCATGCCAGCTCTGGCTCCAGCTTCAATGCTCATATTACAAATGGTCATTCTTCCATCCATACCCATAGATCTTATAGCCTCTCCAGTGTACTCAATAACGTACCCTATTCCTCCACCAATGCCGATTTGCCCTATTATCGCTAAAATAACATCTTTAGGTTCTACTCCAAACGGCAGGTCACCTTCCAATCTAATTTCCATTGTTCCAGGTTTGAACTGTCTTAATGTTTGGGTAGCCAACACATGCTCAACTTCAGAAGTTCCAATACCAATTGCAAAACAGCCTAAGGCACCATGCGTAGAAGTATGGCTGTCTCCGCACACTACGGTTTTCCCTGGTTGAGTATATCCGAGGTCTGGTCCGATGACATGTACAATACCTTGGAATTCACTAAATCGATCGAATAAGTTCAAACCAAATTCTTTACAGTTATTTTCAAGAGCGTCTAACTGTTTTTTAGAGATTTCATCTGTAACTGGCTTGTCTAATTCCCAAGTTGGAGTGTTATGATCGACTGTACATACTGTCAAATCAGGCCTTCTGACTTGACGTCCTGCAATGCGTAATCCATCGAATGCCTGAGGAGATGTAACTTCATGGACTAGATGAAGATCTATATACAAGACCGTAGGTTGATCTGGTTCTTCAAGAACCACGTGTTTATTCCAAAGTTTTTCAAACATTGTTTGAGGTTTCATAATCTATTTTCCTCTCTTATTACTTCATTCGTAATATGGATTTCAGATGATATTGCTAGATATAACGTCATTCCAATATAAAACCCAATTATAGCATCATTAAAAAGAGTTACCACTCGCATCAATATCAGCTCATATTTATGCTTTGACTCATATCTGGATCATTTAGTTCATGGTAAACTGATATCTGGGATTATTCGATACTCGCTGATAGGAATATAATATGTGCCAAAGGAGACTTTTATGCCTTTAACTGGAAATGAACTGCGATTACCCAAAACCACTCAACCAATAAATTACAACGTCACTTTGGAGCCCGACTTAACTGAATTTTCGTTCAAAGGGAATGTTTCTATAGAAATAAGTGTGGAAACTAAAACTAATTCAATTGAATTGAATTCATCAGAACTAACAAATGCTTCAGTAGCTCTTGCATCAAATAATGTAACAATAACTCCAAGTTTCTGTTTAGATGAAGAAACAGAAACTTTAACGCTTTCGTTTGTTGAAGATATAAGTCCGGGTGACTATAACTTAAACATAGAATTCTTAGGTACTTTAAACGATAAATTACGCGGGTTTTACAGAAGCCAATACACAAATCCTGAAGGAGCCGTAGCTTATTTAGCAACAACTCAGTTTGAAGCTACCGACGCAAGAAAAGCTTTCCCTTGTTGGGATGAACCAGACACCAAAGCCACATTTGATATAAATTTGATAGTGCCAAGCAATCTAACAGCTCTTTCAAACATGCCAGAAAAATCCGTTTCCGAATTGCCCATCGGATTAAAAAAGATTACATTTGAACAAACACCTCTAATGTCAACTTATCTGCTGGCATTTATTATAGGGGATCTCTCATCGATAGAGTCTCTTGCGGACAACGATACAACAATGCGAATATGGACAACTAGAGGAAAAGAAAACCAAGCCGGATTTGCTTTAGAAACAGCCACAAGCCTTCTTAAGTATTTCAACGAATATTTTGGCATACCCTTCCCTTTGCCAAAATTAGATCACATAGCCATTCCTGATTTTGCCGCTGGAGCTATGGAGAACTGGGGGGCAATAACATACAGAGAAACAGCTCTGTTAGTCGATCCTGATAATTCTTCAGCCGGAACTAAACAACGTGTCGCAGAAGTCATTGCTCACGAAATGGCGCATATGTGGTTCGGTGACCTTGTTACCATGGAATGGTGGGACGACTTATGGCTAAACGAAAGCTTTGCCTCATGGATGGGAAATAAAGCTGTGGATTGGTTATTCCCAGAATGGGAAATGTGGACACAATTCGTCAACATGGATACAAACCGAGCATTCACTTTAGATGGTTTAAAAAATTCACATCCGATTGAACAAACTGTAGAAAACCCTGCCGAAGTAAGCCAATTGTTTGACGCAATTAGTTATAGTAAAGGCGGATCAGTTTTGAGAATGTTGGAACAATTTTTGGGCCCCGATACTTTCCAAGAAGGGTTGCACTTATATTTAAGTAATAATAAATACTCTAATGCTCGGACGTCACATTTATGGCAAGCACTCGAAACATCATCTGGCAAACCTGTGACTAGAATAATGGATACTTGGACTTCTCAAACTGGTTACCCTGTTATATCGATACAAAGATCTAATAACGGCATAAATACACAATTAGATCTTCATCAAACCAAATTTACTTACGATAGTATATTAAAACAAACCTCTTCACCTGACCCAGCCTTATGGGAAATACCTGTCTCAATCATCATTGCCAACTCACCACAACTTCATTCAGACGTTATGACTAAACAAACCCATTCCGTTGACATTGGTTCAGTCAGCGCTGACAAATGGATAAAATTAAACTCAGAAGTCAGCGGGTTCTACCGAGTAAATTACCAATCATCAGATTGGAATCTTCTAAAAAACCCTATTTCCACCAAAGAACTGTCAGCTTCAGATAGACTTGAAATACAAAATGATGCATATGCTTTATCTAGGTCCGGACAATTACCCATAAATATATTCTTGGATATCGCAGAATGTTATAAGAATGAAACTGATGCCACTGTTTGGAGTGACCTTGCCACTAACTTGAAAGAAATAGAGCAATTGATTATAGAAAAACCTTATCACGAACAATATAAGGTGTTTGGAAAGGAATTGTTCAGCGCCATTACTACTAACGTAGGCTGGATTCCGAAACCAAATGAAGGACATTTATCTTCTTTATTACGAAGCATAGTTCTGAGCCAATCCGGAGGATACGGGGATGAAGCCACTATTAGCAATGCCAATAGTCTGTTTGAACAATACCAAAGCTCTCCTGAACTAGTTTCTCCTGACATTCGAGGAATTATTTTCAGCCTAGTAGCACAGAATGGATCAGATCAAACATACAATACTTTATGGGACATGGAAAAGTCAGCTGAGTTACAAGAAGAAAAAATCCGGATACTCTTATCTATGGCAAGGTTCAAACAACCTGAAATATTAAATGATTTGCTAATAAAATCAATTAGTGACCAAGTACGATCACAGGACACAATTTCAGTAATAGGTTCTGTGGCTAACAACCCTTTCGGGAAAAGGCTAGCTTGGGAATTTTTGAAATCTAATTGGTCGACTTTAGATGAACGTTATGGAGGTGGCGGTTTTGGACTCATGAGGCTGGTATCCATAACAGGTGGCTTCGCCTCTCAAGAAGATCATGATGATGTAGAAAGTTTCTTTACCACAAACTCAACTCCAGCAGCAGAAAGGTCTGTACGGCAATCGTTAGAAAGGATCCGTCTAAATACGGCATGGGTCAATACTAACCACTCGATACTTACTGACTGGCTGGGATAAAAAAATAAAACAGTTATATGAAAAATATGAATAAATCAAATTTAGAAATTCTACTTGAGGAAAAAATACTTATTGTAGATGGAGCAATGGGAACCGCAATCCAAGAACTCAATTTAACAGAATCGGATTTCGGAGGCCCTCAATATGAAGGCTGTAATGAGTACTTAACTATTACTCAACCTGAGGTCATCGCTAAGATCCATAGTGACTACTTAGAGGCCGGAGCCGACATAATAGAAACTAATACTTTTGGAGCAACTTCAGTTGTCCTTTCTGAATACAATTTACAACATTTAAGTACAGATATTAATCTTAAAGCTGCAGAACTAGCAAAAGCAACTACTGCGCTATATTCAACGCCTGATAAACCCAGATTTGTAGCAGGGTCAATGGGGCCTACTACTAAAACAATGAGTTTAACAGGAGGTGTAACTTTCGATGAACTGTCCGCTAGCTATGCCCAGCAGGCACTAGGACTAATAAAAGGTGGAGTAGATTTCTTATTATTAGAAACCAGCCAGGACACTTTAAACATTAAGGCTGGAGTAATTGGCATACAAAAAGCTTTTAACGAATGCGGCTATGAAATCCCATTTGCTATTCAAGGAACTATAGAACCAATGGGCACGTTATTAGCCGGACAAGATATTGAAGCACTGTACACATCTCTGTCACATCTTAATCTACTTTGGATTGGAATCAATTGTGCAACCGGTCCTTCATTCATGTCTGATCACATCAGGCAACTGTCTGAATTCTCAAAATTCCCTATCGCTTGCATTCCAAATGCAGGGCTACCTGACGAAGATGGCCTTTACAATGAAACACCGAATATGTTTGCATCGGCTCTCACTACATTTGCAGAAAATAACTGGGTCAATATAGTAGGTGGATGCTGCGGAACCACTCCGATGCATATTAAAAAATTATCTGAAAGTATCAATAATTTACCACCACGGATGATTGTGCTGGATGAATCCAGTAGAGTCTCAGGAATTGAATCTCTCCTAATAGATGAAGATACAAGACCTATAATAGTAGGGGAAAGAACTAACGTATTAGGGAGTAGAAGGTTCAAAAGATTGATATCCGAAGGCGCATTAGAAGAAGCCTCAGAAATCGGGAGGCGCCAAATACGCAATGGAGCACACATTCTAGATGTCTGTTTACAAGATCCCGACAGAGACGAAATGTCAGACATGAAAGCTTACATCAATTTGATAACTAAAAAAGTCAAAGCACCAATAATGATTGACTCAACTGATGGTCTTGTGATTGAAGAATGTCTTAAATTACTCCAAGGCAAGTCACTAATCAACTCCATCAACTTGGAAGACGGGGAGGTTAGATTCCAAGAAGTTGTCCCATTGGCAAAAAAATATGGAGCTGCATTAATAGTTGGATGTATCGATGATGATAAAAAGCAAGCCCAAGCTATAACTGCAACCCGTAAATTGGAAGTAGCTCAACGCTCATTCGACTTACTCACCGGTAAATATGGAATCAACCCCTCAGATATCATATTCGATCCCTTGGTTTTTCCAGCAGCTACTGGGGACGTAAATTATGTCGGTTCAGCTGCAGAAACCATAAAAGGCGTAAAGTTAATAAAAGAACATCTGCCTCAAACGAAAACTGTCCTAGGGATTTCTAACGTATCATTTGGACTACCTGCAGCAGGGCGAGAAGTATTCAATTCAGTATTTTTGTACCACTGCGTCCAAGCAGGTCTGGATATGGCCATAGTTAACTCAGAGGCAATTGTTAGATACAATTCGATTCCACAAGAAGAAAGAGAGTTATCAGAGGACTTAATTTGGGGACAAGGAAATGACCCTATCACAGCCTTCACTAATCATTTTAGAGATGTTAAGCCTAAAGCAACCGTTGAAGTTCGATCTCAAATGAGCTGGCAGGAACGTCTTTCATTAGCAATTATAGAAGGAACTAAGGAAGGAGTTACTGCCGATCTTGACTTGGGGTTACAAACTGACCTTCCGCTAGATATTATAAATGGTCCATTAATGACAGGTATGGCCGAAGTTGGCCGTCAATTTAACGCTAACGAGTTAATAGTGGCAGAGTATTACAATCAGCTGAATCAATGAAGCATGCTGTTACTTATCTGGAACAATTCATGGAAAAATCAGACATGGCTAACAAAGGAACAGTGTTACTAGCCACAGTTAAAGGTGATGTTCACGACATAGGAAAAAACCTTGTAGATATCATATTGTCTAACAATGGGTTTAAAGTTATAAACCTCGGGATAAAAGTTGCCACGCCTGAGTTAATAGAGGGATACAAGCAATATAACCCAGATTTTATAGGTTTGTCAGGCCTCTTAGTAAAATCAGCTCAAATGATGGTGGCAACAGCTCAAGATCTGAAAACTTCCGGAATAAACTGCCCAATATTAGTAGGAGGAGCAGCTCTTTCCAATAAATTCACTAGATTGAGGATAAGTCCGCAATATGATGGGGCAGTAATATATTGCAAAGACGCTATGAATGGACTTAGTGTTTCTAACGATATTATTAACCCAGAATTATTAAAAACAATTACCCATGACTTAGCTCTAGAAACTGATAAAATAATAGCAGAAGAGTCAATTACCATTCCATCTACAACTCCTAAAATTAGAGTTGCTCCAGCCCAAATTTCACATGATATGCCAATACCCAATCCTCCTGACCTATTACCACATGTACTAAAAAATTATCCGTTGGAAGAAATATTTGAATTTATAAACCCTCAAATGTTATATGTACGTCATTTGGGTTACAGAGGCAGATGGGAAGACGCAATAAAAACCAAAGACGAAAATGCGATAAAATTAATGAATTCAGTTCAGTCAGTAAAAGATGAAATTCTCTCGAAAAATTTACTGACAGCCAACGCTATTTTTAAATTCTTCCCATGTAATTCAGACGAAAATAGCATTTTGATAAAAGCTAATACAAAAGGCCAACAATCTCATAAAATAACCTTTGGAAGACAATCAGATCGCGATGGGCTTTGCCTTTCAGATTTCATAATGCCAACATCCAGATCGATAACGGATTACACTTGTATGTTCTTGACTACCGTAGGAACTGATGTGATCAGTATTTCGGAACAATGGAAACAAGAGGGGAGATTACTAGATTCACACATACTTCAAGTGTTGGCTTTAGAAAGTGCCGAAGGTTTCGCTGAACTACTCCATCAAAAGATTAGAACCATGTGGGGCATAGGAGACCTAGCCAATACAACCTACACTGACTTACATAGAGCTAACTATCATGGAAAGAGGTATTCGTTCGGTTACCCTGCATGCCCGAGACTGGAAGATCAAAGGTTACTGTTTGATCTTTTAGATGTATCGCCTAACTTAAATGTCGATTTAACTGAGGGCTACATGATGGATCCAGAAGCTTCTGTGAGTGCTATGGTCTTCCATCACCCAGATGCTAAATATTTCAATTTGTCTTCTGAAGACATCGAAGAATTAGAACGTTTACTAAATTAAGCCTAACACTACTGCCAATTTTTGCCTGTGAAATCTAGGACTCCCCAGATAATGATATAAAGTTCGAGAAGCAGTTGTATGCAAAGTTAATCCATATTCAGTAAGACTACCAATGCCTGCATGAACTTCGTGGGCATATGTGCAACAATCTAAATATGCTTGACTCGCCACTGACTGTGCAAGATGAATGCTGTCTCCATAATCTTTTCCTGAATCTATTTTCCACAACGCTTCATTAGTAGTCCATCTAGCAGCATCTAGGCTATTTACAAGATTAATTATGTAGTCTTGTACTCGTTGAAATCGTCCAATAGGAGTACCAAATTGCATTCTAGTTCTACTATATTCTACTGATAATTCATACACATATTGACAGCCGCCGACTTGATATGCTGATAACAGTACAGACGATAAGTTGGCAGCCTCTGCAAATTTATCCCACGAACTGAATTGAAGCAAGCAATCATCAGAAACCTCTATTTGATCTATAACTACCTCACTCATGTGCCACGCAAATCCTGCGAGAGCCCGCGTAGTAATGCCTTTTATTTTTTTTGGTATGACAAAAAAACCAATAGTTCCATCTTCCAAATTAGCAGCCACAATATATTCTGTTGCAGACATTCCATCCAAAACAAATGTTTTCTCGGTTGATATGGAATAACCAGCAACCGTTTTTTTAGCTTTACAGGTTATTTGGTCTTCCGACCATCCATATTCTTGATCAGAAATAGCAGGTATTATTACTGACTTGCCATTATTAAGTTTAGATAAGTATTTTTGTTTTTGTTCTTCATTGCCCATATTAAGCAAAATGTTAACTGACAAAGCATAAGCGCTCAGATGCGGACCTGGTACCGGAGCACGTCCCAGTTCTTCAAAAATAATTGAGGCATTAGTAAATGATCCTCCGTTCCCTCCATACTTTGAAGGTATCAGAGCGGACAAAAGGCCGGTGCTTAATAATTTTCCCCATGAATCCGAGGCGCAAGGCAATCTATTCTTATCAATAGTTAATAAAACGTCTTTGGTGAATTCTGCTGCCACAAATTCTCTCGTGGAACTCTTAATCATTTCTTGTTCTTCTGTCAAAGATAAATCCATCTACAATCACAATCCTTTTAATATTCTAATAAATTATTTCAAAGCACCAGCTTTTTCTTTGTTTTCTCTGCCAATGCCTATTCTGCGGGACATTATCACTTTCTGAATATCTGTAGTGCCACCTGGGTGTAACGCTATAATAGCTGCTCTTTGATGAGCTTCTATATGGCCACTTTCAACTGATAATTTTTCATCACTAGTCAATGCACTGGGACCTAAAATTTCCAATATATTAGTAGCTATGCGCAGCCCGGATGTCTTCCGGAAATAAGAGGCTTGCGGACCTTCGTAACTAAAACTAGCTCCAGTATGCCTCATCCAATAATTTCTTAATTGAAATAGTCGTCCTACTTCTGCGTCTATATATATGTCAAGAAGTTTGTCTTTCGCAAATTGATCACTGCTGATAGAAGATCCATTAAAGTCAGTGGTTTTGCAGTATTCAAATATTTTATCCACTATCCAATTTCTAGCTATCCTTCCACCCGTTCCGTGTTCTAGTTCTAGGTGTGTAGTAGCAACTTGCCAGCCATTATTTTCTTCTCCAATTAAGTTCTTTGCAGGGACCCGTACATTATCGAAAAAAACTATGTTCTTAATACCAGAGCCTGCACCTGATTCTCCCGCCGACGATAACAAATCCATTGGATTAATGGTTATTCCTTCAGAATTGCCCGGTATCATAAACCATCCTAAATTTTTATGCCGTTCACCTTTTGGATCAGTGCAAGTGATAGTCCACATATATTCAGCCCCAAATGCGCTCCCAACATACACTTTCTGTCCATTGATTATGTAATCATCTCCGTCTTTAACTGCTGTTGTTTTAACATTTGCTAAGTCTGATCCTGCTTCGGGTTCAGACAATAATTGCCAAGTTCTAACATTCCCTTGAAATATTTGTGGTAAAAAATATTGCTTTTGCTCCTCTGTTCCCCACACTAAAATAGAATTGCCTCCCAACCTTCCTCCAGAATCGTAGTACGGAGGGAGTGACAGGCCAATTTTATCCATTTCTTCTTCTAACACTATGGCGTGTTCCACACCTAATCCACCACCACCATATTTTTCAGGCGCAGATGGCCACAACCATCCTTTTGATCCTAATTTCCGGCCTAATTCTCGTCTTTTTAAATATTGTTCTTCGGTCAAATCAGACGAATCAGCTGGATGTTCGATTCCCTCTGGAACATTGCTTTCAAGCCACGCTTGTACTTCAGTTCTGAATTTTTCTTGTTTTTTACTATAAGTAATCTCAAATTCCATAAAATGCTCCGATAAAAATGTTTTTATTTAAATGTGTTTTACCAATCAGTGGGACCTCAAAGCCACTCCAGGCAGTGTTCCAGTATGTTTGTAATCGTTTATCACTATTTTTCCATTAACCAAAACGTACTGTATTCCTTCAGGAAAAACTTTCGGGTTTTCAAATGTAGCAGCAGTTGCTACTTCAGCTTCACTAAAAATCACTATATCGGCTTTCATTCCGTTTGACAACGAACCTCTATTTGTTAGACCCAGTCTTCTAGCAGGGGCAAAACTCATCTTCTTTATAGCTTGAGGAAGAGTCAAAATATTTTCTTCTCTGACGAATTTGCTTAAGATAAATGGAAACGTGCCGTAAGTTCTGGGGTTAGGTTGGCCTCCTTGCATAACACCATCTGAACCAACCATTTGGGCACTGTGTTGTAGTATTTTTCTAATGTTTTCTTCGTTGCCAGTTTTAGCAACGAACCCCACATTAAGTTGTTCTTCAATTAGTAA
>Ga0114999_10004063_pt1 | contig 17915 bp, 14 predicted proteins | sample ArcticOcean_MG_C_3_FD_89820 | JGI IMG/M metagenome (GOLD analysis project Ga0114999, IMG submission 89820) | Marine microbial communities from western Arctic Ocean - ArcticOcean_MG_CB8_126 | ecosystem: Environmental > Aquatic > Marine > Oceanic | place: Arctic Ocean: Canada Basin | collected...
TAGAGCGCCACTAAATGTTCCAGATGTTCCAGATATTGCATTACCACTAATATTACCAAAACTAACGGCTGAACTTGTACCCACTGGTTGACCTATTGATAAAGTAGAGCCTGTAAGAGTTATTCCTGTACCAGCACTAACACCAGCCGCGCCTGATCTTATAGCATTAGCTTGTGTTGTACTACATATAAAGTTTATTTGACCAGTTAGAGGATCAATGTTAATACTACTATCACCAGTAAGAGATGTCCAAACTCTCGAATCAGTAAGAAATAAATTTGTACTTCCTTCAGGTAAATTATCTGATGTTGAACCAGCTAATTGAGTACCAGAAATTGCACCACTTAAAGCACTTACTGCGGGCAAATAACTTGCATTAACTGTACCGGAGTTTATTTTAGTGCCATCTAAATTAGGTATTCTATTAATGTTAAATTGACCTGTGGTTACATCTCCAGCATCTAAATCTGCAACATGACCTGTTCCAATAGCATCAACTTGAAATGAAAAGATTCCCGAATTTGAATCATATGATGGGGTGATATATGTTCCAGACCCAGTTTTAACTAAACTGAATAGACTTCTAGTATTACTATCACCGGTATTGGCATCAATTTCATTAAGTGCTTGTACCAAATCTGTCTTGTTAACGGTTGTAAGATTGTCTGGTTCTCCAACATAATCTGAAAAAGAATTATGTTTAGTTCTCCAACTTTCAATTGTATCTGAAAGATTTACTGAATTTTTTCTAGTCATGGGTTCATCTTTACAATGTTGCGGTTATCTTTATTTATAACTCTTTCAGTGCTAATTCAAATTCATCTTCATAATATTTTCTTACATCAGGTACCATGCCTTTCATTTCAATGGGAAATTTTATTTCTTTTATTATCTTATCATAAGTTTCAATATCTAAGCAGTATATTATAAAATGAGGATCATTACCGGCAAGTAAGTCATCATCATTCAATAGATCCCAAAAGTTTTCGTCAAAATCTTGACTTAGCCAATAGGCATAACATATCGCAACAAAATACGATTTAGCTGGATATATCCACTCATCTACATTTTCATAAAAATGTTTAATTGCATGTTCTGCAATATCATCTTCTGTCCAAATTATATTTACTCTATTCAAATCATCTGAATAATGCTTATGAAGCAAGTGATAAACTTGGCTCGCTACTCTCCAGTCTTTCATACCAATCTAATAATCCTTTATATCCATTACAACCATTATCTAAATCCTTAACATATCTGTAATGCTCAGTTAAACAATTTCCAAAATATTTACATGATACACAAATAGGACTTACCATTTCTTTCTTTTCTCTATCTGCCCATTCTAAGTAAGATTGAAAAGAATCCAATTCTTTAAAGTATTCTCTATCGTGAACATCAAACTCCAACACTCCAAATTTACCGTTAGGAGTAATGTAAACATGATCATCCGAAAATGCATTGTAAAGTCCATTGTAAGACTCCTCTATTTTATCACTATTCACAAATTGAAAATTCATTTTTTCTTCTAGTTCTAACCATTGAATAACAAAGTTTTCAAAATCTTTATGCGTCACAGTAAAGGCGTTTGCTTGATTAATTGAGTAGGGTTTTATCTCCACCGATTTAACAGCACCACACATATTCAGTAATTTTATCATTTCAGCTACATTCATACTGAGAACTTTTAGTGAAGCTAAAATCAAAACGGCAATAGGTACTCGACTCATCATCATATTTTGAAAAACAAGGTTAGATTTTTCTCTTGCTTCAAAATCATAAGATACGGACAGATAAACATCGTCATCAAAGAAACCATCATGCATCATAGAATAGTTGGTATTAATATTTATTTTACCATTATAATACTTTTTAATTGTATTCTTTACATCATAAAAATAACTTTTCTTCATAGCACCAATTTCACCACCGTATAAATCAACATGCTCTATATCGGGTACTTGTGATAGTAATTCATCAAGTCGGTCAATTGAAATTTTTTTCTGATCACCCAACTGTTCATTGGTAAGATAACAAAAGTCGCAGCGAAAATTACAAAAATAAGATGGGTTTACAGATACAATCATTACTTGTAAGGAAAAGAAATATTCATTACTACTGCCAGTCTATCCTCGTCACCACTATATGGAGTTACCTCATGCCAAACATGTGCGGGTACAATAATGATACAATGTTTTTCAGTATCAATTGACATTTTTCTTTTCGGCTTAGTTCTTATGACTTGATTGAAAGCAGGATCGTGTAGAACAAGCTTTCCACCATCTTTATCATTATCAACATCTTCAAGATAAAATACTGCAACCAAAGATGCACCGCTATGACAATGCAGACCTTTATAATCACCTTTACGCATGAAGGGCAATCTACCTGTAGTTTCTTCCATACAATCTAAGATTTCTTCAAATGTGGTTCTATCATCATATTCTTTCGCTAACATATGAAATGATTGAGCAAAAAAATTGTGCAACTCTTTAATTTCTTTATATGTTTTAATGTTATCATCTGTAAATACTGGAATATGTACACCATCATCACCTGCATCTTGAAATGAAATTCCTTTCATTGCAATATGGTTTCTGAATATTGCTTGACATGTTGCATTCAATGAAGATGCATCCTCATCATTCATCGGCATTTTGGCATGAAACATTTTTACTGGAAATATAGTTTCTATCATGCTATTTCCCTTTCGTCTATATAGGGGGTTACGGCTGTCTCTAATCTATTTAGAGCAATTATATCACTTGCCATTGATTTCATGTGTTGACAATGATCTTCAACCATGTTATGTTCTTTTAAATCTTTAATAGTTTTCTTACATCCATTACATATCTCATACATTGGGCAAGTAAAGCAATCTTTTTTCATACTCATTAAATGAATATCGTCATTCAGAGGTGTTGCAAAACCCCCTTTCATTTCATAATCAAAGTCGATTGGTTTGTCAAGATCGTCACCAAATGCGCCACAAGAATAATAATCACCCTCTGGCTGAATTGTACGAATATGACTATCACAGTTTCTAGCTTGCGGGCATATCGTAACTCCACCTCTTAATCTTTTTAACATTTGTTGTGTGTTGTGTTCCCAATCACTTAGACCTGCTTTCCAAACTTGTACATAACGTTCATATATCTTTGATAGTCTGTAGGGTGCGGATTGTGATCCTGATGCCATTGCATAATTTACTTTGCAGACGACATTCATTTTCTTTGCAAGTTCAACTGTCTGTATTACAGTATCCTCATTTTCTTCAACAATAACTGCAATAAAAGAGGGTCTATATCCTACATGCTCAACCATTGCATCAGAGCATTTCCAAAAATCTTCTTCGGTAAACTCACTGTAATCACCCTTCAGTCTGCCACCACCATATTGAAATGATGTTGCAACTCCAACTCGATGATGATTGAAAAGTTCTTTCCATTTCAAAGGTTTCATTAGAAATGGATACAAATTAGTTGTAAGAGATATGGTTGCAGGCATATCGTGCTTGTCAAGAAATTCTATGATCTTCCAATAGTAGTTTGGTTTCATCATAAGTGGATCACCACCATTTACAATGATTGTTTTCGTATCTGGAAATCTCTTGAGAAATTTAAATATTTTATTCAAGTCAAGTCTGGCTGTATTATCTTCAAATGTAATTTTAGACGAGGAACAGAATGAACATTTAAAGTTACAAAGTTCTGTTGGTTTTATTATCAGGTCCATGGCGAGTTATCAACCTTAAATCCAAAATTCATTGTAATTCTTTGAACCGAAGCATCTCTGAAATGCTCAACTCTATGCTCAAAATTTTTATCTTGACTGCCCATTAAAACGTCATATTTTTGTGGTAAATGAAAACAAGTAATTCTATTGTTTTCTTCTACATTACGAAACATAATTTCACCACCTGAAGTTTTCTCCATATCAGTAAAATATAGCAAAAACATTACATTTGCACCTTCACAAAAATCGTTGTGCCAACGACAAGAGGTTTGTTCTGTACCATTCCATAAATGATAGTATATCAATTCTTTGCTTTCAGAGTATGGTTTTAAATACTTATTAAATAGATAGTCACTTGTATGCAGCATTTTTTGCCGAAGGCCTAACAAATAGTAATTAAGAGGATAGTAATAATCTTTTCTATTGCCTATGCCTCTTAACCATTTGATTTTGGGTACAGTTTCCTCAACAAACTGGAATGCAGTTTTATTTCTTTCAACAATAAAACCGGTGTCTCGCTCTATCTTCATAACATTATCGCCTTTATATCACTTGTCAATACGGGCATTATCCTACTATTATCTAAATATATTTTACTGGGTTTATTCATTTGACTTGATATCTCCAAAACTTGAGATAAAACTAGTGACTTAATAAAAATTTTGTATTTATTTAAAAATTCTTCAATTGCAACTTGCCTAAATTTATCATCTATTTTTTTGACTGATTTTGGTGGTGTATTAGGATCAAGTAAGTCTTTTATATGTTCCATTATCTTATCAAAACCATCTAAGGTTTTTACTACATCGTAACAAATCTTTGCAAACTTGTCTGCTTCTATTATGTTTTCTATATTAGAGTATATATTTTTTAAAAACCAGACGCCTGCTTGATTCATAAACCACATTTCATATAAATCTTCTGTAGTAAAAGAGTAGCAGGATCGAATAGTTTTAAAATATGTTTTTTTATCTTTATACAAACTATTTCTATTATCTAGACCATCTTCATCAACAATATCTAAAAACACTTCCACAGTTTTTATATTATATTTGTCTTTATATTCTTGTGAGTTTAGTTTGCTATCAGGTAAAAACATGTAATCATGCCTGAACATTGACCAATGTTCTAAATCCGATGTAGTCCATGATCTAAAATTCCAAATAAGTTTAAATTCTGTATAAAAATCTTCTAGTGTCGATCCTGGCATACCTAAAATTAATTCCATCGCGGGTGATGGATATCCCTGCATTTGACATTTATATCGTATATGTTCACTCATTGCAATTTTATCGATCCGACTCAAATCAACACGATTGGCAATTTTCATAGCTTCTTCACTTACCGATTGAATAGAGATAGTTGGAACAACAGAAATATTTGTTTCACTATCACCAATACCAATAATATCAAACCAAGAGTCTACAAGGCGCTTTCTTCTTTTAAGGTCTTTGAATTTAACTGTTGAAACTTCTGACACATATAATTTTTTGTCCCAAGCATATTTGAAGAATTCTAAATCTCTGTCATGAAACATTCCAAAATTAGCATCTGTTAAGTAAACGTCCCTATGTCCTATTTTCTTAATTGCGTCAATATCTCGTTTTACAATATCAAGATTCTTTTTATATACTTTACCACCAATGCCTCCGCCCCATTCACAGAACACGCACTGATATGGGCAACCTCTTGTGGTTTCAAGAGTCAAAAGAGGTTCTAGTTTATTATCTATAGCATATGTGTGAGCCTTTGTCAATAGGTCAATATGATCTTCGTATATTGAATAATCTTGCTTGGCGATATTAAAAACTGTTTGTTTATTTGATCTCAATTCCCAACTTATATCTTCAGCTACAATACCATTTTCAAACCACATATTAATCATATCTTCCATAAAGACTTCGCCAGGTTTTGTGGGTTTGCATATATAATCATACATTGTTCTAGTGGCAAGAAACTCTGGTTCGTTTGTGCCTATGTGTGGACCACCTAGAACATTTATTATATTAGGATTCTTTTCTTTAAACAATTTTGCAACACCATCACAAATTGTATAGTTCCATGCATAGCAACTATATAACACAATATCTGCACTGCATATTTCATCATAGACCTGATAATAATCAGTATAAGAATTCCATCGAATTGGTGGTTCCAACCATTCTACATTATCAGAATAATTTCCAGACCTATTATAATGACTCTGGAATTGAAAATAAGCAGTATTGTTAGCCAGTGACCAGTCAGCATGTGGTGGATTTATAAATGTAATTTTTAATTTATTTTCTATCACAACATTCTTACCTTTTGCCTGAAGCCATATGTAAGATCATCTTCACCATCTCTCAGAGGTTTAAATCCTTTTGTTTTCTTGACATAATTAAATGTCTCTTTGAAAACACATTCTTCCATATCATTATGATCTCCGGGCATATCAGCTTTTACAAAGCATGTGAATGGGCATTTTTCATAATATTCACACTCAAAGCAGTTGTACTTTTTTAAAAAGTTTTCTACTATTTCTCCCGTTTCAAATGGTTTCTCACCCGTTTTTTCATCCCTTTGATATGCTACACCACAACAGCCACCAGGTGATGAACCGTCTGGAACAATAGTTATTGAATTTCCTCTAGTACACATCATTGCACCGGTCTGATTTAACGGATCATGAAACGCATCCATGTTTTCACAATCAGGATAGTTATCCACTAAGTATTTGTTGAATGCCAATAACTCACTATCTTTGGGAATTAATTTGGCATCTGCTTTGATTAATGGTGATGGCATATAAGCATCAAAATCAACAGGAAAATTTTTATACAAATAATCAAAGGTACTTTTATCATTGCTTTTTATAATTGTTTGTATATTTTGACTGGTAGTAACAATTGAAACATTTCTAATATAATCTTTAAAGGTTTCAACATTTTCTAAGAATATTTCTTGTTGCCCTTTGTTAAATCTACCCCTTGGATCATAAGATGTTGAAAATTTCAAATCATGTTTTTTGCAGAAATCCATAACTTTATCTGAGTTTCTTTTATCGAACATAAAGTTAGTAAGATAATTAAAATAAATTCTTTTGTTTCCAATATTAATTTTAGATTTAACTAAATCCATAAATTCTTCGTATACATCTAAAAAGCCTTTTTGAATCCACACATCTTCAAATAATTCCCCACCTAATAAATGTAGTTTATAATCTTTTGATCTTGGTGAATTATTAATAAATTTAGCTACAGTATCACTTTTAGCTAGAATTTCTTCCCTACTAGCACCTACCATCGAATCATGATCTTGTGGGCAAAATACGCATTTTAAATTACAATGTTCAAAAAATATAATAACAATCTCACTAGAACGGGTTATTTTTTGATCTATCAATTTATAAATAGAAAAATCTAATGGTGCTGGATTATCTGGTGCTAATGTCATATTAATGAAAACTCTCGTATTTTTTCAGGCTCATCAATTCTATTCAATACATAATTTATAAAATATTTATTGATTGTATCTCCGGTATTTGAAAATATTGAATTAGTAAATATTCCATCTGAAGTATATGCTTCATCATTCAAAAAATCATCTAGTTCAATTTTTGAAAATCCATAGTTGAGATTATGTAAATACTTTTTGAGTATTGTAAAAAATTCTTTGGGTTGACCCACACCTTCTAAATACTTCTCTAAAACAATTAAATCAGCATCAACTATATTGAAAAACATTATATTAAAGCCGTGTCCAGATGGCTTTAGAACATGTTTAGAGCCAAAGATTCTATCACTTAAAAAGAACTCTCCTATAGGGCTTCTATCATTAAATATATCTTCTATATTATGTAAATCATACCTTTGTTCTAATTCTGCCTTGTCACTAAAATTAAATCTATTAAATCTTGTCATAAATTCAATTTTTAATTCTACAAGATATTCTTCTGCCAACTTTTTCAAGAGAATTTGAATTGTGTTTGATAAAAGTTTTTGCATTTTGCCTGTGACAATATAAGTAGGTATGACGTATTCAATACTAGGATGTTCATCGTGTTGTTCTTTCACATAAGCAAATCTTCCATCTCGTTCATTATCAGAAAAAGAGAACGTTTTAAAATCATTTCTAAATTCATTTTCAAGTATCGACATATCATTATCACCAGTGCCGTTGTGCCAACTGGAAACTTGCTTAGTCACGTTCTTTTGAAAAATGAGAGATTTATAAAGTAAGACTGCACCATCTTCAGTGATATTGGGTAATATAAAATTAAGCCATGTTGCAAATATCTTTGCAAGACAAGGATCATCTGCAAAAATATAAAATTCTTCATTCTTAGCATAATTTAAAAGAGATGTCATAAACATTTCACTATTAACATCTAAATTATAGTTGTGTAGTGTTCCTTGAAAGGCTAAATGTGAAAATTCATTTAACATAGGAACACCAAACTTTTTAGAATAAACGCACCTATTTTTGTTTGGATCAACATTCAAGTCAGTTTCCAAATATATATTTTTATAAAGATGGAACATTATTTTTTCAGTAAGCCTTCGCCTACTGCCCAAGTTAACACAAATAATGGATTTTTTTCATATGACCAATAATAGAATAAATTATTGCCGGAGAACATATATTCATTAAAATATTTAGAGTAATACTTTAATTTAGTTTTATCTATAGAATTATAGTAATAATAAAAATCTTCGTGTTTCAATATACTCACAAAATTGATGCCTTTTATATCATCAGTAGTATCTTCGGTATGAGACTTTACAAAATCTTTCATGGTAGAATCTTCTATAATATACATATTAAAAAGTGTGAGAGAGTCTAAACGATTTACCCATTTTTCAATAATTGATTGGTTTTCTACAATGAATCTACGCATTTCATCATCAACTTCAGTTAAATTTTTATAACCTTGCAAAACATTAATAGCAAATATTTCCAGTACATTCACTGAAAGTATTTGTGTAAAATTGAAATACGCCTTACCTATTTCAAATAATTCTTCATAGTTATCTATTTGAATATCACACGGCAATTCTAAGTTACTTAGATATACCAGTAGTTTATCGCCCTTTAAATCAGAACCGCAATAATCAATGATATATCGTGTATCTTTATCTTCAAAATATAATTTTAAATCTTCAATGTCAAGAGGTGCGGTGACCTGTTTCATACTCATAATAAATTATCTCCTTCCTCGGGATCCATGACAAGAGCTATGGCAAGAATTGTGACATACAGATGCAGAAAACCCTCCAGGTCCACCCACAGCATTTGAACCTGTTGTATCTGCTGCCGTTGCTAACCAAGCATTATATAAATTATTCATTAGGGTTTCAATATCAGCATCGTCTATAATATTATCTGTAGCAATACCCACAGGATTTGCTACATCTGAAGATGCTATATTAAATCCAAATCTATGATGCAATATGCCGTATCCGTTTGCAGTAAATGATGTTTGTATAGCGGGAACGATATTTGAAATTGTGTTAAACGTTGTTGCAGCCTTCGTCTTTTGCTCGCCTGCATGAGCAGAATTTTTAAAAGTGTCCATCTTAGTAGTATCAGCAACAAGTTCTGTATAAGTGAAACTTCCTGTAGAACCCGGTATGCCCCACTTAGTCACAAATGCGCCAGTAGTACTGGTTGAAACCGCAGATTCCCATTCGTCAGCAAACTGTAAATTTGTTTTTGCTTCCGCAATTGCGGCTACATTTTTAGATGGAACCGGATCATTGCCGCCAAGACTTGTGGGTGATGTGGAAATATTAATACTAATTTGAAATGCTCTAACTCTCGTATATTTCTGTATATCTGCTAATAACGTATCATATATATCCGAAGCGTCAATGATTTCGTTTACTCCAGGCAAATCTGGTGTAGTCGAAACACCAGTAGATGGACCATCTACTAGATATGCATATTCTGCACCTGGTAAATTACCATCATGATATACAATTTTATTATTAATAGCATCGGTAACAAGACTTTTATATCTTGCTAGTAGAGTACTTTCTTCGGCTGGATCTGTTATTGCCATTTTTTTCTCCTAGACATAATGGGCCAATTCCATCATCAAACTTTTTGGTGCTCCGCAAATATCTTCTTGCCACCCTAATTGATGACAATCACCACCACAATACTTAGCAACCGGACAAGAAAGACAGATCGGATTTCTTATTTTTTCTTCAATGATATTTCGTATTCTCTTAGGGCTATTTATAAGAGTTTTAATAGAATCATCTAGATGACCAAATTGAAATTCAGCCGCACTATTTGGACAACCACTAATAGTGCCATCACCATTTATAGTAAATAATTTTTCTTCACAATCTCGACAAAATGTGCCACATGTTGTAAGAGTTTTTTCAAATTTAGCATATACATTTTCTAGAAAATCATTTTCAAACCAATTCCTAGCTCCATATTTTTCACTCTGCATATGCATTTTCATAAAGTAATTATCAAGTTCTGTATTAGATGGAAATATTTCGGATGCTTGTCTTGCACTGCCGTTATTTGTAAGACGTTCTAAAGATACTTCTTGGACGCCCAATCGCCTAATCCATCTGAGTAAAACTATAGGATCTTTTTCAAGAGTGTCTTTAGTCAAACTGATAAACAAACGTATAGTAACACCTTGACTTAATAAAGTCTTGACATTTTTGTGCCATAATCTATATTGTTTATTATTATCGAAACGAATTTTACGATCCCAAGAAGTGCCTAACCTATTACCCAAAGGACCTTTGATGAAATCAATGTGCTGATCTTTTAATTTGAATACAAGATTAGTTGTTGCGCCCCAGGTCATATGATTCCAAAGACCGTCACAGGCATCATATACTTTTCGCATTTGACCTACAGGAACAAGAAATGGCTCACCACCATGAAACTCCATATGTATGCTATCGTGGGTTGAATCTCTTGGTCGATGTGGTGCTAAATGTGCTTCTTTTCTAAATCTATGAATCCAGTCAATTAACTTATCTGTATTCCAATAAATCTTTGGCCCATTACTACCACTAGTAAAACAATGGGCACAATTCAGTTGACAAGTTTCGGTTGTCTTTAGATAAAAAAGCCAGTTCATTCTACAAGTATTTTATCTTCAATAAACCCTTCTAATCCAAAACTGAGTGTTAATGCTTCACTTTCATTGAATGCTTGATGTGGAGTATTTGCGGGAATATGTAATTCTGCTTTTGGACCAATAGTAAATGGAACTCTATTCACATTTATCGTTTTATGACCTTCACAACAATGAATGATAACATCATCAGGATCAATATGCTCTTTAAATGAGTGTGCATTTTCTTTTGCGTAAAACAAATGGCATGTAATAGGACCTACATGTTCATGTTTATTTTCTAGCTCTAAACAGTGTGTGAAAATGTCGGAATTATACGCTTCCATACGCTCTATCTTAATAGAGTTTTTTTCTTTATTAGCTAATACATCCTTATAGTTTTTCATGCGCTGTTCTTTACCATCGGCATCAATAGCATAAATCATATTTTGCTTATAGGCAGTTTCTGAGGTAATTATCTGTAAGAATTGATCTTTTGTAAACATGATATCCCTTTCATCATAAATTCATTATATCATAAAATATATAATATGTCAATAGCATTTTAGGGGTTGACAAAATTTAAAATCCTGTTATAATAAGATTCTTCTTAGTGAGTGGGGTAGTTATAATTTAAGTAAACATTCAACTAGCTTTTCAGTCTCAGTTTGATTCGTTTCAAGGGCAATACCTATCATATGCGCTCCATTAAATTGTGTACTAGCACAACCTTTCTGCCAGCAGAATACGGCTTCACCTTTATTTACAGGACCCATAATTCTTACAGGCACACGACCTTTTAGAGCGAGTGATTGACCTTCTGTATCAGCATTCATAAGATATGCTGGATTTTCTGAAACAATACCTGCAGGAATTCCACTTGCATTACATTCACAAGTTTCTTCAGTATTATTATATGATACCATCATAACAGTACCAGTTATATGTGTTTTATCTGTAGTATAATTTTCCGCAAGGTCAGCATATTTTGCGCGAGAGGCAGTACCCTCAAATGTTGTAGCGAATACTGTAGCAAATTGATTTGCAGCGGCACCAATGTTTTTAGTTTCGTTAGTTGTAGTTGTTATATGTTCATTTATTTCAACTGTACTATTAAATACCGATGCTGCATTTGCAGTAATAATGCCTCCAAAAATATTAACACCATTAAAAGTCATAGCCGAAGTCATAACTTGTGGAGTAGAACCAATATAATCACCACCAGTATAAACTAGATCCGATGGTAGTGAACCTTTTGGAACAGCGCCAGCATCTCCTACAGGAGTACCATGAACAACAGTGTGTGCTGGAATATTTGGTATCACAGAAGCATCAAGAGTGCCACTATTAATTTTACTTGCAGGAATAGATGGAATTCTATCAACGTGAAACTGACTTGTTGTTATTTTGGCTGCATCTAGGTCTGGCATCCTGGCTGTGGCTAATGTACCTGCATTTACTTTTGATGCGTCAATGTCACTTAATTGAGAATTACCAAAAGAACCTTGTGTAATTTTAGAAGCATTTAAATTAGGGATATCTCCTTCCACAAGTGAATTGCGTGTAAGAGTAGTTACTCCTGTAGTATTATCATAACTAAGTGTCACATAACTTCCTGGTCCAGAATTTGCTGAGGAAAAAAGTGCTTTTGCTGTTGCAGCCGTTATTATTTTTGCTTCAATGGAATTGAGTGCTCCACAAATAGTATCACTATCTGTAGTTGTTAATGTATCTAAGTCACCTATATAAGATGAGGTAAGATTTGTCTTTTGTCTCCACGCTTCAATGGAATTTCCTAGATCAACTTTTTCTAATCTTGCCATTAGTCACCTAACTTTCTGGATAATTCTAGTAACAGCGTTTTAATTTCTGCAACATCTGATTTTAACATTTCAATTTCTTCTTCTTTTTCAGTCATTCTTTTTTTCGAGGCTTTTGCAATATTTATTGATTCATAATCAACGTTTAATATAGCCGTTGAATTAGGATCTTTCATATACTTACTATCATCTTTTATAGGTATTAAATCCATTATGTCACCAATGCTATTGCTCTTAAATCTTTAATAACAGGAACCTGACTACTATTTCTAGACCGCATTACAATTTTTAATTTAAACTTTGTAAATGTTTTAGCGGTTTGATTCTCAGCACTAAATCCAGAAATTCCACCAATAGTATATATGTAATCTCTGAATACTCCTGGATCATCATCACTAGGCATTTCAGTATCTGGTGCATAAAGTGTCCAGTTTTCAGTTGAATAATCTACATCACTTAACACTGCTTTATAGTATAAATCTATAAAAGCCATATTAGGTCTATGTGCTGATAAAATAACTTTTAGACCTTTTGCAGGCTCAATAAGGTCTACAGATTTAGTAATATGTTTTGCAGCGGCAGAACCACCTATTGTGCTAGTTTCAGGTTCCCAAGTAGGAACAGTATCATTTTGATTTAAACTTCTGTTGGTCAATGTAGATTGATCTGAGTCACTATTATCAATAATATTTTCAACCAAAGTTAAAGAAGCTCTTTCTAGATCAATTACTGGTGAGAGATATTCATTTTCATTAGTTAATGTTGAAGTAACAATAGCAGAACTTCTATTTAAAGTAGACTCTTTTGACACTTGAGCAATCAATTGTGGTGTTTCAAAATAGTTATTAGCTCCTAATCTAATATATGGAGCATCTGCCAATGATGGTTGAGAATAAGTAGCTACAGCTTCTCCAGCATAAGATCGACCCGATGTAGACTGCATTTTACTTGTGACTGATGTTTTTCCTGGAGTCAAATGACTTATAGTTGGATTCACAAGATTAAATGATATTTGCTCTGATGCATTTACAGTACTACCTCCAGTATTCACTATTGAAAATACTTGAGGAGATGTTGGAAAAGATGCAAATCCTGGATCATTAATACTAGAATTCAAGAATGTATATCCAGTATGATCTACTCTATCAATAAGTTTACTACCATTTAATAAAGTTGCATATGTTGCATCAACAATTCCTGTTAATGAAACATAATCACCTTTACTAAAGCCGTGATTAGGATGTTTAACTCTAACACTTGTATGATCTTCTGGATTTTCAAATAAAACGATGGGATCTAAATCTAAAAGTTTGAGAGGAAGAAGTGTATTATGTAAAACTGCGGTTGATGCGGCAGTACTAAAAGATGCTCTATGTAAAGTAAATTTCATATCTTCCCATGTTGAAGCTTCCCAAGTCATACTATTTTGAGATTTAAATAGTGAACCTAAGAAAGGTTGTGTATTAATCCTAGCTTGATTAGAACCTAATTTATATTCTCCAACTTTTGAACACCACAGTTCATAGTCTGTATTGTCTGTTTGGCATATAATGGCATATTCTCTACCAGCTCTTAAATATATAGGATAATCAAATTCAAATGTTGTTTTAGAAGTAGCATCATCACTTGTTGCTACCGCAGAAGCTGCCAAAGTTTTTCTTGAACCATTAATAGCTTCATATGATGAAGGATATCCATTTACCATGGGTCTCAATTCAACAAAAATAGACTTATCAACACTTTTTGTTTTAAAGAATAAATCTACCTTCGTTACAAATAAACCTTCTCCAAATTCACTGTTTACGAGAAATGATTGTGCTAATGGATCAGTATAACATCTTACAGTTGTTCCAGGGTCAGTTACATCAACGCCGTGAAATACATTAGTAATTTCTCCTCTAACGTCTAAATACCGAGTTGATGATACATCTTCATTCCTTATTTCCAACTCACCTACAGTTGAAAATATTGCAGAAGCAAAACTTACGGCATTCGTATCATCATCTACCGTAACATCAATAAGTTTAAATTCTGTTGAGCCAGTTGGGAATTTAAATTCTGCTCTTCCAACATCTGCCTCTACTGAAGGAATAAAGAATGATCCTTGAAGATTACCGTTACCATCAGTAAAGAGTGTTGAAGGATCACTAGGATGTTTAAGAGCGGCATCATGAAGATTACCATATTCTATTTGCTTACTATCATTTACATCAACAACAGATTCTTGTTTGACCCAATCTTTGACTGATATGCCGCCGTAAAAAGCAAACATTTGAGTATTTGGTTGAAGCCCTTGAGCTTCAAAATATACTAATCTGGACCTTTGTTTGGGAATAGTTGCAAATTGAAAATGTTTATTTCCAATAACTTCTTCAATTACTTCTGATGATACTACCTTATTTACTACTGTTCCTGTTGTCCAGTTGTCTCCACTTTCGGTTCTTTTATATTTTCTTTTATCAGTTTTTAACCAACCACTACGAACCATCCAAGAAATATCTTGACTATAATCATTGTCACGATAAGTTTCTCCCTGCATTTCGTCAGAAGAACCAACCTGAAGATCGTCAATATCTACTCCTCCCCAGTTCCATTCCCATTCATCCCAGAGTAATGCACCAGCATCTCTTAATTTGGTTGTCGTTGGTAAAACATTCTGTTCATCGCCTATTTTAACTACTTTCCAATCGTCAGATGATGGTGTAAGTTTTATACCACCATTATAGCTCATATTCAAAAATGGATTTACATTTATAATACTTGAACATAAATCTTGTTTAATAAATTCCACATCTGTATAACTTTTAAGAATCATATCGCCCTTAAATACGATATTGTTATTAGTCGCTTCACTAGGATCATAATATAGACCAATTTTATTAGAAGCAAATCCAGGTCTTGCATGACTTGATGCAGGATCTATTGAAGCCCTATATTCAGGACTGGTACGGTCAGTAAAGGTTTGATCTCTGAAATCATCTGCTACAAAACCACTCCGAGTTCTAGGATTACCATTTGCATCCAATACAGTCATGCTTTTAGTATCAAGTTCAAGTAATGATAGTGAAACTGCATCCTCTACTCTGGATATTCTATTTTCTATTTTTCCAATATCTCTCATAGTATATCGTTTATTATCAACTATATTAAATGCAACATCTTTTTCACTAAAAGTATATGGGTTTACTTTTATTCTATATAATTCTAATGATTTTTCAGGAACATTTGGATATATTGGTTGAAATGCGGGTATGCCTTCAATATACTGAAAAGTACCTCCTTCGTCTAGAACAAGTCTGTCCGCTCTAGGTAAGTAGTACTCATTGTCAGATGTTACACTAATCGTATTTTTAGGAATTTGAATTACTACTGCATTACCAGTAAATTCTCCAGAAGTACTTTTTTTAGGTCTAAAATCTAAATAATTAGCTAAACTTACACTTTTACCATTTTCCTTAGTATAGTTTGGAGTATTGAGATAAGTATATCCAGTACCACTATAAGATTGGGGTGTGATAATGTCACCTGAAGTAAATGTAAAATATTCAAAATCCACATAAATCGTTGATGCAGAAACTTTTTTGCCTGGTTTTAATATCAGTCTACCCATATCATAAAAAGCATCTCTACAACCATCATCTAATTCAAAAGCTGAACTAGTATCAGAACCCGTAGAACTTGTTAATTTAATTTCATTTATTTTAGTTATATGAAATTCATTCAAATCAATATTACCACCAGAGTATGCAAATGTTGCTTTGGTTGTGGCCAGAGTCTTTGTTACGACAGTTGCAGAAGTTTTTCGTATTTGAGCGATAACATCAATTGTTTTATCTGCACCAGGTGAACTAGAAAGACTAATATTAACACCACTACCTGTGGGAGAACCTGATAATGCTGTAGTTGCACTGGTATCTACAACATTATCAACCACTATAATCCAATTATCTTTGTCAGTAAATACAGTACCTCCTGCAGTAGTAAGAGACGCGCTTGCAGTACCATCACCAGCTGTCTGGAAGCTCTTTTGTTGCGTTATTCCAATACTAGTTGCTAATTTAAGTCTTGAATAATTTGTAGGAAATAACAAACATTTTGATTGCGTGTCGTGTATTACACTTACACCATTCTCTTGAGCTATATTTCCATACATTGAACCTAGATTAATACTTCTACAATTCTGACTAAATGTTTTTGTTGGTGATGAAGACGTAATTACGACATCAAAAATGTACATTTTATATACGGCAGCGTCATCAATATATAGATTTGATGATGCTGCAACTTTTTCTACGGCTCTGACTCTACATGTTCCTATAACAGAACCAGCGCCATTTTCTTGGGACATCAAATTGTGTGTTGATAATGTATTAATATCAGGAGCACCAACCATACTAGTTAACAAAACATAATTACCGTAACCTATAGACGTATTATCACCTGCTACAACATCAGTAGTGCGAGATTTATTTAAATCCATAAAAGTCGGTTTGTTTTTAGTAATTCTATATCCAGAAACATATGCTGTAGATTGTTTAAGTTCTGCTTTAAGTTTTGTTTCGGTATCATGTTTATGAAATCTAAGATAAAATGGTTTTAGTGTATAGTTGCCAGATTCTTCTTCAGTTCTTTTTGCTAACATATCATTTAATTTATTATAATTTCGTTCGCCAGTAATACGATCTGTAATTTTAGAATCTGTTACTTGCGCCACATAAACAAATGTCTCGGTAGCACTATTTATTAAATCTTCGCTGGTTAGTGTAAGACGTATTCTATATCTATCGGCACCCGGAGCAGTTAAGTTAGGATTTGTTGATTGGTTATCATATAGCGTATTATCATCTGTAGGAGTAACAATATCTTCTGTTACTTTAAATCCCATAGTTTTGGTAATTTTTGTATTATATTTTGAAATAATTAAGTCTTGAAATGGTACATGAACAAAATGACCGTTTGTGAAATAATCTGCATCTCCGGCTGAAAATTTAGTACCGAATCCAACTGCTGGGTTAGACTCTGTATTGGTTGTTTGTACTGTTAGTTTAACGTTACCTTGAACTTCGGAAATTTCTTCACCTGGAGTTACTGTTACCGCTGTTGTTGATGCTACCCCAGTAGATGTGCTGGTATATTGAACGTAAAGAGTTGCCGGTTCTGCCGCTGAAACATGTTCAGTACGGTCTACTATCTTAAATGTGACTCCAGAAGTTTGACCAGTAAAAGATTTATTGAGTAAAGTAGTGGTATCTGAAGGTAAACTATTTACTGATGTATCTAATTTAATA
>Ga0114999_10004064_pt1 | contig 17914 bp, 15 predicted proteins | sample ArcticOcean_MG_C_3_FD_89820 | JGI IMG/M metagenome (GOLD analysis project Ga0114999, IMG submission 89820) | Marine microbial communities from western Arctic Ocean - ArcticOcean_MG_CB8_126 | ecosystem: Environmental > Aquatic > Marine > Oceanic | place: Arctic Ocean: Canada Basin | collected...
CATTCTCGATCCGGCCTGGCCGAGCCCATCGAATCTGCTCACCGTGCTGCGCCGCGACAGGCCCGACGCCGTGTTTTCGGTGCCCAGTTTCTATCGCAAAGCGCTGGCCGAGGGCTTGGCGGGAGGAACGGCCGAAGACGCCGTTCTTGGCGCCGTGCGCGTATACGTCTCGGCGGGCGAAGCCTTGCCGGGAAGCATCGCGGACGCGTGGCGGCGCAGGGTCGGGCGCGACATCCTGGACGGCATGGGAACCTCGGAGACGATCTGCATGCTGCTCGCCAACACACCGGGAGCGGCGCTGCCGGATTGTTCCGGCCGCCCAGCGCCGGGCGCCGATCTGCGCCTGCTGGACGGTTCGGGGCGTCCGGTGGCGGATGGCGAACCCGGCCATCTCTGGGCGCGTATCGATTCGCTGGCCGCGGGCTATTGGAACCGGCCGGAGGAAACGGCGTGCGCCTTCCGCGACGGCTGGTTCCGCACCGGCGATCTCTACCGGGTCGGGCCCGATGGCGGTTGGCGCCATGCCGGGCGGTCGGACGACATGTTCAAGGTTTCCGGGCAATGGGTCAGCCCGGGCGAGATCGAGCAGGTGATGGCACCCTGCGCCGGCCTGGAGGATTGCGCCCTGGTCGGCCTGCCCGATGGGGACGGCATGCCGGTGCCCGTGCTGTTCGCCACCCTGGCGGCGGCGGCCGATTCCAGCGCGGTCGAAGCGGCTATCCACGCGGCGGCTCGGGCGCTGCCCGGCTACAAGCGGCCAAGAGAAATCCATTTTGTGAGCGAAATTCCGCGCACGGCGACCGGTAAGATCCGGCGCTTTCTCCTTCGGCAGCCCGGCAATGCGGCATAGACCGGTCTTCGGCGTGGACAGGGAGGATGCGACGGTGGCTTGCCTGGGCGCGCCTTTCGGACGGCTTCTCACGCCTTGGCTTCGATCCGCCGCAATTCCTCGCCGAGAATGGCGAAGCCCAGCTCCATGAGGCGGTCGCCCGCCTCCCGCGTGTACCAGGCCGCATGGGTCGTCAGGGTGACATTGGGCAGGGCGAAGAGCGGATCGCCCTGGGGCAGCGGTTCGGTGTCGAAGACATCGAGCCCGGCATGGCCGATATGGCCGCGCTTCAGGGCGGCGACCAGGGAATCGGCCTCGACGATCTGGGACCGGGCGGTGTTAATCAGGATGGCGCCCGGCTTCATGCGACCGAGCTGGGCCGCGTCGATCAGGCCCCGCGTTTCGGGCCGCAAGGCCAGATGCAGCGAGACGACATCCGATTTGGCCAGAAGCTCGTCCAGCTCGCAGGCTTCGCAGGGCAGGTCGTCCGGCACGCCGCTGCGCGTCCAGGCGAGGACGCGCATGCCCAGGCCATGGCCGATCCGAACCATCTCGCGCCCGATCCCGCCCAGCCCGACCACGCCCAGGGTCCGGCCGCCCAGTTCCAGTCCCATGACCTGTTTCCAGGTGCCGTCGCGTAATTCCTTGTCCATCCGCGCCACCTGCCGCGCGGCATCGAACATCAGGGCGGTGGCATGTTCGGCGACCGCGCGGTCGGCATAGCTGGGCATCCGGCGCAGGCTGAGCCCTCGCCGTTCGACCGCCGCCAGATCGGTATGGGTCTCGATTCCGGTCGAGAGATAGGTGACGGATTCCAGCTCTGGGCAGGCCGCCAGCAGTTCCTCCGAGACATAGACGGCATAGAGCATGGCCGCCTTGCAGCCCCGCAGCAGCGCGGCGGTCTCGTCGAGGGAGGGTGGATCGCCGATACGGATTTCGACCCCGGGCACCCGAGCCTGCAGCGCGGGGGTGATCGAGGCCGCCAGGTCGGGCGGACAGTCGGGAAAAATCGCCCGTTTGGCCAAGGTGGTCTCCATCTCCGTTCGCAACGAGTGTTAGCCGCCAAGTGTTTAAGGGAAGGCCCGCCGCCGGGCAATCCGCCGCCTCAGGATGCCTTCCCCGGCGAACTGCGCTAGCCTGATTCGAGGCGGCGACGGGGGAGGGGACATGCCGGACGCGGGATTACCGAATATCGGACAGGGCCAGAGCCCGCGCCGGCGCGAGGATGCCCGGCTCTTGGTCGGCGCCGGGCGCTATACCGGCGACATGGCGCCGCCGCGCGTGGCCCATGCCGCCCTCGTTCGTTCACCCCATCCCCATGCGCGTCTTCTCGGCATAGATGGTACGGCGGCCTCCGCCATGCCTGGGGTTCTGGGGGTGTTCACCGCCGCGGATCTGGCGGCGGACGGGGTGCGCCCGATGCCTTGCATCGACTTGATCGCAAACCGCGACGGCAGCCCCTGCGCCGCCCCGCCCTATCCGGTCCTGGCCGAGGGCCGGGTCCGCTTCGTCGGCCAGCCCGTCGCCCTGGTCGTGGCGGAAACCCTCGACCGGGCCCGCGACGCTGCCGAGGCCGTGGCGGTGGAATACGATCCCCTGCCTGCGCTCGTCGATCCGCGCGCGGCGATCGAAACTGGAGCGCTCCGCATCTGGGACGAGGCGCCGGACAATCTCTGCGCCGATTGGGGCCTGGGCGATCCAACGGCGGTCGAGGAGGCCTTCACCGGGGCGGCCCATCGGATCGAGCTGGCCCTGACCAACAACCGGGTCGCGCCCGCCTCGCTGGAGCCGCGCGGCGCCGTCGGCAGCTACGATCCGGGTACGGGGTGCTTCCATCTTCATTCCGGCTGCCAGGGGGTGCACAATCTGCGCGACTGGATGGCCGAACCTATCCTGGGGGTCCCGCCCGCGCGCCTGCGCGTCACCTGCGACGATGTCGGCGGCGGCTTCGGTATGAAATCCGTGACCTATCCGGAACAGGTGCTCGTGCTCTGGGCCGCGCGCTGGTTGGGTCGTCCGGTCAAGTGGATGAGCGACCGGAGCGAAGCCTTCCTCAGCGACAGCCAGGCGCGCGAGCAGGACGTCCGCGCGGCCCTAGCCCTGGATGGGGACGGGCGCATCCTCGGCCTGCGGGTCGATATCCTCGCCAATATGGGCGGCTGCCTGTCGGGCTTCGCGCCGGCCGTGCCGTCGCGCGACGGCGGCCCAATGATCTGCGGTGTTTACGACGTGCCGGCGGTCGATCTGCGCGTGCGCTGCGTCTTCACCAACACCGTGCCGGTCGATGCCTATCGCGGCGCCGGCCGGCCCGAGGCGTCCTATATTGTCGAACGCCTGATCGACCGGGCGGCCTGCGCGACCGGCATGGATCCGGCCGAACTGCGCCGGATCAACATGCTGGGCCCCGACCGCTTTCCCCACCGCACCCCGACCGGCCTGACCTATGACAGCGGTCGCTATGCCGAGATCCTGGACCGCGCGCTGGCCAAGGCGGGCCGGGACGGATTTTCGGCCCGGCGCGCGGCCTCGGCGGCGGCCGGGCGGCTGCGCGGGTTGGGCATGGCCTATTACGTCGAGCGGTGCGGGGTCGGCGGGACTGAGACGGCGCGCATCCGGTTCGAAGCCTCCGGCGAGGCCGTGCTTTATGTCGGCACCCAGACCAACGGCCAGGGCCACGAGACCGCCTTCGCGCAGGTCCTGGCGGGTTGCCTGCCGGTGCCTTTCGAGCGCATCCGCGTGGTCCAGGGCGATACGCACTCGATCAGCTACGGCCGGGGCACGGGCGGCTCGCGCTCCCTGCAGATGTGCGGCCCGGCGATCCTGCGCGCGGCGGAGAAGATCGTCGAAAAGGGCAGGACGGTGGCCGCTGCGATGCTGGAGGCGGCGGTCGAAGACATTGCCTTCGAGGCGGGCGTCTTCGTCGTGCGCGGCACCGACCGGCGGGTGGCGTTCGACGAGATGCGCGCGCGGGTCTTCAAAGCCTCGGCCTTGCCGACGGAGATCGAGCCCGGTCTCGACGAGCAGGCGATCTATACCCAGGAAGGCTATTCCTTCCCCAATGGCTGCCATATCGCCGAGGTCGAGATCGATCCCGAGACCGGCATCGTGTCCATCCCGCGCTACACCGCCGTCGACGATTTCGGTGTCGTCCTCAATCCGATGTTGACCGAGGGCCAGGTCCACGGCTCGCTCGCCCAGGGATTGGGCCAGGCGCTGCTCGAACATGTCGTCTACGACATGGAGACGGGCCAGCCCCTCGCCGCCTCATTCCTGGATTACGCGATGCCGCGCGCGGCCGATTTTCCGCTCTGCGATTGGGAGACGGTCGAGGTGCCGAGCCCGGCCAATCCCATCGGCGTGAAGGGTTGCGCCGAGGCGGGCTGCGTCGGAGGCCCGCCCGCCCTCGTCAACGCCGTGCTCGACGCCCTCGCGCCGCTTGGCATCTACAGAATCGACATGCCGCTCACCCCGCACCGGGTCTGGCAGGCGATCCGTGAGAAAACCGGCGCTACTCCGGATTGAAGCAGCAGGCCTGGATCTTGTTGCCGTCGAGGTCCCGGACGTAGGCGCCGTAGTAATGTGGGCCATACTCGCGCAGGCCGGGCGCGCCTTCGTCCTTGCCGCCGAGGACCAGCGCGGCGGCGTGGAAGCGGTCGACCGAGGCCCGGTCCGGCGCCATGAAGGCGACATGGGTGCCGTTGCCCACGCTGGCCGACTTGCCGTCATAGGGCTTGCAGACCCAGAAGACCGGAGTGCCGTCCTTGCCCGGGCCATAGGCCGCCGAATTGCCGAATTTGCGCACCCTCGCGCAGCCCAGTTCGCCCAGCACCCGGTCATAGAATGCGGTGGCTTTTTCCAGATCGTTGGTGCCCAACATGGTGTGGCTGATCATCGCCCATTCCTCCGACTGTCTCGCGCGGCCCCTGGCCGTTTTGCGTTGCAAGGCTATCATGCACCCCGCCCCGCGAGGAATGTCCCGTCATGGCTTCAACTGCTCACGATGCCACTGTTTCCGTCCTGATTCCGGCCTATCGTGCCGAGGGAACCCTGGCGCGCGCTGTGCGCAGCCTGCTGGAACAGAGCCATCGGAACTGGCAGGCGGTGATCGCGTCGGATGACGGTGCCGATTACCGTGCCTTGCTCGCTGCTGCCGGACTGGTTGATCCACGCCTGACCTTCGTTCCCACCGGGCAGATCGGAAGCGGTGCGCCGGCAGCCCGCAATGCGGCCCTGGCGGCGGCCGAGGGCGCCTTCGTTGCCCCTCTCGACGCCGACGATCTGTTTCATCCGGAGCGCCTGGCCATCCTCCTGCCCTTGGCCGCGGCGTATGGCGCGGCGGCCGACAATGTGCGGTTGGTCGACGACGAGACCGGTGCCGAGTTGAGCACCCTGTTCGCGCTGGGCGAAAGCCGGTTCGCCCTGGACGGGGTGGCCTTTCTGGAGACCTCGGTGCCCATCATGGCCCTTGCCCGGCGAGAGGTCGTCCGACCCTGGGAAGCGGAGGCGCGCCTGGGCGACGATGTGATCTTCAACCTCCAGCTTATCGACGCCTGCGGGCCGCTCCCAGTGACCCGCGCGCCGCTCCATGATTACCGGGTGCGCAAGGGCTCGGTCTGCCACGGGTCGGACTCGGCCGCACTGGCCGATGCCTGCTATCGCTGGATGCGAGAGAGGCTGGCCAAGGACGGTTTCGGCCTGACCGATCCGGCACTGCGTGCCCTGTTTGCGGAGTCCCTCGAACGCAAGATCGCGTTGAACGCCGCTTTCGAAGCCGCCCGCCGCCGCGGCGAGGTGACGACATTTCAGGAGTTTGTCGCACGGCGGGGTTAGAGCGCGCCTTCGGCCAGGGCCGTCATCGCCGATTCGATGAGAGCTTCGTCCACCGCCACACCGTCGATCTGCCGTCCGACCAGCGAGGCGCAGAGGTTGAGGACGGCGGGCAGGGGCGGTTCCGCGCGGAGCGCCTCCAGGGCCGGGCCGCCGCCCGCCGCCAGATCGCGCAGGACAAGCGGGCTGGCCGCCCCCGCCGTTTCGATCAGGGGAAAGGCGACGATGTTGTGCAGCGCCGTCAGCAGCTTCGGGCCGAGAAGCTGGGGCGAGGCCGGTCCTTCCAGACGGGCGGCGATGCGTGCCGCCGCCTCGATCAGGAATTCGAGCGCGGGATTGCCCGCATCGAACAGGCAGGCGGCATTGTGGATGTTGCGATAGATGCGCGGACGCCCGCGTGCGCCCGGTTGAATCCAGATCTCCCGCCCGAAGGCATAGGGCGCATCGGGCAGTATCAGGCGATCCGGCGCGAAGATGAAACTGTCGGCGTCGAACCAGACCACGCGCTCGGCGCCCTCGCTCAGGACCTCGCCCGCCAGCAGCAGGCGTGCCAGATCGGCGGCCATGGCCGGCCGGGCCATCAGCTTGGGGGCGAGCGCTTCGGGCAGTCGGTCGAACAGGGCATCGTCCAGGAAGCGGTAGGCATATCCGTGGCCCAGCGTCCAGGCCTCGACGCTGGCCATGCAGCGCGCGATCCAGGCGGGGTCCCGCCGCGCGTGCCAGGACTGCAGGACGACGGTCGTCACGCGGCCCCGCTCACCCGGTCGTCGCACCGCGAATCACGAGTTTCAGGGCCTGCTTGCTCATCATGGCGCGCAGCGCCTCCTCGACCTGGGGGATCGTACGCTCGCCGCTCAGGATCGGATCGACGGGAAAGGCCGGATCGGTCAGCAGGGCCAGGGCGCGGCGGAAGGTCTCCGGCCTGTGGTGGTAGACGCCCTTCACGGTCAATTCGCTGTAATGGACCCGGTGGGTGTCCAGCGGCACGGTCGTGCCGGGTGCGCAGCCGCCGAACAGGTTGACCAGCCCGCCGGGCCGGACGACGCCCAGTGCGTCGGCCCAGACTTCAGGCATGCCGGTCGCATCGACCGCGACCCAGACGCCCGCGCCGTCGCTCGTCTCCGCGCGGACGACCTCGGCCTGTCCGCCGCCGCGTTCGATAGCCAGGGTGCGCCAGGCGCCCAGCGTGCGCCCCACCTCCAGCCGGTTCGGATTCGGGTCGGCCAGGATGGGTCGGTGGCCGGCGGCGGCGAGGGCGGCGACGAAGAGCAGGCCGATGGGCCCGGCCCCGAAGACCACCGTCTCGACCGGGCCCAGGGCGGCATAGCGTTCCAGTTCGCAGGCCGCCATGCCGTGCAGCACGCAGGCCAGGGGCTCGGTCATCGCGGCTCGCCCGAAACCGAGCCCTGCCGGAATTGCGTGGAGGCTGCGCGCGACGAAGCGGGCGGGCAGGTGGAGATACTCGGCGAAGGCGCCGTTCAGATAGGTGAGACCCTCGCACAGGTTTTCGCGCCCCAGCCGGCACATCGCGCAGCGCCCGCAGGGGGCGGAATTCGAGACGACGACCGCATCGCCCTCCCGCCAGCCCTCGACGCCCTCGCCCAGAGCGGCGATCCGCCCCGCCATCTCATGGCCAAACAGGGTCGGGACCTTCAGCATCCGGGGATGACCGCCGCGGCGGAAGACTTTGACGTCCGTCCCGCAGGTCGTCGCGGCCTCGACTTTCAGGACCGCCTCGCCGGGCCCGGGGCGGAGCACAGGGACGCTGCGTATCTCGATCGCCTCCGGCCCGGTGAGGACCGCGCCGATCATGGTTGCGGGGAGGGTCATCCGGTCGCTCCTGGGGTGAACAGCACCTTGAGGGCCTTGCGCTCGCGACTGAGGCGCACGCCGTCTTCGAACCGGTCGAGGGGCATGCGGTGGCTCACCAGGGGCGAGGGGTCGAGCCGGCCCGCGGCCATCAGGGCGAAAACCTCTTCCTGTTCGGCGAGGGCGCCGGAATAGCTGCCGATCACACGCCGCTCGTATTTGAACAGGGCGTTGAGGTCGAAATCCGCGTGCTCGCCTTCGGGCGCATGGGCGAAGAGAACGACACTGCCGCCGCGCCGCGTCAGCCCGATTGCAGATTCCAGCAGGCGCGCGCCGCCAACCGTGTCGAATACTGCACCTGCCCCGGCGCCCTCGGTCAGATCGAGCAGGGCATTGCGTGCGTCCCCGCCCGGCGCCACCGCCGCGCTCGCGCCCAGTTCGGTTGCCAGGGCGCGGCGATCCTTGACCGGATCGGCCACCACCAGGGGCATGGCTGGAAACAGCGCACGCAGGATCAGAAGATGCAGCAGGCCCATGGAGCCGCCGCCCAGGATTGCGGCGCCGTCACCCTCCGCCAGGCCTGCGCGACGCACCCCGCGCAGCACGCAGGCCCCCGGCTCCAGGAACACGGCGGCTTCGTCCGTCACCGTGTCCGGTACGAGCCGCGCGGCCAGGGCCGCGGCGCGCGGCCGCACCAGGATCCGTTCGGCAAACCCGCCCGGCTCCAGCAGGTTCTCGCGGAATGTCTCACACATGGTTTGACTGCCGTGGCGGCAATAGACGCATTCCCCGCAGGGCACGTGATGGGGCACGGCGACGCGGTTGCCCACCGCGAAACCCTCGACGCCGGAGCCCAGCTGCAGCACTTCGCCGACCAGTTCGTGGCCGAGCACCATGCCGGGCGGATCGCCGCCCGTGCCCAGCTTGAACAGATCCGTGCCGCACAGCCCGACGACCCGCAGGCCCAGCACCATCTCGCCGGGTCCCGGGGCAGGCGCGGGCCGCGTCTCGATCGCTGTTCGCCCGCCGCCCCGGCAGGCCACGACCCGGTTGGTTCTTTCTTTAGCCATTAGGTCCGATATTCACAATTGCGCGATTAGTGGCATAACGAAATGTACGATCGTGATCAAATGGCAGACATCTTCAATCTGAGTGGGCCTCAATTGGAAGGCATCCAGCTTTTGGCGTTACGCTTCGATAATGATCCGAACTTGGTCTTCCGAAACATTGAACCATTGCGCGAGGCCTCGTTTGGCCTGTTCAATTGACAATCCGTCCCGGCTTGATTTTTTTCTAGCGTACCTAGGCTCCGGCATAGGGTGCCATTCCAAGGCCGTCGGATCGATATTCAGATTAGAGATGTCTGCGTAGATCGTAGGATTGCGGTCTCCAGCCCACCAGTCCTGAGTGTCCAAGAGCGCATAGTCGCTGAACAGCACTAGGTTTCGATCCGGCTCTCCGGGCGCTTCGACAACACCGCCGATCTTGCCAATGAGGAAAGCTGCGCCATGAGGTTCCGGAGTTGGACCGTTGCCGATCTCCTCGACTCGAAGCTGGTTCCGATAGCAAACCACATAGGTTTGCTTGAGGGCTCTAGAGCGCGCCAACTTCCATGCGGAACTTCCCCCTTCCGAAAGCAGCCGGTCCACCGACTTCGCCGTGAATACCTTAAGAGTGTCCGACATCGTCACCTCCATATATAGTTATAATAAAACTATATATACTTCTATCTATGATGCAAGATACTTTTCAATCGCGTTAAAACGGGTGATTTGCGCAGCCCCGCTAGCCAGAGAGCAGCAGGTATTGGTAGCAAGAGATGGGGCAGCAGCAGGGGGAGGGCTACTACTCCAAGGCCACGACCGGGGCGAAGGATGTGATCGACGGCGCCCCGCCGCTGATCCTTGATGCGCTCGACCGCATGGCGCCGGAAGATGATGGCAGCGTCTTCACCATGTCCGACATGGGCTGCGCCGATGGCGGCACCTCGATCGGCATGGTCGCGCGGGTGCTGGGCGAGGTGCGCCGGCGCTGCCCCTCGCGGCCCATCCAGATCGTCTATACCGACCTGCCGCGGAACGATTTTGGCCAAGTCTTTCGCAACGTCTACCGCCTCTCCGATCTCAAGGGCTATGCCGATGAGATTCCCGATCTCTATGTCTTCGCTTCGGCGGCCAGTTTCCACAGCCCGATCCTGCCGCCCGGCGCGCTGAACCTGGGCTTCTCCTCGACTGCGACCCACTACATCAGCGCGGTGCCCGCGCGGATCCCCAACCATGTCCATATGGTCCGGGCCGAGGGCGCGGTGCGCGAGGCTTTCGTCGAGCAGGGGCGAAAGGATTGGGAAAGCATCCTGCTCAACCGCGCGCGCGAACTCGCGCTGGGCGGGCGGCTCTGCCTGTTCAATTTCGGCATCGACGAAAAGGGGCGCTATCTCGGCCATTCCGGCGGGGTCAGCATGTTCGACACCTATGACGCCCATTGGGCTGCGTTGCGCGACGAGGGCACGATCACGGAAGAGGAATATCTCGACACCAATTTCCCGCAGCATTTCCGCACGGTGGCGGAATTCACGGCGCCCCTGCTGGACGAATCAGGACCGGTCCATGCCGCCGGATTGCGCCTCGAACATGTCGAGACGCGCGTGGTCGGCTGCCCCTATGCCCGCGATTTCGCGGGTCATGGCGATGCCGCCAAATTCGCCCGCGACTATATCCCGACCCTGCGCTCGTGGAGCGAGGCGACCTTCGCCAAGGGCCTATCGCCCGACCGGCCGGAGGACGAGCGTGCGGCCATCATCGACCGCTTCTACGACGCCTATGAAACCCAGGTCCGCGAATTGCCCGAGGGCCACGGCATGGACTATGTCCATTGCTATCTGGTGATCCGCAAGGCATAGGCGCCGGCCGGGAAGAGGCTCAGCCGCCCGTCAGCCCGGCATAGGACCAGCGCGTGACCTCGGCCGCGCGGTTGTAGACATCGGCCTTCCATTGGTCGTCGTCGCCGTAGAAGGCGTCGCGGATCGCGCTCTTGATATCGCGGCCGAGCGGCGAGTTCACCTCGCCCTTGGCATAGAGCCAGTTGTCCGCGCGCACGGAGGCGAGCACGGTCTCCCAGGGCAGGGTGCCGTATTCGATGGCGATGCAGGTGCGCTCGGGCTTCGGCGCTTCGTCGATGGCCGCGACGGCCATATAGCCCGTAACTGCCGCCGAGGAGGAGGTGCCGTCCTCTGGCGAGGTGACCTCGCCGTTGTACCAGCGCTGGGCGCGCAGGAATTCCGGGTCCTCGGGCCCGCGCTCGAACTGGATTTCGCCATAGCCGCGCGGGCCCAGCCCCGTGTGATAGTCGATGACGCAGAGGCGTTTTCTGGCCGCGCCCTGCTCGCGCAGGACCGCGCGCCAGGTCCGGTTCGACCAGGACGGCGCGACCCCACCGTAGAACAGCCCGTCGGCATGGCTGTACTGGCCCATGCTGACGACTTTCTGATAGGCCTCCTCGCCATGGGCGGCGACATAGCCGCCAATCGCGGCATCCGCCGCTTCGCGCGCCGGGCCGTCCCAATCCGCGGGCACCAGCCAGGGATGCACCTCGGCATAGTCCGGATTGGCCGGATGGGCGCCGCTGTGATCGACGAAGTTGCGGTTCAGGTCGATATTGTCCTCGTTGGTGCGCCGCAGATGCGCGAAGCCATGGGGATTATGGGCATGGACCAGCACCACCGCTGTGTCCGCCGGGCGCTCGGCCACGACACCCTCGCGCATCAGGCCGACCATCGCGCCCGAGCCGCAGAAGCCCTCGACACCATGCGTGGCCGAGGTGCAGATGAGCGCGTTCGGACAGGAGGCGTCACCCGCGACCGCCACATCCATCGCCAGGGCGCCGCCATCGGGGCCTTTGCCCGGATGGGGATGGCTCGTCACCGCCATGCTGGCGGATTTGGCCGCATCCAGGAACTTGCCCCGGGCCTCCTGGTAGTCGGTTGCGAAATATGCGCTCGATGTCATGGCTGCCCCATCTTGTATCGCCGTTCTCGGCCCCAGATAATTCTTGGGATAATTCTCGGCGCGCAGGACGGTCATAGCAATGGTTGTCGCGCCACTCAGGGGAGGACCGCATGAAGCCCGTGTTCCGAAAAGACGAATACAAGCGCCGCCTGGTGAAGGTGCGCGCGGCCATGGCCGAGCAGGGTGTCGAGGTCCTGATCGAGGCCGATCCGGCCAATATGAATTATCTCACCGGCTATGACGGCTGGAGCTTCTACGTGCCCCAGCTCGTCGTCGTGCCGCCGGAAGGCGAGCCGGTCTGGATCGGCCGGGGCGTCGATTTCGGCGGCGCCAAGCTGACCTGCTGGATGGCCGATGCGAGTATCGTCGCCTATCCCGAGGCGATGGTGCAGCACCCGGTGATGCATCCCATGGATTTCGTCGGCGAGGAGCTGATCCGTCGCGGCCTCGGGAAGAAGCGGATCGGCTTTCCGGTCGACTGCTACTACTTCACGCCCCGCGCCTCGGCCGCGCTCGCCAAGGCTCTGCCCAACGCCAAGGTGGTCGAGACCGACCTGCTGGTGAACTGGGTGCGGCTGGTGAAATCCAATGCCGAGATCGAGTTGATGCGCCAGGCCGGCAAGGTTAGCGAAGCGCTCATCGCGGCCTATTACAAGGCCATGCGCCCGGGCCGCCGCCAATGCGACGCGGCGGGCGATATCCTGCGCACCGTGGCGGCGGGCACCGCCGAATTCGGCGGCGACTATCCGTCCTGCATGCCCTTCATTCCGGTCGGCGAGCAGACCCAGGCCTCGCATCTCACCTGGACCGACCAGATCATCGAGACCGGGCAGACCAGCTATATCGAATGTTCGGGCGTCCGCCACCGCTACCACTCGCCGCTCGCGCGCTCCATCTGGCTCGGCCCGAAGCCGTCCCAGAACCTGCTGGACGTGAATGCGGCGGTGCTCGAGGGCATGGACGCGGCGCTGGAACAGGCCAAGCCGGGTAATACCTGCGGCATGATGGCCGATGCTTGGCAGAAGGTCCTCGACCGCTATGGCATCGTGAAGGAATCGCGCATCGGCTACGCCACCGGGATCGGCTATCCGCCGGACTGGGGCGAGCACACGGCCAGCCTGCGCGCCAAGGACCCGACCGTCCTGGAAACCAACATGACCTTCCACATGATCCTCGGCATGTGGATGGACGGTTGGGGCTTCGAATCGAGCGAGACCTTCCGCATCACGGCAAAGGGCGCGGAATGCTTCGCCGATGTGCCGCGCGGCCTCAAGGTCATCGCCGGCCCCCGCGGCACGGCGATGAGCGCGGGCGGGGCCAAGGCGAAGGGCAAGACGAAGAAAACCTGAGGGGAAGCGAACGCCGCGAATCCATAAACGCCGCCCCGGCCCGGTTGGCGCCGGGGCGGCGCGTTGGATCGGGCGCCCGGGTCACGATCCGTCGATACGACGAACCGCGCGGTCGCGGGACCCTTTCGTCGCGATCAGCGCCGGTCGATATGACCGCCGCAGCCGATACAGATGTTGCAGAACTTCGATCCCTGCATCTCGTCGAGGGTCTCATCGGCCAGTTCGTTGTCTTGGCTGATGTCGAAATCGAACACGTCGGACATGATGCCTCCGCAGGTTCGATGATGGTCATTCATCGCCGCGATCCAGTATGGCAAAAAGGATCGCGCTGTCCAAAAAGAAGGACCGCGCGACGGACGGTTTGCCGGGAGCGGATCGTGTCGCGGCGAGGCCGCTCGGCGAATCAGATGCTGAACAGCGCGCGGATCGTGTCGCCCGGCAGGTTGGCGTCGAAGAGGCGCCAGGTCGCCGAGCCGGCCGGCGTGTCCAAACGCAACAGGTCGGACTCCGCTTCGAAATCGGCCTGGCCCCGCGGAAACAGGCGTTCCCCTTCACGCCAGGGCAGGGTCGAGAACTCGATCCGCCAGGCACCGTCGCCCTCGCCCAGACAGCCGAACGAGATCTCGCAATCGAGACAGGCCTCGATCGCGGCGCGGTCGTCGCCGGCCTCTCGGACTAGATCGGGCAGGGATTTTCCCATGGCGAGATCGCTGGCCCGGGCGCGGGCGAACCAGAAACGGTCGTCGAGCACGACCAGGAACGCATCGTGGGCGGTGCGGTCCCCGAAGGGCGTGCCGTCGGACTCCGCCAGGCGGAAGGCCAGCCGCCTCTCGTCGCCCCGGCACTCCCGGTGGTAGCTCTCGTAAAAATTCATGCCCGTGACCGAGTTTGCGTCGCCCCGCTCGTGCAGGGTGTCGCCTTCGACCTCGATCAGGCTGGAATCGGGCCGTCCCGTGCGCGGTTGATAATCAATGGTCCGGTGCCAGGTGCAGCGCCCGCCCTCGATCACGGCATGGCCGGCGAAGGCCTGCTGCTTTGCGATCTGGGCCAGTTCCTCCAGGGAATAGCCCTCGAAGCCGCGGCCGGGCGGCGTCGCCGGGCGGTCGATCGGGATGCGGATATCGATGTACAGGTTCCGCGTCTGGCCATAGAACACCCGCGTCGTCCGGTCCGCACTGCCGTCTTCCATCTCCTTCACCTCCCGGCGCCACAGGCCGATGGCCTGGTCGGGCACGGGGGGAAACTCGGATGGCCTATCCATGGCTTGAGGGGACCTTTCGCCTTGCCGGGGCAATTCACCATCAATGAGTTCGGATGGTGGGCGCGGGTGGGATTGAACCACCGACCCCTCGCATGTGAAACGAGTGCTCTGCCGCTGAGCTACGCGCCCTCTCCGAAGGGCGCAGATTTACGGTTCGGTCCTGGCGGTGTCAAGGAAACCGGGCGGCGCGCGTCGGTGACCGACGGACTTGGGGCGAAAAACTTAATAACAATTCGTGACTTGGCGCGATTCCGCGCGGCATGGCATGGTTCGTCCTGCGCGATCCCCGCGCGCGGGCAACGCCAGACAGCAATCGCCGGACTATGATCGAAACAGCAACCGCCGCCGTCATCCTCTCCGCGGGCAAGGGCACCCGCATGAAATCGGATCTGGCCAAGGTCCTGCACCCGCTTGCCGGGCGCCCGATGGTCCGCCATCTGATCGCGACTCTGGACGCGGTTCGGGCGAGCCGCACCGTCGTCGTCGTCGGACCCGATATGGAATCGGTGGCCGAGGCCGTCGCGCCCTTGCCCACGGCCCTCCAGGCCGAGCAGCGCGGCACGGGCGATGCCGTCAAGGCCGCGCGGGAGGCCCTCGCCGGCTTCGCGGGCGATGTCCTGGTGCTCTATGGCGACACGCCGCTGCTGACGGTCGAGACCCTGGAACGGATGCTGGCGGCGCGGCGCGGCGCGCCCCATCCGGCCGTCGTCGTACTGGGTTTCGAGCCGGAGGATCCGGCCGAATACGGCCGGCTGATCGGCGGGCCGGATGGCGCGCTCGACGCCATCGTCGAATACCGCGAGGCCGATGCTGCCCAACGCGCGATCGGGCTGTGCAATTCCGGGGTCATGGCGATCGATGGCGCGGTGCTGTTCGACCTGCTCGACGCCGTCACCGACGACAACGCCAAGGGCGAATATTACCTGACCGACATCGTCGCCATCGCGCGGGCGCGCGGCCTGCCCTGCGCCTATGTCATGGCGCCGGTCGAGGAACTGGTTGGGGTGAATTCCCGTGCCGATCTGGCCGTGGCCGAGCGCATCCTGCAGGACCGTCTGCGCGCCGCCGCCATGGCCGGCGGCGTCACCATGCTCGATCCTGAGACCGTGTGGTTGAGCCATGACACCGGCTTCGGGCGCGACGTGACGATCCAGCCCAATGTCTTCTTCGGCCCGGGCGTTGCGATCGGCGACGGGGTTACAATCAAGGCCTTCAGCCATATCGAAGGTGCATGCGTGGCCGAGGACGCGATCCTCGGCCCCTATGCCCGCCTGCGCCCGGGATCGGAGATCGGCAAGGCCGCCCATATCGGCAATTTCGTGGAGGTCAAGGCGGCGGTGGTCGAGGCCGGGGCCAAGGCCAATCATCTGAGCTATATCGGCGATGCGCGGATCGGCGCCGGGGCCAATATCGGCGCGGGCACGATCACCTGCAATTACGACGGCTTCACCAAATCCTTGACCGATATCGGCGCGGGGGCCTTCATCGGCTCCAACTCGGCCCTCGTGGCGCCGGTGAAGATCGGCGCCCGCGCCATCGTCGGCGCGGGCAGCACCATCACCCGCGACGTGCCGGCCGATGCTTTGAGCGTCGCGCGCGGCGCGCAGAAGGACACCGAAGGCTGGGCGCCCAAGTTCCGGGCGCGCAAGGCCAAGGAAAAAACAGCGCGCAAGAAAGCCTCCAGCTAGGGACCTTTAGTACATGTGCGGAATTGTCGGCATCATCGGCAAAGGCCAGGCTGCGCCTCTGCTTCTCGACGGGCTCAAGCGGCTGGAATACCGAGGCTACGACTCGGCCGGTATCGCGACCCTGGTGAACGGGCATATCGATCGCCGCCGCGCCGAGGGCAAGATCGCCAATCTGGCGAAGTTGGTGGGCGAGAACCCGCTCGACGGCACCATCGGCATCGCCCATACCCGCTGGGCGACCCACGGGGCGCCGACCGAGGGCAATGCCCATCCCCATGCGACCGAGGCGCTGGCGGTCGTCCATAACGGCATCATCGAGAACTTCCAGGAGCTGCGCGCGGAGCTGGAAGCCGAGGGCCGGGTCTTCGATAGCGACACCGACACCGAGGTGATCGCCCATCTGGTCAGCCACAATCTGGACCAGGGCATGTCGCCGGAGGAGGCCGTCGCGGCTGCCCTGCCGCGCCTGCACGGGGCTTTCGCTCTCGTTCTGCTTTTCACCGGGCGGCACGACCTGCTGATCGGTGCGCGCCGGGGCAGCCCCCTGGCCGTGGGCTATGGCGAGGGCGAGATGTTCCTGGGCTCCGACGCCCTGGCCCTGGCCCCGCTGACCCGCCAGATCGCCTATCTGGAGGAGGGCGATTGGGTCGTCCTGACCCATGATGGCGCGGTCATCCACGACCAGACCGACGTCGTGGTGACGCGCAAGGTGTGCGAGACAGCGGCCTCCGGCGCGCTGATCGGCAAAGGTAATTTCCGCCATTTCATGCTCAAGGAGATCTACGAGCAGCCGGCCGTCATCGGCGACACGCTCAACCGCTATTTCAACAATGCGACCCGACGCATCGTGATGCCCGACCTGCCCTTCGATCCCACCGAGGTGACGCGGGTGACGATGAGCGCCTGCGGCACCGCCTTCTATGCCGGCATGGTCGCGAAATACTGGATCGAGCGGCTCTGCCGTCTGCCCGTGGAAATCGACGTGGCCTCGGAGTTCAGATATCGGGAGGGTCCGATGCCGGTCGGCGGCATCGCCCTCTTCGTCTCGCAATCGGGCGAGACGGCGGACACTCTGGCGGCGCTGCGCTACGCCAAGGCCCAGGGCCAGAAGATCGTTTCCGTCGTCAATGTCCCGGAGAGCACGATCGCCCGCGAATCCGATATCGTGCTGCCGACCCTTGCCGGGCCGGAAATCGGCGTCGCCTCGACCAAGGCCTTCACCACCCAGCTCATTGTGCTCGCGGCCTTCGCGATCCACATGGCCGCGCGCCGGGGCACGATAGACCGGGCGCGCGAGGCGGCCCTGTGTCAGGCGCTGAGCGAGGTGCCGGAGCGCGCCAACGAAGTGCTCAACCATGACGACGCCCTGCGCGACCTCGCGGCCGAAGTGGCGGAGGCGCGCGATGTGCTCTATCTCGGGCGTGGCACGGGCTTTCCCATCGCCCTCGAAGGGGCGCTCAAGCTCAAGGAAATCAGCTATATCCACGCCGAGGGCTATGCCGCGGGCGAGATGAAGCACGGCCCCATCGCCCTGATCGACGAGACGGTGCCGGTCATCGTCATCGCCCCCTCGGACGAGTTGTTCGACAAGACCGCTTCGAACATGCAGGAGGTCATGGCCCGGGGCGGGCGCGTCATCTTCCTGTCCGACAAGGCGGGCATCGCGAAGCTGGGCAAGATGGCGGCGGCGACGATCGAACTGCCCACGGTCGATCCGGTGGTCGCGCCCATCCTCTACGCCATCCCGATCCAGTTGCTTGCCTACCACACCGCCGTTCTCAAGGGCACGGACGTGGACCAGCCGCGCAACCTGGCCAAAAGCGTCACAGTGGAATGAAGTTCATTGGATAAACTCTGATTTAAGTCAGTATTATTTGCGGGTAGTCGTAACCGTTAAAACTCGAACTCTGGCAATTCCCCGTCTATCTGATGACAGGTTGTCGAGGTTGCATTGGATTGATGACCTTTACGAGCAAGGTCTAAACAGCAGAGAAATTTCAGACCACCTAAACCAACAAGGAATTAAATCCCCACATGGTGGTTCATACACAGGAAAATTGATCTGGAGCACCCAAAAAAAGTTCAGACTCAGGAAGGAGCGTCTCAAGGATACGACCTACACAATTGATGAAGTTTGTCCTGTGTTC
>Ga0114999_10004066_pt1 | contig 17911 bp, 15 predicted proteins | sample ArcticOcean_MG_C_3_FD_89820 | JGI IMG/M metagenome (GOLD analysis project Ga0114999, IMG submission 89820) | Marine microbial communities from western Arctic Ocean - ArcticOcean_MG_CB8_126 | ecosystem: Environmental > Aquatic > Marine > Oceanic | place: Arctic Ocean: Canada Basin | collected...
ATGGGGTGTTTACATCAATTTGCGCAATCGTTTGTTGCGCCACTAAATTTTACGCGCAAGATGTGGACCGTGGAGACGGCATTAGGTTGTGTTACTGCTGTGGATCAGACTGCGTTTAAGGCGCTCTTGCGGCCTAGGGATGAAGCGATTTATCGTGCGGTGTGGGACTGGTATGCAGAGGTGTGGCATACATTGGGGCTGCACGCAGATGTTTATGGTACGATTCATGGTGATTTTCATCCCAAAAATATTCTGTTTATGGGGGAAGGGGTGGGTGCGATTGATTTTGACGAGTGTGGCTGGGGGCACTATCTTCACGATGTGGCGGTTGCTTTGATGGGCATTCGCAAAGATAAACGGTATGGGGAATTACGAGATGCCTTTTTAAGTGGGTATCGTGACGTGCGGGATTTGCCAGAGGTTTTGGATGGGGCATTGAACGCGTTAATGGCAGGGCGTTTGTTGGGTTTGGCGGTTTGGACAGCCGGTGTGACAGATCACCCGTGGAACCGTGTACACGCGCCCCGAGTTGTGGCGGAAACGATGGATGAATTGAACGGGATGATAAAAAGATAGATGGTGAGGGACGCATTGGATGCGTCAGCCTGAATAGAACACTTATTGTTGATTTTGAAAGGACAAGGAATGGCACAAGAAGATCTGTATCAGGTTTCTGAAGAAGAGAAGTTTGTTTTTGATTTGGATGGCTACATTGTGATTAAGGATGTGTTGTCGTCTGATGAGGTGGATGAGTTGAATGCGATTGCAGATAAAAAGATGGCGGCGCAGACGGGCGACGGTGGATACAAGAATGTGCGCAAACCGTCAACTTGGGGTACACCGTTTCAGCTGTTGATGGATCACCCGCGTGTGATGCCTTATTTGTTAGAATTTTTGGGACCCAAGGTGCGCATTGATCATGATTATTTGATTTTTATGGATAAGGGTGCCAAACGCGGTTCTTTGCACGGTGGCGAAAATGGGAATGAAGGGGATCATTGGTATAAATATCGGGACGGTGTGATTCGCACGGGGTTGACGGTGGTGACATTTTTTACGGCACCTGCGGGAGCTGGAGACGGTGGGTTTAGTTGTATCCCTGGCACACATAAGACGAATTTTCTGAAGAGCATTCCTAAGGATGTGCGCAGTTTTGAGCGGCGCCCTCATTATGTGCGCCAACCCGAAGTTGAAGCGGGTGATGTGTTGATATTTAGTGAGGCACTGGTTCACGGTACGATGCCCTGGACGGCAGATCACCAACGGCGTGCATTTTTGTATAAGTATAGCCCTGGGCATTCGGCTTGGTCGGGTGGTTATTATGATTTGTCTGAATATGACGGGTTGACCCAACAGCAATTGCGGTTGATGGCCCCGCCGTCGATTGGCAAACGACCCGATACGGTACTATTGGAAGAAGCTGTTTAACCTGAAAGAGGAGTTAAGCCATGAACATTCCCCCGTCTGCACATTTTACGCCCGTTGCATTGGATACATATTTCAATGTCGATCACGCACAATTAGCAGGGTTTTTTGGCGAAGGGGATCATCTCGATGATTTTTTGGGCAATCAATCGGTTTTGGGGCTGCCGTTTAAATTGGGTGAGGCAAATGAGAACAATGGCATTTTGTTAGATGGAGACGCTGTTGAAATTGATTTGGGTGGGGTAACGGCAACCTATGTGGTGGTACTTCACGTGGTGGAAGACCGAGTGACGAATTATTTGGATGGTTTTGCCGATTTTTCTAAAGATGGCAATGCGTTGGGTGATCACGTTTCGGACTATGCGATTGTATATGATGATGGTGAGGTGCACGCCACACCCATTTTGCGACGGTTTGCTATTCAACAATCTCATATTACGTGGGGAGCAAGCCCATTTGCAGCGATGCCTGCGGCCAAACCGGGTGTGGTGTTGACGGCAACGGAAGAGCAAAGTTTGGGGCGGCTTCCGGGGGCGGCATATGGACGGGGTGAGACGCGGCATAATTCGGGCCGAGAAGGTATGCGAACCAAGCTGTGGGTTTATGCGTTGCCCAATCCAAACCCTGAGAAGCCGATGGGGAAGTTGATTTTAACACCCAAGGAGGAGCGGTCGTTGGTGTTGGGTATCACGCACACGCAGGTGGCTGAGCATCCTGTGCGCCCGGGCATTCGGCAGAAGCTCAGATTGGCATTACCCAGTGGTGCAAAGTTGAATCGCTTGGGTGAATTGGAGGATGTGGATATTGATTTGGGTACTGTGATTTCGGCCCGTGCGGTGTTGCATTATGATGCAGATAGGTGGTTGGGTGATGCGGTTGATGTGCAGCCCGAACGTTCTGAGACAGAGGTGGTGGTAGAGTATATTGCGCACCCCCAAGCCAAAATGTATGTGGGTATTGATAATGACAAAAACCCACCTTGGGTGGTATATGACTTGGTTACGAAGCAGGGCGATATTGTTGAAGTGAATGCGGCGCATCGCCCAGTGACTATTAAAGTGGTGGATAAAGAAACGGGACAGCCTGTGTCGGTGCGTTTGCATTTGCACGGCGAGGCAGGTGAATATTTGCCGCCAAAGGGCTATCATCGAAAGGTGAATGGCAACTGGTTTGAAGACAATTATGGCGAGCACGTGAATGGCCGCAATCAGTACTGTTATATTTTGGGTGAATGTGTGGCTGATTTGCCTTTGGGCGAGGTATTTGTTGAGATTACCAAGGGCTACGAGATGGATCCTATTCGCCAAAAAATTGAGATCAAAGCGGATACAGATGAGATCACGTTTGAGTTGGATCATGTGCTGAAATGGCGACAAGCAGGTTGGGTGACGGCAGACACACACGTTCACTTTTTGAGCCCGCAGACGGCGAAGTTGGAAGGTGAGGGCGAAGGGGTGAATGTGGTGAACTTGCTGGCGAGCCAATGGGGTGAGATGTTTAGCAATGTGTCGGACTTTGATGGGAAGACAACGATTGGTGCAAAGGATTTTGGAGGTGACGGCGAGTTTTTGGTGCGGGTGGGTACTGAGAATCGAATGCAAGTGTTGGGGCATATTTCATTGTTGGGGTATTCGGGCGCAATGATTCACCCGTTGTGTTCGGGCGGGCCATCTGAGGCGGCCATTGGTGATGCGCAAGAATTGTCGATGGCCCAGTGGGCGCAACGCTGTGCAGATCAGGGTGGTTTGGTGGTGATGCCACACGGACCCAATCCACAGTGTGAACGCGCGGCAGATATTGTGTTGGGGCTGATTCACGCAATGGAGATGATGACGTTTAACCCGCACCACGGTCAGTTGAATCCTTATGGCATTGCCGATTGGTATCGGTACCTCAATTTGGGGTACCACCTTCCGGTTGTGGGTGGGTCTGATAAGATGGCTGCGGCATCGCAATTGGGCGGGGTGCGCACGTACACCAATATGGGTGATTCTGAATTTACGTATGAAAACTGGATGACGGCGACCAAGGCTGGCAATACATTTGTGACGGTGGGGCCGTTGGCTGAAATGCTGGTGGAAGGTCAATCACCGGGTTCTAAGGTTGAATTGTCTGCCAGTGGCGGCACTGTGAATGTGACGTGGAAAGTAGAGTCGGTGAGTTTGCCTATTGACCAGGTTGAGATTGTGGTGGGCGGGTTGACACACGAGCAGGTGAATGTGAATAAGGGATTGGCTGCGTCGGGTACGGCTGAAGTGAAGGTAGAGGATTCGACGTGGATTGGGTTGCGGGTGCGCGGGAGTTACCAAGGCAAACACGGTGAAATTGCGGCACACACGAGTGTGGTGCAAGTGTTGGTGGCGGGCAAGCCGCTTTACAATCAGAATGACGCGACCGCGGTTTTGCAGCAAATTGAGGGTGCGATTGCTTATGTGGATACATTGGCACCTCGGCCTGAAGCGACGCGCTTCAAACAAATGCGGGCGACGTTGGAGGCGGCACACAATCGGATGCATCAAAAAATGCATCAAAGCGGTGTGTTTCACAACCATTCGCCCTTGCACGATCATGGGCATTCACACGAACATTAAGAGATAACTGATTTGGAGCGCCTGTTTTCACACAGAGAACAGGCGCTTCTTTTTTATACGGGAGGTGTTGATGAAAACAGCGAGCCGAATTTTGATCGTGCTGTCGATTTTTGTTTTGTCGGGGTGTGCCACGCTGCGTGAAGTGGCGGCCTTGCGCAAGGTTGACTTTAGTCTGAGTGGTATAGGTGACCCGGCACTTGCGGGGGTGTCACTAAGAGCCGTGAGGTCTTATAAGGATATTGGTTTTCTTGATGCAGGGCGTTTGGCACTTGCGCTGGCGAGTAAAGATTTGCCGTTGACCTTTGTGTTGCACGTGCGTGCCGAAAACCCAGCGGACAATCCCGTACCAGCCCGTTTTGTAGGTATGGCCTGGACGCTGTTTTTGCAGGACAAAGAGACGATCAGTGGTGCAATTGATCAGAGTATTGTTTTGCAACCGGGTGAACCTCAAGATGTGCCGATTGTTGTGGGGCTAAATTTGATGGAATTTTTCGACGGGGGCATTGGTGATTTGGTGAATGTGGCGTCTTCTTTGGCGGGCAAAGATGGTTCAGCGACAAGTATTCGTTTGCAGGTGACGCCGACGATTGATACGTCTTTGGGGCCGATTAAATATCCGCAACCGATTACGGTGATTAATCGACAAATTGGGTCGTGAAGGGTAATGAAGAATAAGATTCTAACGGTGTATAAAGTATAAACTTGGAGTCGATAGATAGATGGTAGGATTTAAAATAAGCAGTTTTTATTTTAAATAAAAAAATATTTACGTAAGGACTATTTGGAAAATGCAAAAATAATGTACATTGTGTTTACTGCTTTTTTACTGGAGGATTTCTATGTCTGAGATGATTCGCACTCAAATTTATCTTTCGTCCGAGCAGCACGAACAATTAAAACGACGCTGCGAGGAGTTGTCGGATACAAAAAAATAAGGCACAGTTCTTTGTTGGAACTGTGCCTCGTGGTTTAATAATGGTGTTATTAAGATTCAATCATTGGGCAATCTATTACTTTGGCAGATGGAGAATCACTTTCATTCATTAAACGATATTGTGCTGTGTAACAAATTCCAACGGTGATAATATTGGGATGTTTTGATACGATCCTAATTCTTTGAGGTGTTTATCACCCGAAACAATACAATCGGCGTTGCTTTCAACTGCCGCTATGATAATGGTATCGTCCTCAGGGTTTTGTTTTACAACTTGTAAATCAAGTAAATGAGGGGTTAATAGGGTTCGATGTTCTAAGAGGCTTTTGAGGTTCTGAAAGTCTGCTTGAGTGAGAGAAGATGTGTTTTGGATATGAGGCCGTTGTATGACTTCTAATGTTTTTGAAATGATGACTGGCGATGTAATAATCTGAATATCTCGACGCTTCCAGGCATCATAAATGCGACCTGGTGTACCTGATGGTGCGATGATGGCACTGATAATTACATTGACGTCTGGAACGATACGGACCTTGCTTTCAGACACTTGTAGCTCCTGAGTCAGCTTTTAGATCCTCCCTTGCTTTTTCGATCAACTTTTCAACTTCGTTTGGGTCGTTATCTCTCATTTTTTCTCGGAGGCGGTCAACTGCAATGAAATCTTCTTCCCACTTTTGTCGATAAAGTTCAGTGGGTACGACAAATGCAACGGTTTGTCCGGTTTCATCTTTGACTTCGCCGGTCTCATTGGCGATGCGTAAAGATTGTACCAGTTCTCGAAGCGTATTGTCTGCATCTTTAATGTTAATGACTTGGGCCATATGATTGAACCTTTTTATGTGATCTGTTAGGCGGATGATCGTAAGTTCTGAAAATATACGACAATTAAATGGTTGGTGCAATGTGAGACGGTGCGTCCAGCCATTTTATGAGATCAAAACGAAAATGCTCCGATCCTTTTTTTAATCGGGGCGTTTTTTCTATTTGGTTTAATTGATGTTTAAAACATCGCCCCCAATTTCTGTTCAATGATACTCGGGCTTTCACCCAATTGTGTGGCTTGAACACCGGTCATTATCATATCCAACTTGCATTCATATTGTTGTAGCAAACCTTTTTTCCGAGATGCCGTTATCTCTTTTACCAGATGTGGCGCAACCCCGTCTATGATCAATTGCAGGTTTAAGGAAAAGAAGCCGTCTGGGTCTGTAGCCTCATTCACGATATTTTCCAGTTCACGTGCACTCCTACACCTGTTTTTTGAAGGCCTTCTGTTTTAAAGCACCACTCTAATTGCAGATGGTTGATAAAGTATGCATCTTTCTTTTGAAAATTCTCAAAAACACCCAACTTTTTTCTTTCTAATGTGCAAAATAAAGAGCCAGTGATATACTATTATCACTGGCTCTTTTGTTGTGATTAATATGACTTATAGAATTTTCTCAAGAAAACATGTAACAAAAGACCTATCAAATAACCATGATTTTCCGCGCAGATTCCGTCCAGCAACATACTTCATAACCGCACTTACTCAATCTATGCCCCAAACCCTTCAACAGAATCCGCAATCTCAATCGCCCGAGCACGTTCCTCATCCGTAAGCGATGCCACACGCATAGCCCCCGCATTACTTTCAAGCTGTGCACGGCTTTTCGCACCCGGAATCACAGCCGTAACACCTTCCGTATCGAGAACAAAACGCAAAGCGGCGTGAACCATCGTGCGGTTGGTGCCTTCTGTAAGAAATAATAGTTCACTCAATTTTTCAAACGTGCGCACGGCTTTGTCCGACGTAAAACGATCTAAACGGCGATCCTTACCGTCGAGATTGGGACGGACATTGAAATATTTCCCCGAGAGTGCGCCACTATCTAATGGGCCACGAATAAAGGTGCCTAAGTTTTCCTTTTTGGCGAATTGAAGCGCGCTTTCACCGACGCGATCTCTGATGTTGAATCGGGCTTGCACGGTCGCCAAGTCTCCCAATGCCAACAATTTTTGAATGGCATCCACACTGTCGATCGAAATGCCAAACCAACGAATCTTGCCCTGTGTTTTAAGATCTGCAAGCGTATCCATCACAATAGGCATCGTCGATTCTTCGGGAATGGCGTGTAATTGGTACACATCAATGCGATCTGTTCGCAAGCGTTTCAGACTGCCTTCACAAGCTTCAACGATCCGTTGTTTTGCACGGTCTTCGTTTGGGTCATCGGTAATCGGGCGCACCTTGGTCGCAATAACAAAATGATCGCGAATCCCTTGTGTGGCTTCACCAATAAGTTCTTCACTGTGGCCGCGACCATATCCTTCGGCGGTGTCGAGCAAGTTGATGCCTATTTCTTTGGCCAAATGAATGGTGGCAATCGATTCTTCATCTGTGGTGCCTGTCCAGCCTGAATCGCTTCCTGCCAACCCGCCCATTTGCCAACAACCAACACCGACGGTGGAGACTTTGAGACCTGTTTTTCCTAAAATGCGGTATTCCATTGTGCTGCTCCTTTGTGGCGTTTTTTACTCTGACTTTTTCCAAATATCTCGAATGGACTCTAACTTGTCGTCGCCCAAATATCCGTAGCGGTTGATCCAAACACCGTGGGCATCGCTGTCGGCAACAATTTGAAAACGACGTGCAAAATCTTTGGTGGGGCCATACCCGTGCATGAGCGCGGTGATTTGAGTGCGGTCTTGCACCTCGTTGAGTACTTGCCGAATTTTTCTCGCTTGCGGTTCGTTGGGAATAGGGTGTGCTTCGTGTGGTTCGGGGTAACCGTAGTCTGATAATTTGTTGGCGGTGATGGTATCGCCTAAATCGAAGAGGTTTGCCAGGGCTCGGGTGACGAGGGTTTCATCTAAACCGGCATTGCGTGCAAGGAGGACTGAACCCCAAAATTCGACCATAACTGACCAGTGCATGGTATAGAGCTTCGGTGAGATGGCATCGCAATGTTCAGCGGCAGCTGAATAATCAAAACCGGTAAAGAGGGTGAGCGGTGCCATAAAGGCGTTGGCTGAGAGTTCTTTTTGGGCCCCTCCTACCTCGGTGATGGCTTCGCGCCAGTCGCGCAAGAGGTCGGTGCTCAGTGCGGCTTTGAGGCGTAACCATTCGAGAATGGCAGGGTATTGGCGAAGCAAGCGTATTTGAGAGAGTTTGCCCCGGTCCACATCTGCCCAGTCGGCAAGGTCGGCATTGGTGAGGTTGCCGTGGAGGTAATTGTAGAATGCGCCGACTTCTTTTTTGATGCTTTCATAGGCAAATCCACGTGATTCTGCCCAGGGTTTCATGTGCATGCCAAAGTCTTGAAAAGCTTCGTCAAGTTTGTAACAGGGGTATTCGGGCCAATCGGGTCTAAAGCCGGTGATCTTTGGATACTTTTCGAGTAGATCGCGCACATAAGCACGGTTATAACTGCGAATGGCTGGGCTCGCTAAACTGCCGGTATTGGCCATACGATTGTCTGGGATTTCGCCATTGGGCAAGCGGGGCGTGTCGTCGGTCATGAGGCCTGAGGGCGTGGCACCGTTGACTTGGAGGTAAACCTTGAGGTCGCGGTCTAAGGCAGCTTTGATAAAGTCATCGATGATGTGACCATGTGTGATGGTGAGTTCATTGCCTTTGCGCGGGTTGTAAGAGGTGTCGCGATACAGCCGTTCATTGGGGTGGTAGCTGGGTGCGCTTTTAACCCAGAGCGATTTTTTACCAAAAAGAGGGCGGTCAAAAAGGCGGGGGCTGCTGCCTGCATCTGAGGGGGGTTGAAAGCTGCCTTGCCCTTCGAGTGCTTCTGTGGTGACTGTGGGGTTTGTGGCAACGGCTGTTGCACCGACCTTTTCAAGGTTGTTGAGCACGGCGTCTATGCCTTCGCTGATAACAAAGTCTGCCAATACGGTGATGCCTAAAAAGCGACTCATGACTCCTCCCAAGACGTGCAATTATAATTGAAGACAGATGACGCAGGTGAAGCCTCAAGATAGCATGGAAAACCCGTGTTGCCAAAGTCAAAGATATGGTGGTCTAAATAGTGCTTGAAAAACATTGGGCCGCACGATAGTTTATGGTTCGATCCTTTGACGTTTGGAATGTATACTGGGCTTTCTAAAATGTAGCGGAGAGCTTTCGCGTGTCACGTTGTCTATAAGGTTTTGGGGAGTTGGTATTTGGGGAGTCCGCTTTAGCGGACTTGGTAATCTTAGCACAGGGTTTCAACCCTGTGTGCATTTTGATTAGAGGAGATGTTATGAATGCCGTTCAAGACGTAGAAGTGACCACGCATTATTTAAAAGACGATGGCATTGTTCCCAACAGTGCATACCCTTTGTTGGTCTACCCGGGTGCGATGGATGTCACCTGTGGTGATCTGGCCACGACCATTGAGCAGGTGTTTGCTGCAAATACGTGGGATCGGTCGTGGCGCAATGGCATTTATTCTTTTCATCATTATCATAGCATGGCACATGAGGTACTTGGTATTGCCAAAGGACAGGCCAAGGTGCATATGGGCGGTCCAAACGGCGTTACCTTTTCAATTCAAGCCGGTGATGTGATGATCATTCCCGCAGGTGTGGGCCATAAGAATTTAGGTGCAAGTGCCGATCTGTTGGTGATTGGAGCCTATCCACCTGGGCCGAGTTGGGATTTGTGTCGGGAGAATAAGTCAGAACACAGACAAGCCTTGGTGAATATTCCAACTGTACCCAATCCGCCTGCCGACCCAGTATATGGTGTTGATGGGCCTTTGATGGATTTGTGGGTAAGATAAAGTCAGTCACACTGCCTCTCTGTTTTTTCTTCTCACGTCTCACTGCTTTTTAATAAGGATTTTCTATGCAACCGACGAATATGCTCTATATCATTTCTGACCAACACAATTATCGCTTGATGGGGTGTTCTGGCCACCCTGTGGTGCAAACGCCCAATTTGGATCGCTTGGCGGCTCGGGGCACGCGGTTTAACAATGCGTATACCAATTGCCCGATATGTGTGCCCGTGCGTGCGTCTTTGGCCACGGGGCGTTATGTGCATCAGGCTGGATATTGGGACAATGGTCATCCATATGATGGGCGCATTCCAAGTTGGCATCTTCGTTTGCGCGATCAGGGTTTTCAGGCTACATCAATTGGCAAATTGCACTTTAAGGGACACGATACGGATCACGGATTTAGTCAAGAAGTAGAGCCGCTCAATGTGGTAGATGGTGTGGGTGATCTGTTGGGATGCATCAGAGAGGATACGCCGTTTCGTGCCAAGCGTTCGGGCATCAGCGATGCTGGGCCGGGTGATTCGACCTATTTACAATATGATCAACGCAATGCAGACAATGCCGTCAAGTGGCTGAAAGAACATGCCAATGATGAAAAACCTTGGGCAACCTTCTTGTCTTTTGTGTGTCCACATCCCCCGTATATTTCGCCACAGGATTGTTTTGATTTGTACGATCCTGAAACATTGCCAATGCCGCCGCAGTGGCAACAGACAGATTGGCCCAATCATCCAGCAATAGATTATTTTCGGCGGTTCTTTACATTTGATCCGCAGTTCCCAGAAGCCATGGTTCGCCAGATGAATGCGGCGTATTATGGGGTGGTTACATATTTGGATCGGCAGGTTGGTCGGGTATTAGATTCGTTGGATGAATTGGGTTTGGCAGAAAATACGCGTGTTATTTATACGTCGGATCATGGGGAGCATTTGGGTGGGCGTGGCATTTATGGCAAGTTTACAATGTATGAGGAATCGGCGGGCATTCCGATGTTGGCGGCTGGACCAGATGTGCCGGTGGGCAAAGTGGTGGATACGCCTGTTTCTTTGATCGATAGTTTCCCAACTATTTTGGAGGCCGTGGGCGCTCATTTGAAAGATGAAGATGGCAATTTGCCTGGCCAATCGTTGTGGGAGATTGCCAATGCCGACGATTATGATCGTACCGTGTTGAGTGAATATCATGCAGTGGGCACAAAACATGCGGCCTACATGTTGCGCAACAGACAATATAAATATGTGTATTATGTAAATGAACGGCCTCAGTTGTTTGATTTGCAACAAGATCCGGATGAATGTCAAGATTTGGCCGATTCAGATGATAACCAGCACGTGTTGGAATATTTTGAGCATGAGCTTCGTTCAATACTCGATCCTGAAGGTGTGGATGCGCAGTGCAAGGCCTCGCAATCTGCGTTGATTGAATCGCATGGTGGCCAAGAGGCGGTGTTGAATCGTGGCGCGTTTGACAATTCACCCGTACCAGGTGAAGCACCTGCATTTCGAAAACATGGATCAAATCATTAAGGGATTGAAACAATAGCGCATCCTATCACCACCCTCGTTGGGTAAGCGCCCATATCGTTTAGGTATTGCATGAGGAGAAGGGCATGACCTCGGAAGATAAGTTTTTATTTGATTTGCAAGGGTACTTGGTTGTTAAAAATGTATTGTCACCCGAAGAAGTAGATCATTTGAATGTGATTATGGATCGCGAACTTCCCGACTCTTATGGGGAAAATGGTGTCAAAGGTACCAGCCGTGTTTCCCTATGGGATAAGGCGTGTCAAAATTTATTCGATCATCCAAATGTTCTGCCCTACTTGCTCGAACTCATGGGACCCAAGTTTCGCGCGGATCATGACTATTGCATCATGATGGAAAAAGGTGCCAAGCGTGGTAACTTGCACGGAGGTGATATTGAATACGCAACCGGTCGTGCTGGAGATCATTGGTACAAATATCGCGACGGAGTGATGCGCAATGGATTGACTGTGTTTACATATAACCTCACACCTGCCAAAAAAGGCGATGGTGGATTTGCCTGTGTACCGGGTTCACACAAAAGCAACTTTCCAATGGATCTGCCTAAGGATGTGCGCACCTTTGAGCGTATACCAAACTATGTGTGTCAACCCGAAGCAGATGCAGGCGACGTCATTATTTTTACCGAAGCACTCATTCATGGTACAATGCCCTGGAATGGTGATCATGAACGCCGTGCCCTGCTCTACAAGTTTAGCCCCGGTCACTCTTCATGGTCACTGGATTATTATAATGCCGATGCTTACGAAGGTCTAACGGAACAACAAAAACGGATTCTCACGCCACCCTGTGTTGGCAATCGGCCCGATGTTGTGGAGATCACGGAAGAATACTGAAAAAGTATAATGAGGAAGATTACGGAACCACCACACCACACGATCACAAAGGCTTAAATACGACTCGCTGGTGGTGTGGGCCGTTGTGCAGTTGGTGTGGTGATGATGTGTGGGTGCGGGGCGTGTGGAACACGAGGTTGGGTGTGGGAACTGCGCGGGCAGGTGAGGGTGGTCTCCGCTCGAAAAAACACTGAAGCACATTAAAAGCCCCACGCAGTGGCGGCTTTCTTTGGGTCCTTTCTTTAGCTGTTGAAAGAAAGGACCTCGCCGAAGGCAAACATAAGGAAATCAATATGGGACCCGTAAAACTCTACATCAACGGCGAGTGGATCGTTTCTTCTGCAACCCAAACCACCCCCGTGTTCAACCCCTCAGACGGAACACAAATCGCCGCAACACCCATGTGTGGTACCGATGAAGTAAACCAAGCCGTACAAGCCGCAGCCAACGCTTTTCCCGCGTGGGCAAACACCCCAGCTGTAGACCGCGCCCGTGTCATGTTTCGTTGGGTGAATTTGATGGAAGAACATTTTGAAGAATTGGCACAGTTGCTCACTCGCGAACATGGCAAAACATTAGAGGAGTCCCGTGGCGAAATTCGTCGAGGCATTGAAGTAGCTGAGTTTGCCTGTGGCGCCCCCCATTTGTTATTGGGCGATTCGCTTGAGAACATTGCACGTGATATTGACTGCGATACCATACGCCAACCGATGGGCGTTTCTGTTGCAATTACCCCTTTTAACTTTCCATTTATGGTGCCCATGTGGACCTTACCCGTTGCCCTGGCCTGTGGCAATACGTTTGTGCTCAAACCATCGGAACGTGTGCCTCTGAGCGCCATTCGGATGGGTGAACTTTTAGAAGCGGCCGGTTTGCCTGCGGGTGTGTTCAACCTCGTGCATGGTGGCAAAGAAGCCGTGGATGTATTGCTAAACCATCCCGAAGTGAAGACGGTGTCTTTTGTCGGGTCAACACCCGTCGCAAAATATATTTATGAGACGGCCACGGCAAATGGCAAGCGCGTGCAGTCGGCCGGTGGGGCAAAGAATTATTTGATTGTGTTGCCCGATGCCGATTTGGATTCGACGGTTGCGGCTATTATGGGGTCTGCTTATGGGTGTGCGGGTGAACGCTGTATGGCTGGCAGTGTGTTGGTGTGTGCCGAAGGTGCAGGAGACCGGTTCTTAGATCCGCTTTGTGATGTCGCCCGCAAGTTCCGCGTGGGGCCAACAGACCGGGACCCTGACGTGCAAATGGGTCCTGTTGTGACCCAGACGCATTTGGCCCGCATTCATGAGCACATTGAAAATGGTCTGAAAGCAGGTGCAGAATTGCGCGTAGATGGACGCGATGTGGTGGTAGAAGAAGCACCGAATGGTTTTTATCTGGGTGCAACAATTTTTGACAAGGTGACGCCTGATATGTCGATTGCACGTGAAGAGATTTTTGGCCCCGTGCTTTCAACAATGCATACCGATGATTTGGATGAAGCCATCGCACGGTGTAATGCCAGCGGGTTTGGCAATGCGGCGGTACTGTTTACGGGTAGTGGTGGGGCGGCACGCAAATTTAAGCATGAAGTGAATGCGGGTATGGTGGGCATAAATGTGGGCGTGCCAGCACCCATGGCTTTTTTCCCCTTTTCGGGGTGGAATAATTCGTTCTTTGGAGATTTGCATGTACAAGGCAGTGAGGGTATTGCATTTTTCACCCGACAAAAAGTGACGATTAGCAGATGGTTGGAGACGAGACGGCAGTTTTTCTAAAACACCAAGAAGAGATCTCTGTGTTGTGAATAGGTGTCCAGATTATAAAGTGATAATCATAAAATAAAAGAACTCCGAATAAGAAATATTCGGAGTTCTTTTGTGTTGTAAAGTATGCATTTATGTTTGGCCTGATACCTTAATCACGCCAAGCAGACAGCTTCATATGACTGTTCTATTCGCCAAGATCAAATGGTATGGTAACCGTAAAGGTCGTACCCACACCGGGTTCACTTTTGAGATGAATCGTCCCGCCGTAATTCTTCTTTAGATCGTGTGTCGTTTTCCATGATGATCTGCCGGGTGTCAAATGATGTTGGTCAGGGTTTTTGGGTATCGGTAAATCACCCCATTTGGGAGTGTTGGCAAGCCTTTTTACCAAGCCTGATGCGTTTCTATTTCTGGCTGTTGGGCTTATTTGTTAGAAACACAGTCTCATATAGGAAGACAATTTAGAGATCGATTTGTGCAAGATGTTTTGAAGCACCCTGGTTTCTAAATGACCCCAAAATAGAAAAAAAAGATATTTTTTTGGTTTGACCCTTAAAAAATAGGGTCAAACCCTATTCTTTTCTTGACACTGGAATGGTTCGATGAGTATACTTGTAGGGCTTCACTTTAAAGCAACGTGGCAGCTTACGAGCGGCCGAACTATTAAACGCCATATTTACTTGGGGAGAGAAAATCATGGCCAAAGCACCAGCAGCAGTTAAAGAACGTATGACCAAAACACAAATGTTAAATGCCATTTCAGAAGAAACGGGTGTGAGTCGCAAAGAAGTCGGTGCTGTGCTCGATTCTTTGGCCGGTGTGATTGACCGCCATGTGAGCAAGCGTGGTGTCGGCGAATTTGTGTTGCCAGGGTTATTGAAGATCAAAACTGTGAAGAAGCCTGCGCAAAAAGCACGCAAAGGTGTTAATCCTTTCACAGGTGTAGAGCAAATGTTCCAAGCCAAACCCGCCAGCGTGCGTGTGCGTATTTCTGCTTTGAAGAAGTTGAAAGATATGGCACAATAATTATTAGATGATGTCGTTTTTAAAAACCCCATTTGGTCGATCCAGGTGGGGTTTTTATTTGTCTTGCTCTTGCTTATGTGGTGGTACATATTTGTTCGACAATTAAAATCGGGTAGCTCGTTAATCTTAACGCCCCGCGCTCCGTTCTTTGCGTTCTATTGTTATCTATTCGATTATTTGTTGACTTCAATCTTTCACCCTTACTTGGTTACTTTATGAACAAACAAACACTCAAATTATTCACCAATCTGCTGTCACTGCCAACCGCGCCTTATAAAGAAGATGCGGTTTCTGCTTTTATTCAGGCGTTTGCGAATAAGCGGGGCTTGTCGCTGAAGGCAGACAAATATGGCAATTTGATTGTGCGTTATACCCATGGCAAAGATCCCAAACCTGTCGCATTGACGGCGCATATGGATCACCCAGGTTTTGAGGTGTTGGAGGCCAATGGACGAGATTTAAAGGCACGTTGGTTGGGCGGGTGTGACCCCAATCATTTTCCGGGTAGCCGTGTGACGATCATTGTAGGGGATGAGCAATTGTCTGGGCGTGTCACCTCGGCTTTGGGAGATGGGAAAATGTTTGAGATCCGTGCTCAAAAAGCCTTGTCTGGTTCAGATGGGGTGTTTGGATATTGGGGACTCAAGCCTGTGGTGATCGATGGGGATTTGTTTCGCACGAAAGGGGCCGATAATTTGGCGAGTTGTGCGGCTATTTTGGCGGTGTTAGACAGGTTGCAAAAAGAAAAAGCCGAAGCCGATTTGTGGGGGGTGTTTACACGGGCTGAAGAAGTGGGTTTGGTTGGTGCTGGGGGTATCGTGGCGGCAAAGACAGTGCCCAAGAAAGTGCCGATGATTGTGCTGGAGACGAGCAAAGAATTGCCGGGTGCCGAGATTGGGAATGGGCCTGTGATTCGTGTGGGGGATCGGATGAGTGTTTTTGACCCCAGGGTTGAATATGCGGTTCACAGTTTGGCGCAAGATCTTGAAAGTAAAAATAAGAATTTTCAATTTCAGCGTTTGTTGATGAGTGGGGGCGTGTGTGAGGCCACGGTGTATGTGTTGCATGGGTTTACTGTGGGTGCGTTGGCATTTCCACTGGGAAACTATCACAATCAGAGCAAACGATGGCCTGCTGCGGAATATATTTCAATTTCTGACTCGGATGGGATGATTACTTTGTGCCATGCCATTGCGATAAATCCGCCGGTGGGCGAAACACGCACGCCGATGCAGAGACGTTTTGAAGAAGGGTTTAAACGGCAAGAAAAGAGGTTGTTAGGTTAATGGCAGAGATACCAGATTGGCGACATTTGACAAAGGGTTGGGAAATTCCGAGTGAGGGCTATTGCGACCAACCTTATTTGGTAAAGACCGACGATGGGGCATGGTTGTGCATTATGACAACGGGTTCGGGCCACGAGGGACAATCGGGCCAGCATATTGTTTCAACTCGCAGTATGGACCAAGGGCGTACGTGGTCTGAACTTGTAGATGTGGAACCCCGTGATGGGGTTGAAGCGTCGTATGCGGTGGTATTGAAGGTGCCGTCGGGACGGGTTTATGCGTTTTATAATCACAATACAGATAATGTGCGGGAAGTGAAGGCCGATAACCCGCCGTATACAGATGGGTATTGTCGGCGGGTAGATTCTTTGGGACATTTTGTGTTTAAGTATAGCGATGATCATGGGCAAACGTGGTCAGCGCAGCGCTACGATGTGGATGTGCGGGAGATGGCCATTGATCGGGAGAATGCCGATGGGGGCGCATTGCGTTATTTTTGGAATGTGGGCAAGGCCATCACAACAGATGAAGCGGCATATGTGTCGCTGCATAAAGTGGGTGGTTTTGGCGAGGGATTTTTTACGCGTTCTGAAGGGGTGTTGCTCAAGAGTGTGGACATTTTGGCTGAGCCTGATCCTGAAAAGATTACGTGGCAGACGTTGCCCGATGGCGATGCGGGTTTGCAAACACCACCGGGTGGTGGACCTGTTGCAGAGGAACAGAGTTATTCTGTTTTAAGCGATGGGTCTTTTTATTGTGTGTATCGTACCATTGATGGACATCCGGCTTGTGCATATAGCCGAGATGGTGGGCATTCGTGGACGAAACCTGAGTACAAGGCGTTTGCAAATGGGCGCTTGATGAAGCATCCGCGTGCGGCGAATTTTGCCTGGCGATGTGAAAACGGTCACTTTTTATATTGGTTCCACAACCACGGTGGGCGGTTTGTCTTGAAGCATCCCAACCGACGTTCTATGGGTTACCAAGATCGCAACCCCGTATGGTTGTGTGGTGGGGTAGAGGTGGATTCGCCAAAAGGAAAAGTCATCCAATGGTCTGAGCCAGAAATTGTGCTGTATGACGATGACCCGTATGTGCGTATGAGTTATCCCGATTTGATCGAAGAGGGTGGCAAGTACTATTTGGCTGAAACACAAAAAGAAGTGGCCCGTGTGCATGAGGTGGACACATCGTTGCTCGAAGGTTTGTGGGGGCAATCTAAAAATCGCGCCGTCGCACAAGATGGGTGTGTGTTGGATTTGGGTAAAGAAATTGTAACGGAAGTAAAGATGCCCACATTACCAGCATTTAGTAAGCGTGAGGCAAAGCCCCCATATGGACTGGGCGATTTGCGTACAGGATTTACATTGGATGTTTGGGTTCAGTTTGCCTATTTGGATGGTGGACAGGTGCTTTTAGATGCGCGGTTGGAGACGGGGCAGGGCATCTGTTTGTTGACAACGGATCGAGGCACCGTTGAGGTGGTGATCAATGATGGACGAACAGAGAACCGATGGGATTGTGATCCGCATGTCATTCAGCCAGAGAAATTGCACCATGAGATGGCCATTGTCGATGGGGGACCCAAGGTGATCACGTTTGTGGTGGATGGTGTGTTGTGTGATGGGGGCATGTCTCGCCAATTTGGGTGGGGGCGTTTTAGCCCGAATTTGTATGATGTCAATGGATCGCATAAATTATTGGTTGGATTGGATGTAAAAGCTGCGCGCATTTATGACCGCCCTTTGCGCACAT
>Ga0114999_10004068_pt1 | contig 17905 bp, 14 predicted proteins | sample ArcticOcean_MG_C_3_FD_89820 | JGI IMG/M metagenome (GOLD analysis project Ga0114999, IMG submission 89820) | Marine microbial communities from western Arctic Ocean - ArcticOcean_MG_CB8_126 | ecosystem: Environmental > Aquatic > Marine > Oceanic | place: Arctic Ocean: Canada Basin | collected...
ACTTAGTCAGCACTTGGAACGTCGAAAACTTAACCGGGCTCAGCGGTGAGTCAGCGAAGGCTCAGGATTATTTATGCCTCCTAGGTTCTCGTTATGCGAAATTGGCCGAACGGAGTCAGCGCCGCACATCAACAATCGAGCAGAGGAAATTTAGTTGGATCTTTAATCGGGAAGTTTGACCCCACTCAGGCCTGAATCTCAGAGACTGTCCCAGTACTATCGGCATAATTGTCTCGTTTAATTCCCAGTGCTCTTAGCTGAGTCAGCCAAAGATTCGCTAGAGGCGTGCCCCTTTTGCAATGGATATGTTTGCCCATTTTTAACTTACCTCCACCCCCTCCAGCAACAACTAATGGTAGGTCATTGTACTGATGAGTTGTCCCATCCCCCATGCCAGCACCTAACGTAAAGATGGTATTATCTAGTAGTGTGGTACCGTTAATTTCTTTGATCTGATCCATTCGTTCGATGAGTCTAGCAAAGGCAGACACATGGAAACGGTCCAACAGAAGAAGATGCTCAAGGTGGTTACCAATAGAATGCGTCATTGCATGATGACTGTAAGGTTTGTCCAAAATACCTTCCCAATTAGTGGGTGTCGTCCAACGCTCAGGCCCAAGCATTAGAGTGCCGACATTTGTGAGTCCATTTTGCAATGCCGTAACTAAAAGGTCCCCCATTAAGTGAATGTACTCGTTACGTGGCAAGTGCTCAGCGGGCCGTTTAATTTTAGCTTCAGCCAACTCCGATTTCATTTTCTCAATTCGATCCATTCTTGTCTCTATGGTTCGTATCGATTCCAAATATTCTCCGAATTTCTGACGATCTTCGGCACTTAAACGCTTTTGTAGTTGGCTCGCATTGCCAAGGGCAAGATCGGTTATATTACGAAAGCGAGTGTGTGATTGTGTCCCGAACAACCGGTCATAGACTTTCCGTGGATCCCTCATCGATGGTGCAACGTGGCCAGTCCCGTACCAGGACATATTATCAAAGTAAATCGACTCGATGTTATTCTTGTGATCATTACAGCTCAATTCGAGCGTCGAGTACGGCGTCGTCGTACCAATACTATCAGCAGCTACGTGATCCAGAGTACGGGTCAGTGGATAGGCCGAGTTTTTGACCTCATATGGGGCAACGCTGGTCAGAAAACAAGACGCGCACTGGGCATGAGAATCTGTACCGTGTTGGAACGTGCGATCCATTCCGGTGATAACCGATATTTTTTTTCGCATCTTATCCAAAGGCGCTAATGTCGGAGTAAGAGTCAGCTGATGACTGCCGGGAGGAACCGTCTTCCCTTCAAATCTCCATACATTGTTCTGCCCAGCGAACGGAGGTAAAGGACGATCACTCTCACCAGGGAAGAAACCGCGGCGCGTGATCCCATTAGGAAGATAAAAGAAGGCTAAGCGTTGAGCTGGATTCTCTTTTTTGCTTTTGCTCGTATCGGCAAAGCTTTCCAACCAGGGCAAGCTCAATGTCGCTCCACCGGCACATGTTATAAATTTACGACGCGAAACAGTTTCAATAGTATCGTTATCTCTCATCTTAATAATGCGCTTTGTTAATTGTTTGGTAAATCACTGGGCTTACAATTTGAAAATACTTACTTAGCATTTAATTGACTCTAATTGCTTAAAACTTTTTTCTTAAAATTATTTTTCATTAGGAAAGGCTCACTCATGGCTATGCTCTTTAGGACAGCTCGCATATTGTCCTCTCCCGCGATTGCCCGAGCCGTCATTTCATCAAGAGCGGGCGAATCTGCAGGGCCCAATTCCCGACTCAAAGCATAAGACAATAGATGCGAGATAAATCCACGAACGAATCGGTGCTTTTCCTTAATTACAAACTGCTTGAATTCTAAAAATGTTTTAAATTTATACTGATTGAATAGAATGCCACTAACATCAACATCGCGTCCGTTTTCATATTTATCACGCCACACACCAGTCGGACCATAGTTTTCAAGAGCAAAGCCCATCGGATCTATCTTGTTGTGGCAACCCGCACAATCCTCTCGCTTTCGGTGAGCGGATAATCTCTCTCGAATAGTGAGCTTTGCTAGCTCCTCATTATTAGCTTCGGGAAGAGGAGGAACGTCAGCAGGAGGCGGCTCAGGCGGCTCATTAAATATTACCGCATTGATCCATGCACCACGGGTAATTGGTTGAGTTCTGGTAGGAGTCGCAGTCATCGTCATGACAGCCGCATTAGTAATGACACCACCTCGACGCGGATCATCCAAAGGCACTCTTTTAAAGAGCTGAGTCACAACGTCATGACCAGCCTTAGAATGGCCCTCATAATTAGCCTTCAACATACCGTTCTCCCAGGTGAACTTTGGATCCAGCAACTCAACTATCGACCGGTCCTCAATATAAATAGTCTCGAATAGAAGTAACGGTTCCGGCAACATATGCATACTGCTCCGATACCCATCAACAAGATAAAAGTAAGGAAACTTTTTAGGGTCAGGCACCGATGTAATTAGACGGTCAAGCTGCAACCACTGAGCTGGAAAGTTGTCACAGAATCTACTCGACCTACGATCATTCAACATCCGATCAATCTGAGAACTGAGAACTTTTGAATCACTTAGCTGACCCTTCTCTGCCAAATCGAGCAACAAATCATCAGGGATGCTACTCCAGAAGAACAATGCTAGACGCGAAGCTAATTCGTAATCGGCACTACTTTGAGCATTGATTCCTTTATCATCAATAGATTCAACTTTGGGAGCTTCATAAAAATAGAGAAAATCAGGCATGCCAAGAACTACTCCGACCACACTCCTCATTATATTTTCTAATGAAGCCCCATCATCGTGCTGCTTTAAGGCGAATTTAATAAATCGATTTAGTGTCACTGGATCAACTGGCCCACGAAAGGCACGTCGAAGAAACTTTGTGAGCCTAGAATGAATGGCTTCTTCTATTTTTTCCTCAGTTCCAGCATCAGGAGATGCGAAGAGCCAAGGCCAACTGCGGCACTCTTTAGAGTTCAGATCTGGACTCTCTGAGATGGTCTGACTGAGATTAAGAAAAGACTCCATTAATAACGGCGAGAGCGTTAGATGATCAGCTCGATTATCATAACCATGCTCGGCTCGCTTGTCCTGTGGAAATGATGCCACACCCTTGAACCCTTCTGGACGTTGATTGTCTATGTCCTTACTCAGTGGTCGACTAGAAACGCGTACTTGAGCTGGCATCTTTCTGGTTTCGGGCTTGAAGTAATCCTCACGCCGACGCATCAACCGCTCATTTAGTCTGAATATTTCACGATCCAACTCTAATAAATCCACCACAGCATTATTATACTGGAACCGATTCATTCGACGAATTGGAGTATGCAAAAACGGTTCATCTTTGAGGGACTCACTGAGGATTCCCTTTAACCAGACCACCATATTCTTTCGTTCAACTTCAGGCAAAGGTGGCTCATCCTCTGGAGGCATTTCGCGATCTTTCAAAACCTTGATCAGAGTTTCGATTAGATCAGGCTTAGCTAAAAGGGCATTACTCGATTTCAATTCCTTCAAGTTGACCTTTCCTTTAACCTTACCGTCCTTACCGTGACATTTGATACAATGTGAATCGAACACTGAATGAATGCCATTCAGTGAATCTATTGCATGCAAAGGCATTGAAGCGGCGATCAAAAGAATTGATGCGCAAAGGCAACTTACTATAATCTTGCCAATACCTCCTAATTGGATTTCCTTGACATAAGAGAAGTCATTTATGGTCCCTTTAACTTTTTCTTTCACAATCTAGGTAGCAAAAACTTATAAAGTATATGATATACTCAATATTAAATCCATTACCAACATTAATACTAAAAGCTGTTTTATACTTATTTAAGTTAGCTCGAATCGGTTAACGCTCGACAATCTCCATTCATGCATTTTGAATCATTAAATCAATGAAACGACTCCTCGCAATCTCATTAATATACTGCTTTTCGTTACCTATATCACTGTCCAAGCCAATCGATGTCATTATTTACTCGGCAACGTCATGGTATAGACATCCTGAAATACCTAAATTGAACGGATTTCTGGTTCGGCTAGGTGCAAAACATAATATCAACATCAGTGTGACCGAAAATCCAGCTGACCTGAAACAGGAAAATCTTAAGGACTACAACTTGTTACTTCTTAATAACGCCACAAACTTAGGTGAGAATATCCCCACAGAGATTCAAAAAGAGATCATAAATTGGTTCGACGGAGGAGGAGCAATAATGGCAATGCATGCAGGAATAGTGCAGAACGGAACATGGCCAGAATTAATTAAAATTGCAGGGTGCGATTTTGATTCTGATTCTGATTACATGGAAGCCCGATTTTTAGTTGATCCAAAGGCTGAAGGGGATCCGCTCCTTGCAGGAAAAAAAGAACAATTCACCTACACCGCTGACTGGCTTTGCTTTAATCGTTCCGTGACGGGCCTCCCCGGTGTTGAGGTGCTGCTTCGGCTCGATGAAAAAAGTTACACCCCAATTAGAAAGCATCCAAGTTATGTCGGCAAAAAACCAATGGGAGACGATCATCCAATCTGCTGGCGCCGAAAAGTTGGGAAAGGTCGCTATTTATTTACCGGACTTGGGCACGACGTTCGTTCAATTGATAATGACTTTGCACGGAACCATTTAATCGCAGGAATTAGATGGGCTGCAAATTCGACCCAAGTAAAAGAAAAGAAATAACAAAAGGGAAACTATAACAAATTTCTGGGACTTATATCCTTCCAATAAGTGAAAGTAATATTATTCATACTGGTTACCGCAATTGGGTGCACAATGAGCCTAGCAAATGAGCAGTGGTCTCAATTCCGTGGGCCCGAAGGGAACGGCCACACCAATACCACCTCACTCCCATTAGAATGGAGTGAACATAAAAATATATCATGGAAAACAGCCACACATGATCGTGGATGGTCTTCTCCCGTAATCTGGAACAATCAGATCTGGATGACAACGGCAACTAAGAATGGTAAGAAAATGTTTGCCCTTTGCGTTGATAAAGAGACCGGAAAAATTCTTTATGACATTCATGTATTTGATGTCGAATCGCCACAAGCCATAACAATCGACAACACTTATGCTTCACCAACCCCAGTCATTGAAGAGGGCCGCGCCTACGTTCATTTTGGAACTTATGGGACAGCCTGCATCGACACTTCCAGTGGGGATATAATATGGACTCGTAGAAATCTTAAATGCGATCATGAAAAGGGTGCTGGGCCCGCCAGCTCCCCGTTTTTATTTAACGATTATTTAATATTCAATGTTGATGGGAGGGATGTTCAATATGTTATCGCTCTAGAAAAAGAGTCAGGAAAAACAGCATGGAAAACAAGTCGCTCAATTGACTTTAGCAGTGTTCAGGTTAACCAGAGGAAAGCTTATGGGACCCCATTAATAATACCACGAGGAAAAGAAGAGCAAATGGTAAGCATTGGAGCGAAGGGTGTTTTCTCATACGACCCACGGAACGGAAAAGAACTCTGGAAAGCACTGCACCGTGGTTGGTCAATCGCTCCCCGTCCAGTTTATGGAGAAGGCCTAGTCTTTACAATGATCGATCGTGACAGACCCGAACTATGGGCGATTCGTCCAGACGGCAATGGTGATGTAACTGATTCGCATATCGCGTGGAAATCATCAAAGAGAATGCCGCCGAGGGCCTCTCCGTTAATAGTTGGAGAACTTTTATTTGTGGTTGATAGGAACGGATACATTTCTTGCCTCGAAGCCAAGACCGGGAAGCTCTTTTGGCAGGAACGCATGAAAGGTTCTTTCTCAGCTTCACCAATTCATACCAACGGTCTCATTTATTTTTTTAATGAGGACACGGTATGTACTATAATCAAACCAGCTCGAAAACTTGAAGTCGTCGCAACAAATAAAGTTGCGAATGAACAACTCATGGCCACACCAGCAATTGATAATAGCTCAATCTATATTCGAACAGCAAAAAACCTGTACAAAATCAAGGCGGCCTCTCAACGCTAATTCCCAGTTGATTTCAGGAAATCATGAGCACACCCAAGGCATAATAAGTCTATTGTTATTTGTTAAAATTAACACTTCCCGGTAAGCCCTTTATTTTTTATCATTAGCCAATGAAGATTCTAAAAGAATTTTATTTCACATTCTTACTTTTTTCACTGACCCTTATTTCATCAAACGCAGATCTTGTAGCTCATTGGCCTTTAGACATCGATGGCAAGGACGCTACTGGAAACGGGCATGACGGACAAATCACTAACGGCACCGTATCATTTGAAAATATTGGAGTATCAAACCGCACGGCAACCGCAGCCTCTTTCCCTGACAATGGTCGAATTGATATTCCCTTTAGCCCTGATTTGAATCCTGAAAGTTTCACTGTCACCTTATGGGTAAAACCCACATCAACAAACGGTTACGCTTCTCCAATCACTAGCAGGAATGATGTAAACGGTGGCGAGTCAACTCATGGATACATTATTTACAACGATAGTTCAGGGAATTGGAATTTTTGGACAGGGAATGGTGTCCCAGGATGGGACACTCTGTCTGGAGGCACTATAAATATCAATGAATGGACTCATATAGCGATCTCTTATAATTCAGAAACTGAAACAAAAACAATATGGATTAACGGTGTAGAGAAAGGGTCTGACTCGGCCCCAAACCAGTACAGTCCTAACGGCACCGTAGGAGCAATGGATTTGCACCTAGGTGCTGGACAGGATGATGGCGCTAATTTTTTCTTTTCAGGTGACATTGATGATGTAGGCCTCTGGGATGAATCTCTTGCTGAAGAGGAAATTAACAACATTATGGAGAATGGTATCAGCAGTACCCTAGTTGATCCTAGAATTAACGCCCCTTCAAAATTTACTGCAGAACTAGCAGAATCAGAATCATTCACTATTGAAGTTTCAAATCGTGGCGAAACGATAGACCTAGTGATTGATTCGATCGAAATTGTCGGGCCCAACTCATCAAATTTTACGATCAACACCATCCCCGATCCCATCGAACCTGGCTCTAAAAGTCTGATTGAAATTAGATTTGATTCCAGAGGCGCGTCCGGAAAGTTCGAAACGCAGCTTGAAATCTATAGCAATGATCCTAACAGAGAATTATTAACAGTTGATATATTAGCGACAGTACATGATCCGAGCCTTAACATCGTACAAGAATTTAATTTTGGAGTTTTTAGTTCTGGCTCAGGCCCACAGGCCGCTAACATACAAATAAAGAATGATGGAACATCACGTGAACTGAACCTGTTAAAGGTTTCCATCATTGGAAAGGATGCTGATAATTTTTCAGTTCTGAGCTTTCCACCATCCTTAGAAGCAGCCAGTGAGGTCGGAAGCATTGTCCTAAACTTCAACCCCAAACAAGGCGCCGGCAGGTTCTCTGCCCAACTTGAAATCGTTAGTAATGACGCATTAAGTGAAACTCTTATTGCCAATTTATCTGCTGAAGTCGAAATAACAAATCCATTAGTAGCTTGGTGGCCACTGGATGAAGACGCGAGTGATAGTTCAGGAAACGGATTCGATGGAATTGTGCAAGGAACAATCAATTTTGGTGAGAGCGGAGCAAACGAAGCCACTGGAGGCGCTAGTCTCTTTAATGGTTCTTCACACATTGATATCCCGTGGAACCCCCAACTAAACACCGAGGATTTTAGCGTGACCTTATGGGTTAACCCTTCGGCAGCAGGAGGTTCTTACCGGTCGCCCATAACTAACCGTGATGATGTTGCACCTGGCGGAGCGTTCCGCCACGGTTGGATCATTTATAATAATCCAAACGGTCAATGGTCATTCTGGAACGGCGGAGGCCGTGGCTCTGACGGAGCATGGAACGGCATGAACGTTGGCCCCGTAGAAATAGATGAATGGCACCACTTGGCAATTACCTATGATAGCAATTCAAATACCAAAGTGTTTTACATTGATGGATCTGAAGTCAGCACTTCAAACCCTATTTCTTTTAGTCCCAACAATAGTGAAATCGATGATGAATTAACTCATGAAGACGAAGACCTCCACATCGGAGGAGGCGGTGACTTAGGAACTAGTTTCCGTTGGTCAGGACTCATCGACGATGTAGGACTCTTTCGAACCTCTCTCAATGCCGAAGAGATCCAGTCAATCATGACTAGCGGCGTCATGAGTATCAATAACAGCATCCCTTTTAGCATTGAAACGATAACTCGTTCCGAGGACGGCCAGTTAATTATTACATGGAACTCTAACCCAGGAATAACATACGCGATTGACCGAGGAATTGGCGATTTTAAAACTAATGACTGGGAAGAGTTAGATGACAGCTCTTTGGCTACTGAAAAAGTGACCAGTTATATTGATGATGACATTCCCGCTGGAGCTAAGGCCGTCTTTTACAGAGTTAGACTTTCCGAATAGCTGCCCACACCTTCACTATAGCTAAACATACTCTCCTGAGGGCTAATTGGCACACAAAGAATTGAGGCCAAGGAAACTGTATCCTTGGATTGATTCACATAGGCAGACAGCTAAGATGTATCTCAATACTATCTAACTAATATGAGAAATAACATTACCCGTCGACGCTTGATAACAACCGCTGCCGGAGCTGGCATTTCAATGCCGCAATTACTGCTAGGACAGAAAGGAAGCCAATCCGTTATTATAGGTAAAGGTAAACATCGTTTCGAAGTCCAACACGACTGGGCAAAATTACCCGCTAAATATTCCTGGCAAACGACACACAATGTAGCCGTTGATGCTGAAGGGTTGCTCTATGTCATTCACGAAGGTCACGCAAACAAAAAGGACCACCCGTCCATTTTCGTTTTTGATCAAAAAGGTAAATTCATTCGAGCCTTTGGGAATCAGTTTCAGGGCGGTGGACACGGGATTGAAGTCCGCACAGAAGGGAAAGATCAGTTCCTCTATGTTTGCTCATACCAACAAGTAAAATCTTTCGCCAAAATGACACTCAAAGGCGAAACCATATGGGAGAAATATGCACCAATGGAAAGTGGTGTTTACAGAAAAGATGAGAACACTGTCCGAGTCAAACGCTGGGGAAGGGACGCATTCATGCCAACCAATTTTGCGTTCCTTGACGATGGTGGATTTCTTCTTGCAGACGGTTACGGATCATTTTACATCCACCGTTACGACAAGGATGCGAACTGGGTCTCTAAATTCGGCGGCCCAGGAGGAGGTAAAGGTAAATTCAATACACCTCACGGAATATGGATCGACCGCAGACCTGGAAGAAAAGAACAAATCGTAGTCTGTGACAGAGCACATCATACCCTCCAATATTTCACAATGGAAGGAAAGTACGTCGAGACTCTGCCAGGTTATGGACTCCCAGCCAATATAGACTCATGGAAAAACCTTCTACTAGTTCCCGAACTTCATGCACGGGTCACCTTACTCAATGATAAGAATGAAGTAGTAGCAAGACTCGGAGATGACGTTGAACGGGTTACCAAGAAAGTGAAAGGAGTACGCAACGATTCCAAAAAATGGCTCCCAGGCAAGTTCGTCCATCCACACGACGCCTGCTTTGATGCTGATGGCAATATTTTCGTTGCTGAGTGGGTCTCTACTGGCCGCGTGACACGATTGCGCCGATTAAGCTAATTAACATAAAATAAAAACAATCAAAATCCTCAATGAACTTATGAAGAGTATTCATCACCTCATATTTATTGTTCTTATATCAATTTCATGCACCCCTAATTCATTTGGGCAAAAGAAAAAAAGAATTGATCTACTAACCATACCCGAAGTCACTCGCGACAAAGTCATCTGCTTTGCTCTTTATACCGTTCATGACAAAACTCTTAAACTTACTGCTCAGTTCTATCCCCTTAAGGAAGACGAGCCTCGGGAAGCTCGGCTAGAAATCAAGCGTGATAAGAAATGGATAAATGTAAAAAATGCTAACATTATTGAACGCGGATGGACTGCCCCGTTCAGAGTTAACAATTGGGATGACTCACAAAAAGTTTCCTACCGAGTAAGACATGGAAAGAACGCAATATATGAAGGAGTAATTCAGAAAAATCCTACCAACAAAAACGAATTTGTTATAGTCGGATTTACCGGTAATTCCATCAATCCAGGTCACGGAGGCGACATCCCAAAAAAGGATCTAGTTGAAAATATCAAAAAAATTAAACCTGACCTTTTATTTTTTTCGGGAGATCAAGTCTACGATCACCGGCGCCATTATGCTGCCTGGTTAAAATTCGGTAGAGACTTCGGCGAAGTGATTAAAAATCATCCCACAGTCACTATTCCTGACGATCATGACGTTGGTCAGCCCAATCTCTGGGGACATAACGGCAAGAAGTCCACTCTTCCTGGCGCCTCAGATGGCGGATACACGATGCCTGTGGAATATGTAAAGGAAGTTGAACGGGCCCAGACGAGTCACCTCCCAGACCCTTATGACCCTACACCAATTAATAGAGGGATCGGCACTTACTACACTAATCTCAATTGGGGCCGTATAAGTTTTGCTATTATTGAAGATCGAAAATTTAAAACAGGACCAGCTGGAATGATCCCCAAACAAGGACCAAGGCCAGATCATATCCGCAACCCTGAATACGATCCCAAGTCAGTAGATGTACCTCAGGCTCGTCTACTCGGTGACAGACAGCTTAAATTTCTTGATAAATGGTCTCAAGATTGGAGCAACACTGATATGAAGGTTGCCCTTTCTCAGACTATTTTCTGCGGAGGCGCACACATCCATGGCAAGATTGGAGGCAGATTACACGCTGACCTTGATTCTAACGGCTGGCCACAAACTGGACGAAACAAAGCTCTAGCATACCTTCGCAAAGCTTACGCTTTCCATTTTGCCGGGGACCAACATCTTGGCACTGTCTTTCACCATGGAATCAATGAATGGCGTGATTCTATCTATTCTTTCTGTGTCCCTTCTATAGCTAACCTTTATCTTCGATGGTGGAAACCACTTGAGCCAGGTAAAAATCGCAAGTCAGGAGAAGACCCCATTCTAGGAGACCATCTTGACGGATTCAATAACAAGGTCACCGCAATTGCCGTTGCAAATCCCTCACCAGAAAAGGGAGGTGACAGACTTACTACTAGGGCAGCAGGTTTTGGAGTGACTAGAATTAACAAAAAAACACGAGACATAACCTTCATTTGTTGGCCCCGTAATGTTGACGTTTCAGCAAAGGATGCAAAACCATACCCAGGCTGGCCATTCACATTCAACCAGCTCGACAATTATGGCCGCAAGGCCGTTGCCTACTTACCTTCTCTGCAAATAAATAAAGCAAACCAAGTAGTTCAGGTCATCAATGAAAAAACCGAGGAAATCGTCTACACTCTAAGGATTAAAGGAACAACATTCAGACCAAAAGTTTTCACAGATGGCTCATACACAATCAATGTAGGTGAAGGAACTTCCTTCAAATCCCTTAAAGGAATAAAAGCTCATAATAAATCAGAAACACTGAAAATTAAGCTCTAACAAACAAAAAAACTTATTCTCACTCACGCCAAAAAAGTACAGACATACTGACATATACCCTCTCTCACAGTAATACTAAATCCTGAATCACCCGGAACTTCAAAATATTCACCTCCGGTATAAGTCTTATTAATACTCTCACCGTCTAATGCCACATCACATGATCCTGAAGTGATCTCCATCTTCTCAGGAGATTCTGTATTAAAATGATAGTCCCCTGGATAAATGAGCCCCAATGTTATGCTTGCTCCAGAATCATCTGTAAGAGAATGTGAGATTACTTTCCCATCAAAGTAGATGTTTGCTATTGCTGAAGCATTTACATTATTAAAGTTCATATCGGTATATTTAGATTCATTTGAAATATATCAAGCTACGAGGTGACATATCACCCAATTGACAGCTCAAATTAGTAGTAAATCTAATTCCTAAGTTTATTTAACGCCTGCCTTGCTCCCTGATGCCCCTGAGCTGCAGCTTTACGATACCAATTAACCGCTTCATCAACATTCCTTTGCACTCCCCTACCTCGCACATACATCACTGCCAAATTATACTGAGCTAGCATATTCCCCTGTTCCGCTGACTTCCTCCACCACTTAACAGCAGTCACTGTATTCTTGGCAACCCCTATTCCTGTAGCAAATCGAATCCCCAAATGAGCTTGAGCCACTTTTTGACCTTGGACTGATGCTTTCTTCCACCAATAAACTGCCTGTCCTTCATTTTTAACTAATCCTTTCCCCTTTGCATAAAAGAATCCTAATTGAGTTTGAGCATTCATATCGCCCTTTTCCGAAGATTTACGATACCACTTAGCCGCTTCTCGAAGGCTCTGATCAGCTCCATCTCCAGTTTCATAGGCAGCAGCTAAACTGAACTGTGCCTTTGCATGACCTTGAGCCGCTGACTTGCGAAACCATTCCACGGCCTTAGCGGCATCACGTTTCACAGTGTCTCCATACCAATGCAATTGCCCTAAGTCGTACTGTGCCTGCTGATCGCCGGCCTTCGCTTTTGCTTCTGTTGCTTGATCAGCAACCACTAAATTCATTAGCGAAAATGAAATCGCCAGAAGATATAAATAACGCATAATAAATAAAAATGTTTAGAAAGAATACTCCCTTACCGGGGTAAACTTTTAGATTTTACTTTAAAAATTTATGTCTTTTACGGACAAACTCAACAAAAAATCCATCAGATTTTAAATCTCTATATGTTGTCGCAATTATTCATATTTGCAGAAACCCATAGCTTCTGGGTAAATTGACTAGATGCGATTACCTCTTTTTTTTATATCATTACTTACATTTGCATTATTCGGATGCTCAAAAAATAACAATTTGACAAAAATAGAAGAACTTGAAAAAAGGATTGAAAATCTTGAGCTCATTCAAATTAGCATTGAAAAGTTTGAGAACATCCAGCAAGCGGTTCCAATTCTAGAGGCCATCCCAATAACAATTCAAAACGTAGAAAGAATCGATGTGATGCTTCTAGAGTTATCTAACGACTTAAAAAACCACAACCACAAACCCAGTTAAATGCCAGAGGCGAAAATTAACTCCTAATCCATCCTAAAATGATACGACGGAAAAGTTTGTCCAGGATATTAGCTGACTTTGGAGCACCATCAATTATGGGCGGATGGATTTCATCAGCAAACCAAAAGAAACCTCCAAAAACAAAAGAACTTACCCTTTCATTTCTTTACCGGTTACAAACAGAATCCCAGCCAAGCAAAGCGATACCCAGATTCAATGGGAATAGGGCACTACCAGATTGATCTTCACTCCAGTAGCGAAAGAAATAATTATATTAATTTTCCTGCCCTGCCTTTTGAGATACCTCTTGGATCGCTAATTCCAGAAAGACTAAATAATATAATTTCTGCAGCAAAAAATATAGGAACTACCCACGTCACTAATGGCTGCTATAGACTTCACCCTGTCGAATGAAATATTGGAGAAGTGGCTGGATACTTGGCTGCCACTTCAATCAAAAAAAACCACAGCCAGAGTTATCAGGAGCAAGGAATCTTCTTTGAATTCTTTCCAATGAAAAATCCAGAAAGAAGGCATAGAATTAAACGGCCAGAGAAAGCACTTACTTAATATGAATGCGCGGAAAAAAATAACTAAACTCTTCACCCATTTAATACCCATCCTCTTAATGGGAATAAGCCATACAAGGTGCGTTCATAATAATTCTCAATCCAAAGTTCAACCCTTGTTTAGTAAAACAATAAAATATTCCACTAACATTAAACCTATTTTGGATAAACACTGCATCGAGTGCCATGGATTAGAAGCAATTGAAGCCGGACTCGACCTTCGGACACTAAAATCAATTTTAAATGGAGGTGAAAGCGGACCCCCTATCATCAAAAATAAACCCAATGAAAGCCTCCTTCTGGAACTGATTGAAGATCAAATAATGCCCCCAGAAGGAGCCCCCCTTCGAAAAAAACAGATTAAGAGACTAAGATCCTGGATATCATCTGGTGCATCTGCATAACAACGAATGAGTTGTCTACAATAACACTCATTGACCTGAGAGTGAAAAACAATCAATACTATCAATTAAGCCACTAAATTAGACAAAGCCCATGAATGATTCCGACATAACATCCCATAGAAAAAATGAACATAAGGAAAATGAAATCCTTAGAAGAAACTTCACCAAGAACTCCGTTAAAACCATTCTTAGCATTTCACTTCTAGAGCATCTTTGCGCAACCGACCTGCTCGCAGCTAAAGATAAATACACTGCAAAAAAATGGCTCCACGCGGTGCATGAGATAGGTTTAAGCGTCAAAGAAACGAAAATCAGTCAAATACAATGGCAGAAACAAATTGAGGAACTATTCCAAAATAAAATTGAACTTAATGAACTTCTAAAACTCATCAATTTTGATCAAATCGAGAAGAGCGCTAAGTTCGTGGACAATGGAGCCCGGAGCATTCGTCCAAACCTTCCGAAGTCTAACGGATACCCCGAGAGGCTAGCCTTTGGAAGTCAGGTCTTCGCATTAAAAAAAGGGCGCTCAGTTGTTCCTCACGGTCACAATAATATGGCCACGGCTTTCATCGTCTTAAAAGGAAATTTTCATGGTAGGCACTATGACCGTATTTCTGATGAGAAAGACCATATGATTATCAAACCCACCATCGATGACAAGTTTGGTCCGGGTCAAACCTCTAGCGTCTCCGACGAAAAAGATAACGTTCATTGGTTCAAGGCAGAAAACGAACCTGCTTTTATCTTCAATGTTCATGTTCTTGGCTTACCTAATAAAAAAGGGGCACCAAAGAGAACGGGGCGCCTCTACATTGATCCTGAAGGTGAAAAGCTTGGCAATGGACTGATCCGTGCCCCATTCATTGATTCAAAAAAAGCACACCAAAAGTACGGTTGAAGATTAAAGAATTTCGATTCTTACAACTCAATTACACTACCAAAGACGGGCTCACTGTAATTACATTACATCAACATGAGTGAGGTTTAGGCGCAAAAACAGAAACGCTAACAGAATCGGCCACGCATGCATGCGCGACATTATCGGAAATTAAACTCAATCCATTCCATGAGCATGGCATAGCATTCCATTCTGTGCCCTCTTGTAAGCAAAACCTATAAGGATCATGATGAACTTGGCATGTGATAATTTTTTTATTTTGGGATGCATAAGTGTATAGTAGATATCTCTCCAAAAGAAAAAACTCTAAAGACCCAATCTCAGAAACTTGCAGATCCGATCCTAGTCGATACGAGTACGAAACCTTGCAAAGGTCACCCTGTTTACGGCGTAAACTATATTTAATTTCTTCATCTCCCTCGGACTCCATTTCAGCCCAAAAGTACGGTAATTTAAAGACCTCACGACCAACCTTGCAAGCAATCCACCGATTCGCATCCAAAGAATAGAACCAGACACCAGGGACTCCCCGCTCATCATGAACATAAGTGCGAACATTACACTCTAGAAAATTGGACAAATACGGCACGGCAGGAAAACCCCTAGGCCTTATATCTCGCATATAAAAAGGAACTATTCCGACGTATGCCTTTCCTTCATAAGTATCAACATAGAGACCTGAAGGTAACGTGCTTTGTATAGCTTCAGTATCCATTTCCCAGTGTAAAAAGAGAAGTTTTTCCCAACGCTGATACATTAATGGCGATTCCTCTTTAGGGTAAACCCTCATTAAATCACGCTGATCGAGAGTGGGGGCTATCATTATTCCTAAAATCTAAGTTGTCAGAAAGTTTAATGACATAGAAAAACAAAAAAAATAGTATTCATTTGAAAGAAATTAATTATTGTATAAGTACAACAATCATGGTCATCACTGTTCTCGCTCTAATTTTCTTATTTGTTATTGTTGGCGTCATCATCGGCTGTCAGCCAAATTAAAACAAATAGAATAGAAAAACTTCACGAAAGAGGATTTTCAATGTCGTCCGCAATTATGGACTACTTTCAGTTGGTGCCTCTTCTCTTGTAAGGTCAAGAACTTCGCCTGCATAGACATTGAGAAAGTATCGAGAATTATCCCTTATTATTAATTTCAGACCTTTAGACTTAATTGATTGAGCATAAATCAGAGATCCTGATCGTGTCCGAACCTCAAACCCATCAACTTCCATTTCCTTTACCTCTTTAAACTTTACTGCCCTAACTTTATTTAATGGCACCTTAGTTTTACCAAAAGCGACTTGCTTAATCGTTAACTCAGCGCCTCCAATCATTTCTTCTAATTGACCTTCGATAAAATCACCATCAAAAAACAAAACTCCTTCAGGTCGAGCATTAAGCATTCCGCTCTCTAATGTCCCACCAACAAAATCAATAGCTGCAATCGCAGCACGAGGAATCAACATTGAAGAAAAATCATTCCTGAGAGTTATCATCTTGGAATCGATATTAGTAATCTTTCCAATTAACAATGACCCTCCAATCAACCAAACTCTTCGATTAAGCGCTACCGCCTTAGTCTCAATTTTAGGACGCGTCTCAGTATCTGGTAATTTCTGAACTTTCTTTATATTAACTGATATGAAATCATCAAAATCGAAATTCGTAACATTTTCCTTAGAATTTGTAACAGATACAAAAGAGTTACTCTTTGTGTTTCCAAAAGATAAAATTCCTAACAATTCCTCTCCACTAGCTGCTGTCACTTTACCTTCAATCCCTTTAAATCCTTCAACAATATAAGCACCACCATCTGCCTCGTGACCTCTAATTGATGGAGCCTTAGCTGCCTCATAATGAGTTCTGACCTGAGATTCCGTTAGTGCTGTTCCATAAATCGCGACTTCATCCATTTTGCCGTTAAATTTTCGTCGACCACCCCATGATCCTATCTGAGCAACATTGAAGACCGCAACAGGTGAAGCCGAATGATTACCTGACTGGACTTTCTTTCCATTGATATAAATGAAGCCAGCACCATTATTTAAAGAATCGTAAGTTGAAACTAAATGTACCCAATTACCTATACTAAGGGCACCTTTTTGAGAAACTATAGCATTAGGACCTCCACCAGCAATTGCCTGTTCAACACTCAAGTTTAATTGCACATTAAGATGATGGTTACCTGCTCCAAAACTATTAGTAGAAAATATGGATGTTAAATAGTTCGAATCCTTTAATGCCCTCCAGTTAAGCTCTTCTATTTTTATCCAAGCCTCTATAGAACTCTGTTTAAATTCTCCGAGGCTCGGAACCTTAATAAACGCATTGACTCCATCAAAATCTATAGCTGCCTCCAAATTTCCATGAGCACTCTCAACTCCAAATACTACAGCCCCCTCACATTGCCCGTGATTGCCATTTCCAGATAAATCTTTAGCCGTTCCATCATCAAATCCCCAATACGCAATTGGATTATCAGCCATCACCGTTCGAGAATAGACCGGTGATCCGGCCATTAGTTGAAACATTAAAAAAATGTTTACCGTAATGAGAGTTAATACACTCAACGTAATACGGAACTTCATTATTTTTGTCGGAGTTATCTAAATCTAACTATTTATGTGAATCTAACATGTTACTAATTTTATAACAACTAATTCAATCTTATTTCACAAAAAAAGGCGGTATCACCAGTACAGGTGATACCGCCTTTTAAGGTTTAATTGTTATTTATTCTACTGATTCTCCTCGATTCTGAAAAAGAGTTTACTGACTCCCTCGAGAGGATTCTCTAAGCCCGGCTCACCTATCGGAGGATAGACCGTAGTCTCACCACCGGACTCAATGGAATCATCAATGTCCGCATCAAACTCCTCGAGTGTCTCAGAAAAATACAATGCGTAGGTCCTGTTCGGCTTCGAGTTCCACTCGAAGCGAAAACTATCATCCTCC
>Ga0114999_10004071_pt1 | contig 17897 bp, 16 predicted proteins | sample ArcticOcean_MG_C_3_FD_89820 | JGI IMG/M metagenome (GOLD analysis project Ga0114999, IMG submission 89820) | Marine microbial communities from western Arctic Ocean - ArcticOcean_MG_CB8_126 | ecosystem: Environmental > Aquatic > Marine > Oceanic | place: Arctic Ocean: Canada Basin | collected...
AAAACTATGAAAAAGATATTAATGGTATTGTAACTGGACTTAAATTTCCAGATGATGTAAATACATTATATCTTGCAACTGGTAAGGATCTAAACGTTTCAGATGTTGGTGAGATTAATACTGAAGTATTAACAGATTCTGAAGTAGCTTGTATTAGTTATGCATCTACAGGCAAATACAAAAGAGCAATCTGGAGTGTTATGTCTAGTTGGGATGATACAGATAACTTAGAAGCTAAGTTTAATGAACAAGTTAAAAAAGGTTATCCTAAAAACTACAAGAAGAAATCTGAATTAGAATCACATGTTGAAGAAATTCTTACGGGGAAAACATATGAAGCTAATGAAGTTCCCTTCTAAATGAAAGCAAAAGAAATTGTTTTACGTTGGGTAGAAACTCAATTTAAAAGAAAAAGAGTCTTCTATAGTTTTGATTTTGAAAATGAAATTGTAAATTATGGAAGACTTGCTCATCAAAAAGTGCATACCCCAAGTACTTATTCTAGAACATTTAGAGATATACGTTCTAGTGATGTATTAAGCAGAAGAGGAATACAACTAATACCAGTTAAACATGGTGAAAGTAAGAGTAAAGGATGGAAAATAGAAAAGCTATAATAGAAATAGTAGAAGGAAGTATTTCAAATAGAAATATAACAATACCTCTAGAAGACTATAAATCTATAGTAGAGAAAAATGCATGGAAAAAAGAAATGTATCGTTCTTATTATTCCTTTGACGAAACCTTCCATGAACATGTTATCAACAATAAATCTGTAAAAGGATTTAATGGACTTGTTTATTTAGATGATATAGTTATAGATATAGATAAAGGAGATATAGCCGATAGTAGTTTTCAAGGTTATCTTTTAGATTGTATATCACAATTATTAGATAAAGGAATAATGGCTGATGACATAAATGTTTGGTTTAGTGGTAGTGGATATCATATTATAATAAGAAATGTCTTTGGATTGCAACCAAGTAAAGAATTACATACAAAATTAAAATATACAATGAAAAAACATTTTGATTTTGGTGATTCAATTTACGATAAGACAAGGATTATACGATCAGAATGGTCTTCTAATAAAAAGACTGGACTATATAAAGTATATATTCCTATTGGTTTATTACAAGATATAAACTACAATGAAGTAAAAAGAATTGCATCTAGTAAATCAAATTATATGAAGTTTCAAAAGAAATATCCAGGATTTTGGGATAATCTATTTAAAGAACAACAACAATTTGATCCATATTTGCAATCAATGGTAATAGCATCACCTACTATTATAACACCTAGTGAAAATAGTAATAAAGGTGATGTAAGTACAGTTGTATCTTGTATGCAACATGTATTTAACGAAGGTCCAATTAAAGGATCTAGAAATATGAAACTAATGAGAATGGTAAGTTCTTATAAAAGAGCTGGTGTACCTTTCCTTGTAACATTAAATGGAATGTTTACATGGGCAAATAGCACCTTACCAGACGATGAAATTGAAAGATCAGTTACTAATGTTTATGAAGGTAACTATTCTTACAGTTGTAATGACCATATTATGTCAGAATATTGTGATCCAAAATGTATATACTTTAAACGTAAAGATTATACATTAGAAATTAACAGTATTGACAAATTAGAATCAAACTTAAGAACTTATATTAAAGAAGACTTAAGTCAACGTTCTATTGATATGGCTGATATATTTAAAGTACCAAAGTATCGATTAAAACCAGGTGAACTAGTTGTGTTTTCAGGTGATACAGGTATGGGGAAATCAGCGTTTATTCAATATTTAGTTACAAAGGCAATGAAAGACTGCCTGTATCTATCTTTGGAAATGAAAGAAGAATTAACTTTTAGAAGGTTTGCTCAAATGGCAATAGGAAAAAGTCAAGAATGGATTGATAAGGAATATTCAACTAATCCAGACTTCACATTAACAGATAAATTAAAACATATCAAAATATTGACTATAGCACCAAGAATAGATGCAGTAAAGAAAATTGTTGCAGAATATAATCCAAACGTATTAGTATTAGATACTACAGATGAAATACAAGTTGAATTTAATAGAGGAGAAATAGAAAAGCAAAATATTATTATTGATGGCTTAAAGCAAATTGCTCAAAGAAATAATATAATAATTATTGCTATATCTCATTTAAATAAGATAAGTGCAGCATCAAATGTAATAACTCTTCATTCATTGAAGGGATCATCTAATCTAGTACAAAAAGCTGATAAAGTATTAGTTATTAAAGGTGAAAGAAACGAGAAAGTTAGAACTATTACATCTGAAAAATCAAGAGATGAAGATAGATTCGAAATGACTTGCTTCTTTGAGACTAATGACTTTACTTTTAAGATATTAAAATAAAAGAAAGGTGAGTACAATATGTTTGAATTAATAAATAATACCAACGAAGATGTATGGATATTAGGTTTTAGGATATGGATATTTAAATTCCTAGTATCTTATACAAACCTAACAGGTCATAGTTTTTCATTTTCATTCTTTATAGGAATCTTTAAATTAGTGTTTCAATTTGGAACAGTAGGTTTAAAGTTTGATAAAGTGAACTTAGGTACATGGTATGACTCATAGAAATAAAATACGTGGTAACAATCTTGAAAGAGAATGTGTTAATATCGCTAAAGAGGAAGGGCTCTCTGCAAAGAGGGCCTATGCCTCAAATGGTTTAGCACTAGGAAAATCTGAACAAGTTGATTGTTTGGTAGAAGGATATGCAATTCAAGCTAAAATGAAAAAGAAGATTGCACAATGGTTATATCCTAAATACCATGCAGACGATGTAGATATCGTAGTAACACGTATGGATCGCAAGGAAGCATTAGCTATAATACCATATATAGAATGGATAAGATTAATTAAAATAGAAAAGGAGATGAAAGAATGAGTAATCAAACATTACAAGTAACAATGGAACAATGGGAAATTTTAGAGGAATCATTATCAGAATATGGAATCTTTGCAAATGACGCAGATAATCATTATGCAAACGTAGCATCTAATCTAGTTTTACAAGATTTCCATAATCAAATAAGTAAAAATAGAGGAGACAAAAATGGTAAAGATAAATCTTGAAGCAAAAGAAGTAGAATTAATTGTATCTATAGCTCAGAAGATTATAATAGAGATGGATAAACCAGATCCTCAAGAGATCATAGATATGAAAGCAGATAAAGATAAAGATTATGCTATGGATAACATGATTAGAGAATCAGAAGATCAACATGATATGACTGGACGTCCAGGGCCAGGAAATTGTGAGTGTCATGATGGTTAAAAAGAAAACAGAAAATCGTTTAGATTTCTATAACCCAGCAGAATTAATGATTGTTAAAGCAGCTCTATTAAATTATAGAAAAGCACCTTTCGTTGGAGAAACAGAGAAAGAAATGATTGAAGAAATATTAATGAGAATTAATAAAGATAATTAAACAATTATTCCCTTTCTTAAAGCAGATTATGAGGATCTGAGTGGTTAAGTCCACGCTTGTCATCTGTTAATTAATAGGTTTATTTAATAAATGTTTAATAAACGATTGATTGCAAATACTGTTTGGTTGGCGTCAAACATTATTACTTCAATGAAAGGGAATAATAAATTAAAAAGGAGAAATTATGGAATGTACAATATGTATTAATGGAGTTCCAGCATCAGAACCAATAGAAACTGATACTAAAGGTCTTTACATAGCATTATGCACAGGATGTAAAGATTGGGGAGAATTTATAGATGAAGATTACGAAGAAGAAGAAGAAAAATAATAATTATGGCAAGTATACCTACTAATATCTGAGCTATGTTATCGTAAAGCATAGTTCAGGTTGCCTATGAAAGGAGATATAAGTAATGGAATTTTTATGTTCTAGTTGCGGGGCTTGTTGTAGAGCCGCTGGTAAAATGGATGGAGCTAAATATGGTTTACCAATAAAAGAGGATGGGAGTTGTGCTAATTTAATAGGCAATTTATGTTCTATATATGATAAAAGACCTAATATTTGTAGAATAGACGTAATGACTCATAAAAAAGAATTTCAAAGCAGAAAAAGTTATTATATTGAGGCAACTAAAGCTTGCCACAATTTAATAGACAACGAGGGATTAGATAATAGTTATAAAATAGACATTAAAAAATACGATTAAATAAGGTAATAAAAAAATTTTTAATAAGAATGTTCAACAAAAAACAACGGCGTACGTGTAGGGCTAATTATGACCCTTATAGGTCGTCTTCTGTAAGAACATCATCAGTATCATCTTCCTCTTTATCAGGTCTATTACCTAATCTACCAAGAGCGTGTATAGGAAGACCCAATCCAAACTCGAAGGCCATCTCTGGAGTCTCTATTACTTTAAGTCCATCTCTTACAACCCTACCAAATGGAAATGCTGTAGCTGCAGTATACTTGACAAATGAATCCCAGTCATTATTAATAATACTTGTTATAGGTTGTAATACAAATCTTCCTATAGGAGGTGTTACAATACTTAATGGTGATAGTAGTGGATGACCATATTGATTGTAGAAGGCTCTTTCTTTTTCCTCTTGACTACCATACATTAAATGAGAGAAATCTACCATCCAACTCATTGGAGGCGATAATGCGTATTCAAAGATACTTGCTGCAAATACAGTACTAAGAGCAGAAACCATTAAATCTGCACTTAATTGTCTTTCAAATTTTTTGTTAGCATCAAAATCTCCATAACCTTCTGTAATCATACGATCTGATATAATGTTAGCTCTTCTTCGAATACTATTCCAACTATAAGGATGGAAACGTGTCATTACTTTACCCATATTACTGTTAGAAAAATTAGGTCTATTAGTAGCATGATAAATAAATTGCGAAGCTTCGATACCTTTTTGTGCAAACTCTAATAAGAATTGCTCAGAAACTTCTACACGACCTCTACTATCTGTAAATAAATCTCTACCCTTAAGGTAATGTGAAATAGCAGTCTTTAAACGTAAATGTCTTTCAGTTGTTCTCATAAAATAAGCACCTTTGTCTAACATAAACTTACTAATACCAAACTCTTTAGATGCTTCACCAAAGGTTAAGTGTTTATTTACAAGTTCGTTACGTTTTTCTTTATTAGTTTTATTTATTTCTTTATTTTTTGTATAGACAGGTAATTGTTTAAATCCTTCAACAATCTTAGGACCAATAACATTTACAAAACCTTGCCAATCAGTTTTATTACTAGGTTGCATCATTACTAATTCTTTTAATATGTTAGCTTCCAAGAAACCAAAACTTTCCATATAACTATGTACATCATTCATATCTTCAATAGGTTCATCTGTAAATTTTTGTTTCTCATTATCATACTTTTTATATGTTTTTCCTTTAAATATTTCATTAACTAGATATTCTTCCTGAAAAGATTTCAGATAAAAATTAAATCCTACATCAGAAATTAAATTAGTAGTACCACCATACATGTTAGCAAGAGCTGATTTAGGGTGAGAAAGTAAAGCCATCATTTCAAACTTACCTTCCATATCTGCAAACCAAGACAGTTTATCTACCATAGCTTTATGTCTCGCAGTAGGATCTTTAGGTAAACTTTTAAAAATTTGTATTCTACCATCTGTTAAGTGTCCTAAAGCTTTATTAATTCTTGACTCTGCACGTAACATTACATTTCCTACAGCTTCATCACTATAGAAATTTCTAAATGATTTTCTTATATTGGTAATATCTATATTATCAGTATTAGCTTCTTTTGTACCAGTCTTATAAATAAAATCATTTCTATATTCAATAGTTTTTGCTCTAATCATTCCTACAGAGCTTTGTGATGGATCATATTGAACAGTTTTTCCAGATTGTAGTTGAATTATATTTTCTGCATAATCTATATGGGCAATTTTATTTCTTTTAATAAGTGTCCCATTTCTTAATCTGTACTCACCATATAATTCTTTTAGCATTCGAGATTTTTTATTAGTCTTTTCTGTTTTAAACTTATTATTTAAATTAAATCTTAACTGTTTTTTTACTTCAACAGTTGCTTTTGAAGTATTTATTTTATCCAATTTGGTCTTGAGTATATCAGCAGTTTCATTGAAACGATACTTTTTGTAAAGCTTTTTTTCCATATTATTAATTTCGTTTTGTGAAGGCCTAGTATACATTCTAATGTCATTAATAAGCTTTGCATCTACAACATCATATTTTGGATTTTCTTTCATAAAGTGTAAACTATATCCAGAGTCGGCATATTCCATTAACATAGTCATATCCTTGGAAGTAACACCATTCAATTCTAAGCTTCTTGTACTAGGCATATTCATATATCCTTTAGTGATATCTATTATTTTATGCAACCATCTTCTTCCAACATCAGGATCAATTCTTTTATTACCAGGGAGTGTGTTATACTTAAAGTTTCTAATATGTAATCTAGATATTAATGCAGCACGTTGACTTGTCACTCCCAATGAAGCTGTTTTTAAGTATCTTCTATAAGCTTCTAACGACGTATCATATCCTTCTACAGGGACTGGTGCTCTTTTTCTAGTTGGTGCTATCTTTCCTACTCCTGGAGACGAAAGTGCACCTCTTCTTGTAGATAATCGAGAAACTCTATCAAAAGCAACTTGATCGTAAAAAACATTATTATATTGTTCTGGATTATTTACAAGTTTATTTACCATATTATCGTATAATCTTTTAGCAGCTTGTTCTATTGTCAGATATCCTTGTTCTACTGATCTAGAAATCTCGGAACTTTCTTGCATTAATTGACTTTCTGTTAGTCCAAGTTTGCTATCATATCTACCTACTACTTCACCTCTTTTAAATGCTTCAATATCTATTTCATTAAATTCTGTATAGTACTCTCGTGTTTTAATGTTCTGAAGCTTACCAAAGAAACGTAAAGTCTCTCTAGGTATATGTTCATTTTGTATAAATTTTATATGCTCTTTAGTATTAGGGTGTGCTAATGGGTGATATTTAGTACTAAATCTTACACCATCTACATCTTCTTGTCCAATAAAACCAATTTCAGTGTCTGCTACTTTAGATAAGTTTGTTTCTCTAATAAATGTTTGTAATTCTTCATATTTAGTTACATTCATTTTTGTATCCGATTGAGTTCTTTTTAATTTAGCATAGTCTAAACCAACGCTACCATCTTTTAATATTGTACCAAAAGTTTCTGTTGCCATATCTAAGATATCTAATTGAAATTCAGCCCAAGTTAAATCTTCAGCGTGAAAATGCTTTCTAACAACCTCTTTTCCTTGTGCTAATCTTCTATCATTTAAGTTTACACTTTCTATAAACATTAATCTATCTGGTTGAATAACTCCATGTTTATCCATAAACATTTCAGACATAGCTTGATGCATATATTGAGGTGACTCTGTTGAAATTCTATCCTTAGCAGAAACATTGTAAAATTTATTAAAATCAAATACACCGCCACGGAAATTACCTTGAACTAACTGCTTTCCACTTAACATAGTTTTTAGAACTACATGATTACTAGTAAATAAAACATTGTATGCATCTGTCATAATCTTAGTTTGTATATCTTTAATATGTTCTACCATATCTCTAGGAGTATAATCAAATTTCTTATCAGTACCTCTTTCAACAATTCTAATTTTGAAATCAGAATCTATATCATTTAAAAGCTTTCTATACTTCAATATATTCTTTCTTAAATTAGCTATAGACCGATCTGCTTCTTTAGGTCTAGGTCCTTCTTCTCTAACTGCTTCATTACCTTTTAATCCCATTTGTCTTTCAAAGGCTGCTAAAGATTCTACTACTGGTTGTATTTTTTTATAGTCCTTATAATTTTCTGCTCTTATATAATCCAACCTAGCATTAAACTCTTCTTCTAGTGCTGCAAATAAAGTAATACCAGCTGTGTGTGATCTACCAATAGATGTTGCAATACTAGAAGAAGTACCAGTAGGATATCTTATACCCACTTCCGTAAAAATACCATCTTTAACAACTTGAGCAGTACCTAGGGTGTATACTTTTTCCACTTTTTCTAGTATCTTACTTACTTCTGATGGAAATAGTAAGTCTGTATCAAATTCAGGTGGCATTAATTTTGAACCATGTTCTTTTTCTAATACACTAATTTCTTTTATTAGTTTTCTATGTATAGTTTTTCTAGCACCCCACTCTTTCCATCCATCTAAATAACGATTCTCTAATATGTTACTAAATATTCTTAAGTGATTGTAATCTACTTCTTCTATACCTTGCTTAGATACAACATCTAATTTTTCAAATGCTTTTAAGTAGATACCAGTAAGATCCATTACGTGTGATGTCTGTCCATGCTTAACCATTCTCGTAACAATATCACCCATTCTATCTAGTTCATGAGTAAGAGCCTCGGGTGTCATTTTATACTTACTTATTATCTTTTCTTTTGATTTTATTTGAGAAGCAATTTCTTTTTTAAAGTTAGCTGCACTACCTAATGCTTCCCAATCTAGTAAATCTGTAGCAAATTTTCCACTAAATTTAATATCAACATCTACTAAAGTACCAGGGCCATCTTTATCACTAAAAGGTTTTGGTTTTTCAAGTGTTGTTATAGAAAACAATCTTTTAGATCTGCTTTTTCCAGTACCGCCTTGTAATGTTGAAAGTATTTTTTCTTCAAATGCATAAATATCTCTTTTTACTTCTCGAGATATAGCTGCATTACGCATCATATTGTTTTGACCCTTAGGTTGAAAGTTTCTAGCTTCATACTCATACCTACCTAACTTTTCTCTTAACTTATAGTATTCTCCAGCATCATCATCGCTCCACTTATTTTCACGTTGTTCTCCTCTAGCCTTTATTCCATTCTTCCATTTTACTAAATTTTCTAACCTATCTTTCACACTAATCCATTGTTTTTTTCTTTTTTCAAATGCAGCTCTTTGTATTTCAGGCATAGTATTATAGTTAAGCTCCATAAATGGACTAGCTTCATGCCAGTATTCAAATAGCTTCTCAACCTCTCTATTAATAAGGTCTTTATGACTTTTTGGTATTGTACCTTTACTTTGTTTAATTGTTTTCTTAGCATAAAAATCTGTTAATGCTTGCTTTAAATACTTCTTACTCATTAGAACTGTTTCTGGATAAGTCATTTGATTAGGATCATTTTTTGAATTAGCTCCAAACTTTTTTAATTTAGCATTAGCTTGACCACTAAACATAAATTTTTGTTGTTGTGCTGTATGTATAAGTTGGTGTACAAAACTATCTAACACATTTCTTTTCATACCATAGTGGTCTTCTAATGCTTCAGCTATAGTTTTTTCTTTAGTTACGTTATCACCTAGAACTTTATGTGGTTCATCAAAAAACTTATAGGTTTCTTCTACAGCCTTTACTACTCTTATTGTAGCCATTTTATTATACAAAAAATGAGGATGATCTTTTATGGCTTCTTCTTCTGATTTTATTAAAGTTTTAGGATTAAAAAATAAATTTTTAAAGTAACTATCATTTTCTATTCCAAATGCTCTAGCGTAAGGATCTTTTGCCAACGCTTCATTAAGCATTGCTACTATTTGAAACACATTGTCTTTTTCTAACCCAACCAATGGATCTATAGTTAAGTTTAAATTTTTTGTATATGATGCTATTTTACTTGCCATAGTGTCTAAATCTCCATGTAAGTCAAGCATTTCTTCTGAAATTTGCTCGTAAGTAGGTCCTTTTTTCTTTAATCTAGCTTTAATAGTAGCATTATGAAAGTCATTAAATTTTCTTACAGTAGCATTGTCTAATGGTATATCATAAGAATTAGTAAAATGTTTTCTTACTTTTTTCATAACTGCATGAGCATCTTCTAATTTTGTAGTTTCTGCAGCGTCGATATATCTATTACCAATAGCAGCATTCATTCTAGCTATTTCTTGCCATATTTCAAGCTTTTGATTTTGAGATAAATCTTTTCTAGACTGTAAGTGTAAATCTGTTATTTGTTTTATTTGTGTAAACCCATTAAATATAATACCAATAGAATCTTTACCGTAAGTAGCAGAGTCTGCAGCCTTTAACTTATTACTAAAAGAAAGTATTCCATAAGGATCACTACCAGCTAATTCCATATCAACTACGCCTCTAATAAATTTATCGTCTTTCAATTCATAATCTTCAACAGGGTTTTTCCAATCTTTTGCAAACTCATATTGAACGTGATCTTGTCTATAACCTTTTTTTATTCCTTCAGGCATACCCCATGACAAGTGAGCAGAATCAATGTCTTTGTCAGCACCACCCATCATATTATCGTTACGAGAATTTGTAATTAATGAAAAACCTTTACCACCTTTTCCACCAGCAAATCCAACAAATTTTAATGCTCTCATATTTCCAGCTGTCATAACAGGTGAACGATTTATAATAGCATATTGAGAATCCCTCCATGCATTCAATTGTTCTGCTGACATATCTGCAACTCTTGTATTACTCATATTTAAACTTAATACGTCTTTCATGGTCATCCACCATGTATCCAATCTTATGTTCTTACCAGTGTCAGGATCCTTTACTTTCATTTGTTTAGCACCAGACCATAGCATAAACTCATCATCTGCTAATCCTTTTTCAGCACTACTATATTTTTGTTTTCTTAAAGAGTATTTCCAATCGTAAGGTCCTAAAATTACTGCATAACTATTACTTACTTTTGGTCTTATGATACGTGACATTATATAATTTCTTAAAGTTTTTTGTACAAACTCTGCAGTACCTCTAGATTGTAAAGCAGCACAAGACCAATTAGCATCTGCTAAATGTTGCCCAACATGTCGTTCTGTTACTCTTTTAAACTCGCTTTGTTCTGAATCTAAGAATTGACCATGCTTGTTTTCAAAATATAAATGCTTTAATATGCTTCTAAATGCTTCACTTTTAGTTCTTGTAGTCATAATTTTATCAATGGTAGCAATATCAATTTGATCTATATCTAATCCTTCTAAATCTCTACCACCTTTAAGCTTTTTACCTTTATGCTTTTTTTGACCTAATCTTTTAATAGCTTCTTTAGTTACTTTAATATCTCCCTTTATACCAGAATCCATCAACTCTACCCAACTATCATGAAACTTTCTACCAATGTCTGTTGATGGATCAAACTGAACACTATTTGCATTTAAAAACATTTGTTGCATAATATTTAATTTACCAGTAACGTTTATTTTTTCACGAACATCTATGTTCCAATTAAAATCTTTTGTCTGAACTTTAAACTTATTAGGAGCGTCGGGGTATATACCTTCTTGATCTATAGTTTTTTTACTAGCATCATACATTTCAGCATTTAAGAGATTTGTTTCTAAGCCGTATTTGTGTTTAGCAGCAGAAGTATACATCATAAATTGAAGATTTTCTTTAGTCATGTATTTCATATCAGCTTTATCGGCTCTTGCGTAAGCAAACTTACCTATAATTAAACTTCTATTCCCTGCGTCGTTTCTCGCCCCTTCAGACGTCTTTAAAGGCTTAGAATATAAGGTACCCTTAGACATACCAGAAGAAGCATCATTACCCATATACCTAACTAACTTATCAAATATTGTAGCATTTAATATTATAGTACCATCAGTTTCTGATGCACGAATTCCAGAGTTTAAGTCTTCTAATAGAATACCATTCATGTCATTATCAGGTAAACCTAATCTAGTACCATCTAAGAATGGTATTTCAGCTTTGTCTATTTGATTTAAATACTTTTGAAACTTAGCAGGACTTTGATAGTCACCAGTACGTTCAGCTTGTAAGTACTTAGCAATGTATTTTTTAAATGTTGTTATTCTACTAGGATCTAATTGTTTATTATTTTCTATTATACCCATATCACGCATTCTATATATCATCGTAGCAACTGTATTAACTTTTGTTTTTAAATTAGCAGTACCCTTAACGCTATTTTTATACCAATCTTTACCTACATCTGTTTTTATAGCTTCCCTAACAATAGTATTATAAACATCTGCTATGTTTGCGTCAGTCCAATGTCCTTTTTTACCTTCAGGAGACCATGGGAAACTTCTAATTTCAACTCTACCAGTATCAGCTATAGCTCCATATATAAATTCTCTATTTGCATTTAAGTCATTTTCAAAAGCATACCAATCTTTTTCGGATACATACGGCTCAACAACAGGTTTTCCTTTTATATAGGTAGTTTTTCTAGCAAAAGGTGATACATACACGGGTTTCCCACCTTGAGTAACAACCATATAGCTTATGCTTTTAGCTCCCATATTAGTAAATCCTTTAAAATCATCTCTTCTACCTGAAGTTAATTTTCCTAAAGTATTACCTTTAGGATCAACAGGTGGAATTATTCTAGCATTACCTAGTTTTTTTTCATCACCTTTTTTTATAGGATCGGTAAAATCTATAACAAAATCATTTATAACAGGTCTGTAATTATCAAACCTAAGACCTACTCTTCTAGCTTCCTTTATATCATTTGGGGTAAATTTAGTTAAAGGATATTTTCTTTTTACAGAAGCTACAAATTTATCTATATCTATATGTTTAACGCCTCTACTATCTTTAAAGAAACTTTTCTTCTTTACACGATTGAATGTTCCAATTATATCTCGAAAGAAAGTTTCTTGTGTTATGTCGTAGCCTACTGTATCTGCAACACGCTTTGATAGTTCAGTTAAACTATGTACAGGAAAGTCAACTTCATTACCTGGGGTTAAGTTATGCTTAAAACTATTTTCTCCTGTTAAGATAGTTAAATCTATGTTTTGAGAAGGTTTATAAGGAAGTATGTCTATATTAGGCGTATAGTCATCATGAGTAATTTTTTCTTTTAAAGCTACTAATGACTGTAATAAACCAAGTTTACCTTCTTCTTTACTCTTACCTTTTAATGCAAGTTTGATTTCTTCTTGAGTAATCTTACCACTTTTTTCTAATTTTTTAACCATTTTTAAAATTTGCAAACCCATTTCATCGCTAATAATTTCTTTACTAGTTAATTGCTGTTGTCTTATAGCTTCAAAGTGATTAACCCAGTATAGTTGATAGTCTTTAGATTCAGATGTAAAGAACTCCTCTCTTTTTAATATTTCTACTTGTTCTTTTACAGACTTAGTTCTATCAAAACGATTTGCATGAAGATTTATATCTTTAGTAGCTCTACTTTGCCACGAAGGTCTAGCATTAACACTGAAAAATACACCCATTAATGTTTCATATATTTGCTCTTCTACGGGGTAGTCGTTCATAGAAGATACAATACCACCGTATCCAGCACCAGCTGTCCCTCTTACCATAGTATTTATAAACTCAGTAGCTTCTGCTGTATTTTTAGTAGCTAAAGTACTAGCTGTTTTTCTTATAATATTCTCACCTACTTTTACTAGTGCAGGATTAGTAGATGTCATTAGTTTAGATATGTTTCCATATTGACCTATAGTACCAAAGATACCTCCAGCTATACCCCCATGCATACCAGCCATAGCCATATCTTTAACACCTTCCCAAGACATACCACCTTCATTTCTAGCTGCTAATGGATGTTGAGAAAAAGCCATTAGTAATCCAACGTGACCAGCTTCATGTAGTATTCTTGATACTCCTTCTTTACTAAATTGACCTAATAATAATCCACTAGTTATAGCATTTAAAGCAACACCTTTATTTTTTCCAAGTGCTGCAATACCTTGCATTTGTACTATCTCTGCTAATTTCCCTGGTATAGATTTTAAATCATATATAGCTCTATTAGCTACAGGGTCTAACATAACAGGCTGATTAGAACGAAATGGTTTTAATAGAGTAGTATCTGCTAGTCTTCCTATAGATCTTTGCAACCTATCACTACTAGATGCATACCTATTCGACTTTGCTACTAATTTATTACCCAGATTAACTAAAGATTTACTTGATTCTGCAGCACCACGGCTTACTAGTGCCTTACCAACAGTAGCTGTTGCACTTGTTAACATTCTAGCTCCACCCATCATAATACCTGGTGCTAAACCTAATAAGTGAGTAACATTATTTACTATTTTTTCCATAGGAGTATCAGGCTTGTCAGCAATTCCAAACGTAGTAAAGCCTTCAATAAGACCAGAGACTGCTTGTTTAATAATACCGTCTGTTGCATCTGAATTATCTATAGGTATACCAAGTTCAGAAAGTTTCGTTTCTAAAAATCCTATAGAGTCTTGATCTAGAAAAAGTGCATTTGAATCGTAATAGTTTTTTAAAATATTACCATATGTAACTTCATTTAAACGTCCAGAAGCTAAACGTTCGTTTAGTCTTGTAATATAAGGGTTTAACATTATATATTATTTTTCTAAGGTATCTCTTAATTGATATAACTGATTCAGTCTACTATTATAATAGTCTACATCATCATCAAAACTTTGACGTGCTGAAAACGTTGCAAGACTTTCTGCTGTTTCTATACCAGTACTAATTAAATCAATAGCTTGATTTACCGAAGGTGCATCTGGATTCATTGTTTTTACCTGTAATACGTCAGCTAATCCTACATTTAATAAATTGTATTGAGTTTCAAATGCTAGTTTTGAAGTATCAGCACGTCCTCTATCTTTTGTTAAGAACCTTTTAGCTGTTTCAAGACTAAATCCTTGGTTTTCACTTGGATCAAATTTCTCTCCTAAAAAATTTACTTGTCCTAAAGCTACCATAGAATCATAACCTGCTCTTTCTAAATCTTGTTCAGTCTTATATTCAATTTCTCTCATTGATTGCTCACCACGTAATGCTTGCAAATTCAAATTAGATATAGCTCTTAACGCTTCCATATTGTAATTATTCTCATGTCCCATTGTAGCTAGAGTTACATCGTCTGCATGCTTTTCTCCCAATAAGAATGATTGTAAGCCTGCTGTAACACTAGCTTGCTCTTGCAACAACTCTTTTTCTGCCGATGTTTCCATGTCTAACTTTTCTTCAAAGCTAGGTTCCTTAACTTGTTTCATTAATCCTGATACGCTAGACGTAGCACGTGATAACGAATCTAAAAATGCTTCACTGTAACTTGCCATTATACTGTTCCTCCTAACCCAGATGGGCTTGTATTAAAGTTAGCACCCATACTTGGTATTGAATACCCTCTTTGTGATGCTGTTTGTTCTAAATTTAATAATCCTACTTGTACTCCTCTTAAATCACTTTCAAAACCTTGTGTTAATGAAGACATTTGTTGTTCAGCTCCTAGTCTTTGACCAGATAATTGAGTTTTGAAAGAAGAATCTAATCTATTACTTTGTTCTTGTGCACCACCACCATAAGACAGTCCAGTACTACCCACCAAAGAGTCCATAGCACTTCGTTCACCTTGATAACCTTGTATAGCTCCTTGTTGTCTTATACTAAACTCTTGTCTTCCAAAGCCCGCTCTATCTTTATAATCCTGTCTTAAACCGCCAATACTACTAATTAAAGATTTTTGTGCATTTATAGCATGTACTCTTTCTCTAGCTCTACGTCTTCTTTCTTCTCGTCTTCTTTTATTCATACCTATCTTACCTAAGATAGCACCTCCTACTGCAAAACCTATACTAATTGGATCCATAATTATTCCTCCTCATTCATTTTTTTAGCAATTATAGTTTGACTAAAAGGTTTAATTGTTAAGTCTGGACTAATAGAATTTAACCAAAATAAACCACCAAAGCTAGGAGCAATTGCTTTAGATGCTTCTCTTTTTGCTTTATCATGTTTGCTAATTTTTTCTGGTACGCCATATAGTTCACCAGGTTGACCTGTTCCTTTTAATGAAGGATCTTGTGGTACTCCTGTTTCTTCTTCTTGCATATCGTCAAGTAACATTTGACTAGGTTCATCTGGTGTTCCAAATAACTCACCAGGCTGACCTGTACCTTCTAGCATTGGGTCAGTGTTAGTTCTAAGTGAATCTGATTGTGCTACTGTATTCTTATTGTTAGCCATTTTTTTTCTCCTTTAATAACTCTATTGCTTCTACAAAATCTTTTACCCTTACAGGTGTTTGTTCCTTCCACGTAGACGGTTCTTCGTCTGGTGGATTCTTATATAATAATTCTTTTATAGCATCATCATAATACTTACACTTTAATAAATGCCAAGTAGCTGGAAACTTACGATGCCAACTAGTACCAAGTTGATAATTAACAGAAACTAAAGCTATCTTAAAATCTTCATCATCTAATTCTAGTAATCTCATTTGCTTACTAGCACTATCTAATGCTGTCTTTACATCCTTCTCAAACCACTCATCTATAACATTTTTTGGTACTAAAGACTTTACTGGATACTTTTCTTTTTCTTCCTTTGATAATAAATGTCCAATACCACAAGTCTGTTTACCTACTACATCTAGATAAACACTTTGTTTATATCCCTCTCTTAGTTTTAAATGTTCAAAAAGCTTATCCATAAACTTATTAGAACTTCTAAATCTATCTGGTATTAAGTTCCACATTGATCTAACCAGCTCCACCACCACCACCAGAATTGTTTTTTTGTTCTCTTTTCTTTTTCCAAAATTCTAATAGACCACCATCTCCTTTAATTTCCGCATCTTTATCTTTAGCTTTATTCCACCACTTTCCTAAATACCAACTGTTATCTTCGGTGGTAGATGACCCTTGAACTGGACCTACAAATCCTTCTCCTGGTAGATGAGGACCAACAAACTCTGGATAGTTTTTAACAGAAGTACTTGGTTTCGTTGCACCATCTCCAGATGGGTTGTCATTAACTCCCTCTAAATACATAGATACTATAGTTTTATGACTTAAGCCATCATCTTTTTGAGTTTTATACAAAGCTTTAGCTTCACCCTTACCAGTTTCACGCCAAGCCTTTCTTGCCTCTTTTCTGCTTTTCCCCGAAGCCATCTCATTAGTCATATGATTTTTTCTTACTTTAGAACGATAACTAAAACCTTTCATACCTTCATTTATAGAAGATACAGTACTACCAATTTGAAGACCCATTTCTGCCCCTGAAGCCATTGCAGTAATATTATCTAAGTTACGTATAGTCCTACTATCTTCTATACGTTTATTCATTTTTCTTTCTTCTTCTGCTGTGTTTGCATCAAATTGTGCCATTGCTACATCTGTTCTACTTGCCATTATGCTTTCTCCAATTGTGTTTTAAACCACGATCCTTCTACTTTATAATATAGATAAGTTTCATCACCTTCTCTAACGAGTTTTTTATCGCCAGTTACTCCATCAATATTACGTGGTTTATTTTCTAGTTTAGTTTGCGTATTTGCTTTACTATCTAAATCTTTAACTTTACTATGTGAACTATTTAATGCACCGACACCACTACTTTCTGGTGGTGTATAAGATTCACTATATACATTCTCACCATATTTTCTTTTATTACCTGGTAATGCTTTAGCCATTATTTTACACTTTTGTTTCGATATACTATTTGCATATCGTTAATCTCAAAATCTTGTTGATCTGTAGCACCTGCTAATTCCAATCCAAATGTTTTAACTTTTTTAAATGCAGAAGTAATACCTCTTATTTTAAATTTTGTTGTCCTGTTAGACCCGTCGTTGTTACCAGCTAATGTTCCTAATGTTACACTAGTAAAAGCAGAGCCATCTGAAACTCCATCATTGTTTACTCCTACATCAGTAAATCCTTTTACTGTTATGTCTTCACCATTCTTATAACTTATATATACTGTTGTTATAGTTTTATCTAGACTTGGATCATCAAAAGTATATGCTGGTGTTTTTAAAGATATAGCTGTAGTTGCTGCACCTTTTAATGAAGGTTCTGGATTCCAGTATTTTAATTCAATATCATTACCATCTTTTTCAAACCATACTAATTTACCATCATTAGTATTAATAAGG